>Ga0209337_1002525_pt1 | contig 13218 bp, 19 predicted proteins | sample LinPmetageLP53_FD_184044 | JGI IMG/M metagenome (GOLD analysis project Ga0209337, IMG submission 184044) | Marine viral communities from the Pacific Ocean - LP-53 (SPAdes) (version 2) | ecosystem: Environmental > Aquatic > Marine > Oceanic | place: Pacific Ocean | collected 2010-02-08
CTGAAGTACCTATTAGAGATGTTAGTGGAGCAGGAGATACATTTCTTGCTGGATTGGTTAGAGGTTATTTAGATACAAAAAATATAGAAAGTGCAATTAATTTCGCACAAAGATGTACCACAATTGTAGTACAAAAACACGGAGTGGCAACCGTAGAATTAAAGGAGTTACAAAATGGCTAAAAGAAAACACCCACCTGCAGGTGCACAGCAGTCACCTCAGCAACAAATAGACTTAAAAAAGGCAGATACTATAAAATGTGATGATTGTGATAATTACCTTTTTATCACGGCTCATGTGATTAAGAGAATCTCAGCAATAATGTCACCGAGTGGACAAGAAGCACTTGTACCAGTTCAAGTTTATAGTTGTGGTAATTGTGGTAAAGTTCCAACGATGTTTTTAGAAGGAACTGGACTTGGTGATTTACCTGAAAAACCAAAGGAAGATTCTTTATCACGACCTGACCTTATGGGATAATGTCTTTAAATTTACTTGGACATTATATTTGGAAAAGAATCCAAAAAGATAACTCAGACTATAGAAACATTAGATATAAACCACGAGAATCAATGACTGGTTTATACATCGGCCCTACTGATATACAAAGATATGTTGATGATTATTTTAATTATGGTATAGACCATATGGGAGATGATGAGTGCGCTGACGATAGAATAGAAAGGTATTGGGATGACTCTGATGGCAAAGAAGAATAGTAGAATAGAAGAAATCTCATTAGATATAGCAAATCATTGGTCAGTTAATAAAGATTTAGATGAATTAAATGATAGGTCAGGTACTCTTGTGGGATTCGATTGGAAGAGATATAAAGATGAGTTGTATTTAAGTGAAATAAATACTAATATTGATTTAGGTGAAATAGAATCTAAAAATTTTCAATATGATATTCTCTTAGACTTTTTAGAAGAACATAAATATACATATGTACTTGGTATGAGAAATGTTGAATATGGCCCAAGTAATGAATGGGTAGATAAGTTAAAAAAGTGTCTAACAACCAATTCTATTATAGACTACGATGAATATGTCGTTCAACAATGGCCAGCACCAATACCTAAATTGGAAACACCACCCAATGTTTTTATTTTAAGATATTGTTTCGATACAAACAACAAAATAGACGAACTTGCTGCAAATAAAAACTCATTTAAAACATATATGAGTGAGAGTAGATTTAATGAATACCACGAAGAATCTGTACACGTTTATGGGGTAAGTTACCCAGCAACATCTAAACAGATTCCATTTGATTGGAATACCATAGAAGAGAAGGTAAGAGTTGTAGTTCTATGTAGTAATGTAAAGAATATGATATTACATAAAGAGTATGAGAGATGAAAAAGATTTTATACACCATAGGGGATAGTTGGACATTTGGAGATGAATTAAAAAATCCTAATACAGAATCGTATCCACATCTTCTTTCAAAAAAATTAGGTTATGAACTTACAAATGATGCAGTATGTGGAGGCCCTAATGATTGGATGTTTAGAAAAACAATAGAGTGGGTTTGTAATCAAAATGATTTAGATGATATTGTAGTAGTAGTGGGTTGGAGTTCTACAAATCGCAGAGAAGAGAATTATAAAATTTATCACGGAGCATACCAAGACGATGAAATAGATAGATTTATCTTCAATAAGTTATTCAATAATGAATTAGACCATTACAAGACAATATGTTATATGGTTTCTTTACAAGAATTTTTAAAGTCTAAAAATATTAAGTATTTATTCTACCAACCTTGGTATGATGTAATTTCTTGTGAAAAAAAATTAGTTAAAGATAGAGAACAACAAGAACGAATGAAGTGGTTATTTAAGGATGATGTTAGAAATGGATATCACGATTGTTGTTATACAGATGAATTAACAATCGGTAAAATTATAGAGAAAGTTGATAAAAAATATTTAGTAGGACCATTAGTAGAAGATGTTGAACGAATAATGAGTGGTGTTTATGGTAGGAGAGACGATGGACGTCCAAAGATGCACCCTAACAAAAAAGACCACAGGATAATATGTGAACTTTTATATAACAAATTGAATAAATTGTATCTATGAAAAAATTAATTTATACGATAGGAGATAGTTGGACATACGGATATAACTTAAAAAATCGTGAAACAGAATCCTATCCGTATTTACTATCTAAAAAACTTGATTGTGATTTAGTAAATGAGGCACTTCCTGCTGCACCAAATGATTGGATATTTAGAAAATCAATCGAGTGGATATCAAAAAATGATACTTCAAACATTCATACTTTCATTGTGGGTTGGTCAGCATCAGATAGAAGAGAAGAACAATTTAAATTTTTTCATGGAGGACCACCTAAGTGGGAAAGAAAAAATTGTTATTGGGATGGACATTTAAATCGTCTTTCTAAGTGGATTAGTGAGAAGTTATCCAACCCAAAATTACAATTAATAAAAAGCTTTACTTACATATATAGTTTACAGCAAGTACTAAAAAGTAATAACATTAATTATCTATTTTACTTTCCGTGGGAGCCCGTATTAATACAAGATGATTGGTACAAGGATGAGGTGAAAATAGATGTTCATGATATTTATTTAAAGATAGATAAAAATCATTGTGTAGGACCTAAGTTTAATGGTATAGAAGTATGTGAATATGGTTTACATCCAAATAAAAGTCAACACAGATTCATATCAGAACAGATTTACCATATCATAGGAGATAAAAAATGAAATTTTCAATAACGAAGTCAAACAGATATGTAGAAAGCTCTTCTCTTGATGATGTTGTGTATTTTATCGGATATAGGTTTGAAGATAGTGGTTCATCAGCAGTAACTGATGTGTTAAACTATGAATCAGTAGATTATCATTTAGAATGTGATTCTATTGGTTCTGATAATTTTACGGCATATGGTAGTTTAACAACCTCATCTTTTGAAAGTTGGGTAACGACCTCACATGGTAGTAATTGGGGTGCGTTTACTTCAAGTATTGCAACGGGTTTGACCAATAGATTAAATTCAAGAGCTTCAGCTAACCCATCAGAAGGTTTCACTTGGAATTCAGGATCACATTCTTATGATACGGTGTCTATGAATGATGGTTCGAAATTAGAAGAATATGGGACGCATACATCCCATTCAAGAGGGGATTAATGATAAGATTTAATTTTGATTTAAAGGGTTATAATGAACAAGAAGTTTCACACGATATTAAAAGAATAAAGGTTATTAATCAAAAAAAACTACAAAGTGGGATAGATAGATTTCAAAAAGAATTAAACTGGCAATATATGTGGTCGGTAGATGATGCAGAAAAAAGATTAAAAGGTGGTTGGTGGTTTTATGTAATAGAAAAGAATGATGAGTACATTGGTTGGGCGTGGTTTGACATATTAAATAAACAATTTTGTAATCTTTATGTGGACAAAAAATATAGAGATAGTGGATATGGTAAAGATTTAGTTTCTGTAAGATTAAACGAATGTAAAAATCAAAATATTGAAAATGTTTTTATGGAAGTGGATTATTGGAATTCATCTATTCAGAAGATTAATCAAGAACTTGGTTGGACACCTAAAATACATTATACTTTTTGGACTGGTGGTTTTGATTCAACTTATTTAGTATGCAAATTATTATTAGATAATAAAATTATTCAACCTATTTATATTGACGATGGGGTAAATCATGGTGGATACCATTCCAATCCGTTATCAGTACAGAGAGGAGATGATTCATATCCAAGACAATCTACACAGATAGAAAAGGATAGAATTGAGTGGCTGAGAAATAGAATATATAAAATTATACCAAATTCTAAAGATTTATTATTACCATTGATGGTTGTAGATAATCCTATAAAAGAGGATAAACACATAAGTGATGTAATAGAGAAATATAATGAATGGATACCTGAACCATTGTTTAAGGATAAGAATGGTAATCCACATTGGTTAGAAGTTCAGGCAGACATACTAACGAGATTTCAGAAAGAATTTGGTATGGAAGTCTTTTATTCAAATGACCATATTGATGGAGAGGTTTGGGAAGCATTAGATGATGCGATAGAAGATGGTAAACTAAATGTGGATAAATTATCAGATGAATATAAAGAATTTGAGATATTTAGTGGGTTTAACCAACCATTGAGAAGTACCAATAAAGAAGAAATGTTAGAGGATTCTAAACAATTTGGGTTTGATGAGTTATTGTATTATACATGGACTTGTTGGTATCCAAAAGATGATGAACCTTGTAATGAATGTAAAATGTGTAAGGAGAGAATAATAGAATGTCGAAGTATTGGGGATACCATTTAATACTTGATTGTAAAAATGGTAGAAAATTAAACGAAGATTCTGAAGAAGATATAAGAGTTTTCATTAAAGAACTTGTTAATAAAATAGATATGGTGGCATACGGAGAACCAAATATTGCATATCTACCAACACCAAGTAGACCAGAATGTTCAGGATGGTCAGTAGTTCAATTAATTTATACGAGTAGTATTACTTGTCATTTTGCTGACGATAGTGGTGATTTTTATTTAGATGTATTTAGTTGTAAAGAATTTGACAAGGAAATAGTTAAGCAATATATTGAGCAATATTTTTCACCTTTTAGTGTGAAAGAGAAATACTTATTAAGACAATCATAAAAAAAACTAAGGAGTTATGATAATGAAAAGGTTATTATTGATATTAGGAATGGTTTCAGTTCTAACGGCACAGACCGCAACAATCAAAAATAGTATAATTGGATATACCACTATTAATGAGAAACATGATCCAGATGATGCAGAAAATAGAAATGGTGATGAATATGACACTGCTATTTCTTTTGACAAACCATATCTTTGGTCATTCATTAAAAGTGATGATTCAAAATGGATGGCATCTATCTTCGTAGACGCACCTTGGGCAAGAGGTAGTGTTTATGTTGAGGAGTTATTCTATAAACCATATAGTGATAAGTTCACTATTGGATTAGGACGACAAGCAATTCCATTTGGTTCTAATGTTCCATATTTGGATTTAACAAGAGGTGATAAATTTACCTATCAAACACCAACACCTAACGATGTTGGTTTGTTATATTTCGGAGATGGTATTAGTGTTTATGGTGGAGTTGGTAATTGGTTCATCGAAACCTATCACGGAAACGATATAGAAAATGGATTCGAGGAATACACAGCAGGTCGTGTGAGTTACGAGTTTGGTGACCACTTTGTTGGTGTATCAGCCGATAACGAAAACAGACAGGCACTTGATGTAAGTGGATATAGTGAGTTCGTAGATTATGTTACAGAATTTAGAGAAGATTATCAATGGGGAAGAGCCGTTGTTAGACTACCTAATATGTTGCATCTAAAAGGTTTAGGACTAATTGGTGGTTTGGAAAGAACCAAAGATGAAACACAAGCACTTTATGGTGTTGTGTATCAGTATGGAGAACCCAATCAATTTGTTTCCGCTGAATTAAGTGGAGAAGGTGATATTAGGGTTAAGTTGTATTATGGTTTTAATTTAAAGATAGGAAAAGAAAATGACTAAATTTTTAAAAGGATTTATAGCAATTGCTATTGCGGTATTCGCTTGGTCAACCCTTGAGGTTACTGGTAGTTTTATATTCGCTGAAGGAGCAGGACCTGTATCGGTATTATCGGTTAGGTTTCTAATCGCTACAATATTGTTTGGTGGGGTAATGTTATTTAAGAAACAAACAACAGGTGAAAATCTGTTCATTGTGGAAAAAGAAGATAGGAAGAAGTTTTTATTAAATGGTATAATACTGGCAGCTCACTTGTTAGTATATTGGTTCGCTTGGGAATTACTCGATCCGAATCTACCTGTTATTTACGCACTATTTTATATATATCCATTTGTATTGTGTTTGATTTCCATATTTTACTATGGAGAGAAGTTCAGTAAAAATAGAAAACTTGCATTAGGATTGGGAACTCTTGGTTGTGCGTTCGCTATTGAATTGATACCAGCATTCTCACTTGAAGCCCTAAACACCAAAGGTGTATTATTGGGTGTTGCAGCTGGATTATCTTGGGTAGCATACTTGTTAGTAGGACAAGACATAATGAGAAAATATAAACCACTTACGATTGTATTTTATGACTTTCTACAAGTGTTTGTTTATGTTTCATTATTCCAATCACCTATGACAACACTTTCAGAGGTAACATTTAACGGATTACTTGCAATCGCTTACATTTCAGTAGTGGCAAGTTTTATCGCTTATCTATGTTATTGGATAGCAGTTAAGAATATTGGAGCAACCAATACAGGAATTGCTGAATTGGGAACACCGATATTTGGAGTAACACTCGGTTACTTTTTCTTAGCTATGTCACCATCATTGTGGCAGATAGCTGGACTTGTGATGATTTCAAGTGGATTGTACCTAATCTACAATGAAAAACAAGTCGTATATGACCAATGATAATCTTCTAATTGATTTAGATGATTATTTAGACTTATCTAACTTTAGTTTATGTACTAAAGATTTTAAAGATAAGTTTCATTTAATACCTGATGAATCTAAAAGTGTTGGTTATTTTACACCAGATTCATCTATTGCGGATCCTGTTGATTCTAAAACTATAATGTTAAGGGTTTTAAAGGATAAAGATGATTGGAAAGATTGGGGGCTAATTGATAAAGAAGAAAAGTGGAATGATGGCCCCCTCTATGAGTTATTCCCAAATATCAAAAAATTTATTTCCACACTACCATTTAAATCTGTCGGTAGGGTGTTCATCAGTTTTACCCAAAATAAAACTAATATAGCACCACATGCTGGATTCATACCAAATCATCCAAAAACACCACCTTGGAGACAAGAATATCTTTGGTTTAGTCTTATTGGTGGAAAAAGGATGTGGGTGACAGATTGGGAAAGTACTTTAGAATTTTATAAAAATGGTTTTGTGGTAGAAGATAGATTTCCTATGATTTATTCTAAAGAAATATCTTGTAGATTTAATCCAGTTATGTTACATGGTGTAGAGTGTGGAGAAGATTTTTCTGCAAGTCTTAGAGTGGATGGGGAATATACTGAAGATTTTAGAGAAATTGTTCTTGGAGATAGAGAATGGAAAACTACACTTGAGTTTGTAGATGAGGTAGGATATTTTGATGGATTCTGATGTAAAATATATCTTAGAGTGGTATAAAAATAAGATATGGTCAAAACCATCCTTATCTAAAATATGTGATGGAATTGGAATGGTTGCCATTCGTGATATACCAAAAGAAACAAGTATATTCGATTTGGCAGACAGAAGTGTTTATGGTTGGATACCTTGGAGTGAGGCAAAATCAATTCCAAGAGAGGTCTTGGAATGGGTATTGGAATGTCAACCACAAGTTGGTGACCAAGTTATTGATGTTCCAAAATTACACGAAGAATTTTTCAACGACAAACACGAATCTATGTTTGGATATACACAACAAGGAATGAACTGGCAAACAACTTGGTATTATGTCAATCATTCATCAGATAAACCTAATGTAGCAGCACATTCTACTGGCCATCCAAGAGTTCAAAGGTATATTACCCTTAGAGATATTTATAAAGGGGAAGAAATATTAGAGGATTATAATGGATACACAAAAGAATGGAAATTAGATATTTAGATTTAGGTTCAGTTTCACCTGAAATATACACATCTCTTTGGGAATACGATAATATAGTAGAACTCAAAGAACCAACTTTAATAAAATTTTCAACAAACAAAACCTTAATTCAATTTTGGCAAGGCCCATATTGGGATGAAGTTACTCAGACTTGGAAAAATGATTATACAGACTTGAGTAACTTTTATAATGCCAAGATATTAGAAGGAATTCCAAAGTGTAGGTGTTACATACCTATCGAAATCAATTATAGTGCTGAAATAGCATATTATATAGCAAGTAAACACGGAACTGATTTTATCTTATATCTACCCGATATGGATGTACTTTCTGAAAGACATAAACGACAGCAGATAGATAGAATGTTTCAAACTATCATGGTCGAGGTTCTATCAGATAGAAATATTGATTCTAAAATTAATGGTAATGATGTATTGTATAAACATAATGGTAACTACAAAAAGTTCTCAGGTTCATTATATAGACCTGCTTCAAATGGGTTTGGATATATTGACAATGGCATAACCTACGAATTTGATTCTGAATTAGCTAACAAGTTAAGAGATATTACTAATGGTGTGAATATTAAAAAATTTGATGTTAAGGATGTTTCTGATGTAGTAGGTGGATTGTGGGAAATTGATTCTACTATAAATAAAGATGATTTGGATTCTGAGGTTATTCATAAATTATGTCATAGATTAGGGTACACTTTACAACACGATAATTTCGATGAAGAATATTTATTATATGAAAGGGGTAAAAAACGGATAACAGATAAAGAATGGTATTTATATGGTAATAATGAAAACTTTGTATGAGCAATGACACATCAATTAATCCCGTAGAAATAAAAAATAAATGGGTTAAGGTAGATGGTGTGCCTATGTCTATGTATCAAGAAAATGCTCAAATGACAGAACGAGTATATTGGGCATACAAAAGGGAATATTCGTTTAAACTTATGAATGTGGGAACACCTTGTAATACCAAGTGTTTTTATTGTTCACAATATTGGAATCCACCTGAAATAATTATAGCATATCCAAAATGGTTAACATTTGATGAGATTAAGCACTTTCTCACTTTTGTACCAGAAAAGACTATAACGGCTATTGGATATGGTCATCATGTTAGTAATGGTGAATTTTTTGCACATCCAAACGCTAAAGAAATATTACAACATCTTATTGACGAGAAATACACCGTAAGAGGAATTGATACCAATGGTCATTTTGTAAACGAAGAACACATCAAGTTACTGAGTCTTTTAATGAAACATCGTTGGGGACGAAGTAGTCAAATTGATTACTTATGGAGTGGGATATATTTACACCTAACTAATTATGAAAAAACAAAACATACTTTTGAATTATTGGATAAACACGAAGTTCCATATGCAGTTGTAATAGTACCAACATTAGTTGATTTAGAAAATGGCAAATCTGAGGAATGGATTAGATTACTGAATGAAAATCACAATCCAATCGAAATAGAAATCTCCCATCCAGCATATACTAAGTATGCTCCACCGAATGTTATAAAACATCTTGATTTTACTTGGGATGAGGGGTGGAAATATATCAAAAAGTGGCAAAAATTATATCCAAGAATTAAGATAGATTCTGAAAATCAAATTAATACTAATGCAATTGACGAATCGTTAAGTGATTTAATTGAATGGGACAATTATGAGCCTAATTCGAAAATGTTATTCTTGGTGTCGGAGTCGGTAGAGAAAGTATTCGAAAGTCATGTTAAAAAAATAACTTCATTCAATGATTACAAAATTCAAATGGTAAAGAATACTACATTTGGTGGTAACATAATCGTTGCTGGTTTATTGTTAGTTCAAGATTATATACCTGTAATTGAGAAAGTTTTATCTGAGGGTTATAAACCAGATGTAATTATTTTGCCTAAAGCTGGTTTTTTCTTTGATGAATTAGATTTGACAGGTGTTTCTGCTCATACCATTAAAGATAAATTTGGTATTGAAGTATGTTGGTGTTAGCTAAAATAATTGTATTTGAACATTTAATTAAATACTTATAGATATGAAAAAGAAAAAGGTTATTAAGAATAAAGGTCTATTCGACCACATTACACACATCACACAAAAACAAACTAAAGGGTATTGGGATTCTCTAAACGAAACAGAGAAGAGACAATGGTCTAATTATATGATTCACAGATTCATATCTATGAAAATGGATTATGTAGAGGTTGCAAACGAAATTCAGAAATATAATCTAAAACCAAAAGACTTATATAAGTTATACACAAACGTACTACCAAAGAAAAAAGAATGGCTGAGGTACACAAAAGGAAAGATAGATATGAAATATGAAAAATGGGTAGTTGAAATAGTGGCAAAACATTATGAATCAAGCCTATCAGAAGCAAAACAATATTTAGAAGTGTTCTATTCAACTGAACAAAACAAAGCAAATCTAAAAACTATATTACAAAAATATGGAGTTGAACCAAAGGAAATTAAGAAACTAAATCTACCCTAATGGCAAGAGTAAACTACGAAACTCTCGGTAAACTCATCGATGTAGATGAAAAAGACTTAGAGTTCGAAAGGGTTACAAATTCAATAGATGTCGTTGATATAGAGTATGGTGTACAAGTCATATTTGATTATTATCGTAGACATGGATTCCCTCACTATACAATTCGTGAAGATGAAAAACACGACCATATGAAGAAACTGAGAAAGTTTGATGTTGATACAATATTAAAAGATAATCAGATTGTTCAGACTATGCATGGATTGAGATTGGCTTGGACTTACTTTCCACACTTTTGGGAAATTATTTGTGGTAGTGCAAAAAAATCACCTATGGATATATTCCACGATGATGATATGTTCAAATCTACAATTCGTAAGTGTTGGAAGTGGGAACAAAAACATTACAAAGGCGAGGACCCAAATGGTGAGAGAAATATATTTCACGAAAATAGATTGAGACAATCCATAAAAATTTATAGTGGAACTCAATCTGTGAGTAATTTCAGACCTACTGCGGCAAAACTAATATATGAAAAGTTTGGTGGGGATGGAGTGATACGAGATATGAGTTGTGGTTGGGGTGGAAGATTACTTGGATTTTTATCTGCATCAAATACGAAGCATTATATAGGTACAGAACCATCTACGAGGACTTTTGAAGGTTTGTTGCAGATGAGCAAAGAATTTGACTATATTAAGAAAAAGGTAGATATATATAAACAAGGGAGTGAGGAATTCGTTCCTAACAAAGAATCAATCGATTTATGTTTTACTTCCCCACCTTATTTCGATACAGAGAAATACTCAGACGAAGAAAGTCAAAGTTATATTAAATTCCCATCCAATGATGAATGGGTAAATGGATTTTTAAAAAAGACTATAGAGAATTGTTACTATGGCTTAAAACAAAATGGTTATATGTTAATGAATATTGCAAACACACCAAAGTACAAATTTATAGAAGAAGAAACCGTAAGGATTTCCAAAGAGTTGGGTTTTACCCAAGAGGATACCTTACAATTAACGCTATCAAGCGTGATGGGGGCAGGTTATAAGTATGAACCTGTGTTTGTCTTTAAGAAAAAGGAAATATAAGTGAACGAGAAGCAGATTTTAAAAGTTAATTATGGAGATATGCCAGGTATGAAAAAAGAAACACAATTACTATTTAAGAATTTAGAATGGGGTATAAATATAAAATCTAATACTATGTATTTGACCTATGAGATAGAACAAGATACATTGTATGCAGTTATGACGAGATTTGATAATTTTGTTCAATACAATGAAGGTAAAGATATAAATCTTAATATTGCCTCTTATGGTGGAGATGTATATTCTATGTTAGGAATAATAGATTATTTTAAATCTTTACCAGTAAAGGTTAATACACATTGTCTTGGAGCTTGTATGTCAGCAGCAGCTGTAATATTGGCATGTGGAACTGGTAAAAGAACTATGACATCAAATTCTACGGTTATGGTTCATGAAGGTTCGGCATTTGAGGCAGGTAAAACTTCTGATGTACTAAAAGGAGCAGACCACCTAAAAAAGTTACAAAAAAATATTAATAGAATACTTGGAGAAGTTACAAGTAAAGACCAAAAATTTTGGGAAAAGGTTTCACAACACGACACATATTTGACAGCGGAAGAATGTTTAGATTATGGTATTATAGATGAAATTATTTAAAAAAAGGCTTGACTTGTATAGTATTTTATGTGTAGATTCCAGTATGGAAAGAGGAGAAGTATATGATAAAAGAATCTAAGAATAAGAAAGAAGTAAATTCTTATTTAACAGGTGACCAAGGCGACATTGTAACATTAATGGAACAAGAGTGGCCAGAAATGACCAAAGAATTCAAAAAATTACAAAGAGAACAATATGAATTGTTCTGTCACAAACAACACGATTACGGTCCTGGCAACATAAGTGTCGGAACACAATTACAAACTGAGGAAGAGATAAACTTATCTCTTACAGGTTTATGGTTTAGAATGAATGATAAGATACAAAGGTTAAAAACTTTACTCATGGGTAAAAGAGGAAACGCTGTAGAAGGTGAACCAATGGAAGATGCTTATCTCGATGTTTCAAATTATGGTATAATGGCCACAATCGTTAAAAACGGAAAATGGGGAAAATAATGAGAACAGCAAAATATTTTACAGCCACTTGGTGTGGTCCTTGTAAAGCATTCAAACCCGTAATGAATGAAATTAAAGGTGAGGGATACTCAATACAATTTCTTGATGCAGATGAAAATCAAACTCTGATGCAACAACATAATGTTAGGGCAGTTCCAACCACAATAATAGAAGAAAATGGAGTTGAAGTAGATAGGTTTATGGGAGCACTTCCAAAAGACCAAGTTATTCAAAAACTAAATGGCTAGAAAAAAATCAATATCATATAGTCAATTTTCATTATGGGAACAATGCCCATATTCATGGAAGTTAACATATGTGGACAAGGCGATACCATTCACGGACAATATCTATACATTGTTCGGAACGAGTATGCATGAAATTCTACAAGAATATCTAAGAGTAATGTATTCCGATAGTATTAAAGCAGCAGACGAACTTTATTTAGAGGAACAACTTGAAGATAGATTAAAGAAGAATTTTCTTGAAATTACCCAAAAAAATGGTGGAGAAGAATTCTGTACCAAAAACGATATGCTTGAATTTTATAATGATGGACTAAAAATAATCGATTACTTTAAGAAGAAACGAAATCAGTATTTCAGTAAAAGAGGATATGAATTAGTAGGTATAGAAACTGCTCTTAATTATGATTTACCAAATAACCTCAAGTTTCGTGGTTTCATTGATTTAATTATCAAGGATACAGTTCGAAATAGAATCAAGATTATTGATATCAAAACATCAACTTGGGGTTGGAATAAGTATCAGAAAGCTGATAAGAATAAAACAGACCAGTTGTTATTGTATAAACAATTTTATTCAAAGGAATTCGATGTTCCAATGGATAGAATTGATGTTGAGTATTTCATAGTAAAGAGAAAGTTGTATG
>Ga0209337_1002526_pt1 | contig 13215 bp, 13 predicted proteins | sample LinPmetageLP53_FD_184044 | JGI IMG/M metagenome (GOLD analysis project Ga0209337, IMG submission 184044) | Marine viral communities from the Pacific Ocean - LP-53 (SPAdes) (version 2) | ecosystem: Environmental > Aquatic > Marine > Oceanic | place: Pacific Ocean | collected 2010-02-08
TCTTATTTAACCCCATCAATTAATAATAATATATTTGTTATACTTAATTAGAAATAAATGTCAACATAAATATTAATTATTTTTTTAGTTGACAGACTAGTTTTTTCATGCTACACTACGTTCACTAATTGGTTAGGGAAAATAACTACATCAATATAATTGACAAGTAATATTATTATATGATAGAAGTTATTTATTGTTTAACTTTTTTATATTGGATTAGCAAATGCCAAAAGTAAAACGCGATAAAAACTCAATTCATTTTTCTATTATGACAGGAAAGCTGAAGGGACTACGGGCGATTAGTACAAATACAACTACTAATCCCTTCTGTATTAAGATGAGTAACTCTAAAAAAGATAATGTGATTTGTAAGAAGTGTTATTCTTTTGATATGTTGAAAACCTATCGTAAAAATATGCAGGATTGTTTGCAACACAATAGCGAATTACTATCTACTTCAATTATAGATGATGTACATTTACCGTTTATTGTAGATGCGTTCATACGTATAGACGCACATGGCGAATTGATAAACGATATACATCTAATTAACATCTATAACCTAGCTATTAAAAACCCTCATACTACATTCGCTATATGGAGTAAGAGAAAAGATATAGTTAACAGCGTAAATAAGACCCGTGAAACACCATCAAATGTAATATTGATATTCTCTAATGCAATCATAGATAACGTAAGTTATACCCCCCCTAAATACTTCCATAAAGTATTCAATAACGTAAGCGATACGCACAAAGAAAAAGAACAAAATTGTACCGGTCAAATCTGTATTGAGTGCATGGCATGTTATAAATTAGATAGCGGTATCAATGTTATTATAGAGGCTGAGAAAAAGAACGGTCGCACTATTAAAACTAAAGTAAAAGATAGCAACAGTAGTAGACGCGACAAGTTAGACGCTATCGACAAGCAATGGACTGCTATCTTATCTGCTCCTATCTAATACAATAATAATAGTAGGCAATAAAAAACCCCCCAAGCTATACCAGCAAGGGGGGTTAATAGTTTAAGTAAGTTGTACTAGGCTACAGCTTCCAAGAACTCTGGCGTATTCATCCAAGATTGCACTTGAACTTTACGGGATAGCATACGCTCTTGGCTATTATCCAAATTGTTATTTGTAGCATTAAGAGTAAACCCGTTTCTATCGTCGGCATAACTAGCATAGTTGGTAAACCCATTGACAATAGCATAGGCAGTGTCCCCCCAGTAACTAGCGTTATCATTAGCCAACTCTATCATACGTCTATTAATACGCTCACTAGGTATGATTTTCTCAATTAAACTTTTACGGGTTTCTTCACTAATCTTTAACTGTGCAAGTCGTTGCTGTTCTTGAATCACGCGATTAAATACGATAGCGTTTTCGGTTACATCACCGATAAAGAAATCTAAATTAAAATTCTTAGTATTCTTAGCTCTATGTTTCTGGCTACCATCGGCAACATTGAACAATAAAGTATTCATACACCAACTAGATAAAATACTAGTAGCAATAGTATTAGATGTTTTACCATCAACAGATCTAAATGCTAGCATCTGTAAACTTAAATTAGTTTTACCCCCATTAATAGAATGAACTATACCAGCCATGTCATTAAACACATATTGCTCCATATGCCATAGGCCACCCCGAGAAGTAAAACTCTTAATCGTGGGGTTGCCAAGTTCTGAGGGTATCCTGTCGCGCAATGTAGTGAAGTATTCAACGTGTTGCGTTACTTTATTCCCAACGCCAATTATAGCTAAATGCTTATCAGGGTTATCCGCATCTCTTACGTAAACTTGGCCATCGACCATAGTAGGGGAGGTAATCACGTTAAGATATGGAGGCTCGTTATCACTAGTGAATGCATCATATGCCATGTTAGTAGAGAAATTCAAAACATTACCTAAATTAGTTGTAGTCATAATATAAGATTCCTTTATCGTAAAAATGTTGCGAGAAAAAAAGTAACTACAAATAGCCAGCAAATGCCGGCCACCTGTAGATGTTCGTTCGTAATGTTATCTAACAGCATTGCGCTCACGTAACATATCTTTAAGATTGCCAATAGCATTACGTAAGCTATCAATATGCTCGTCACGATACTTCAACAACTTAATTAATTCTTCGTTGCTGTAATCTGTATAATTATACATTGTTAAATTCCCTTCTCAATATGAGATTTAAGTTGATTAGCTAAAACATAGAACCGCTTACCGCCTCGCATAATTTCGGGGTCGTTATCATGGTGACCGTGTTCGTAGTCGATATTGGCTCTATTGGATAGATCCTCTTGAAAAACTTCTAGTACGTCTTTATCAACTAATGTTGACGGCTTAATCTTTCGACTAAGTAAGTCATTAAGGAATGATGTGTATCGTTCTTCTAAATCAACAGTGCCTACGCCCTCAACACATTCGATAAAATTATCTATCTCACCATAGGCATAATTAGTTACCCTAAAATTTATGCCAAACTTTATCCGCGTATTCATCATCGTTTAAACTCCTCAGTTGTTGTTGATGATTTAACTCTTATAATTCAAGTAGATTATACAAGCAACAGTTATTTGTATTTATTTTAGGGGGGTAATTAACCCACGCTATAGAAAACGACACGCTACCTATGGGGGGTATATCTTAAAAACATAAGTTAAATACGATATACTAACAGCACCTTACCTATGCATTAAACACATAGCTATATTATAACTTAACTAACTTGTACTCTATCGCATAATCACAATAGCTTAAGTAGATTTTACTAGGGGGAGGGGGTCATTATCTTTTTTTTTATTGTGATAGGGTAGGGCTAGGGCCACCACCCCACCATGGGGGGCTATATACAATGTGTGCAACGGATAGGGTAATTAAGTTGTCAACCACTTTGCGACATACTACTAGATACCCACACGGCCTCCATTAATTCGTAGACATATCGCAGACTATTTGATATAATAATATATACTTATAGTAGGAGTAGAAGTAGGTAACTAGAGAGTATATATACTTACCCTCTCCCATACAATAACGTAGTTATAACATATAATACTACGTTTGTCAACTAAAAAAGGAGTAGTTTATGATAAAAAAGAGCTTGACAAAGAGAGCTAAATCAGTACAACTATATAATGACTCAGGGAATAACCTTTTAGAAAGGTTTTACAAGACCTTAGAGACAGGGTTACTTGTAGATCCAATAGCCTTACCTAGTAGCGATGAATATTATATCTGGGTAAAGTTAAAAGAGAAGTTCCCTGACATAACGCTTGGAGAGGCGTGTGAGGCACTAAACTTAGAAGGGTATACCGATTACGTAGGTATGCTAAAGACAAACGATTCTGCCTAGCTATGCGTATTCTTGCGAGGTATGATGTAGTCTAGGAATGTGAATGGGTAGATAGATAGCTAGGGCAGTAGGAGAGGAAGATTATACTTTACCTACTGCTCCTTCTTTTATATAGGAAATAAATATGGAACAACGCGATTTTAGTAAACAAAAATTTTTAACGCTTGAGGAAAAAAAGAAACGAGATACTCTTATAGGCAGGTTAAATAAATTACGCCAACAACAAGTAATAAATAAAACTAGAATTTATGATAAGAATAGAGATGATATTTTAGCTAAACAAATTAAAGATACGCAATTACAATTAAAAATAGATCCTGCATCAACGGCAACTAACCCTTCTTTGAAGAATATAGAAACAGGTATAGGACAAAATGTAAGTTCTAATACTACTCCAGTAGTAAAAAATACTTTAGTACAAAATAAAAAAGTAAACCCTGAAAATAAAGTACTTAATAACTTATTAAAAAAACAGGCTTTAGATAGAATAAGAAATCCAAAACAAGGCTATAAACAGTTTAGAGGGGAGGGTGCTGGTGATGACTCTTTTGAGGATCGTTTTAATGTAGCACCTAAAAAATCAAATAACAGAGATAGATTAGAAAAAAATATATTAGCATCACCCCCAAACCAAAGAGCAAAAGAATTAGCAGAAAACTCAAGAGTTAATAGAGAGGCTAATTTAAGAAATGTAGATGATAATCAGAATATGAACATAGTAGAACAACTCGCAAGTAAGTTACTAGGTAAAAACGTAAAACTACAAGTAGATAGCGAGTTTAATGACGATGGTTATATGACAGAAGAACAGCGATACCATAACTTAAATAGAGGGGGCGCGATAACCCCAGAGCAAAAGAAACGTATGGCTCGTATTGCAAAAGAGTATAAGGCTAAGAGGGCAAATAAAGTTAAGGCACAACCTAAAGTAGTGCAAAATAAAAGCAACAAAGGGGCATCTCCCTTTTCGGATATGAAAAAGGCAATGGCGAATGGCAACAGGAAAAGAACTAACAGATAGACAGGAAATATTCTTAGACTGTCTATTTGATCAGGCTAATGGTAATCTACGTGAGGCCATGAAGATAGCAGGGTATAGCGAAAACACTAAGACTAGCTCTGTACTAAGAACACTACAAGATCAGATCATAGATAGGACACAGATGTACCTTGCAGCGAATGGGCCTTTGGCAGCTATGGCTATGACAGGGGTTCTAACTGACCCTACTGCATTAGGAAATAGAGATCGTATAGCTGCGTCCCGTGAAATTTTAGATCGTACAGGTATAGTTAAGACGGAGCGTATAATGGTAAAGACAGATGCTCCTAGCCTACTAATCTTTCCTCCTAAATCAGAGCCTTCCTACGATGACTGAAACAAATACGTGGAGACAGGTAGTTCGTAAGAGCCGACAGATACCATTTGGGTATGAGGCAAACCCTGAAGATAACACAACACTACTACCTATAGAAGACCAGTTGAATGCCCTAGTAGAGGCCAAGAAATACTTGAAGTCCTGTAGCTATAGGGAAGTAGCTAGGTGGCTATCTGCAACAACGGGAAGAAGCATAACATATCAGGCTTTGCATAAGCTAATGACAAAGGAAAGAGACAGACAGAATGCAGTCCAATCGTACAGGCATTACGCCTCCAAAGCGAAAGAGTACGCAGAAAAAGAAAAAAGCATCCAAGACAAAATCCTCTATACGTCAAACGAAAATCGAGGAGATCCAATCGACACAAGCTGGGCAGACGGACTCTTATCCTCTCAAGGTTGAGGAATATGTAGAGCCAGAGTACGATTCTAACAGAATACAAATAAACAAAGGCCCACAGGAAAGTTTTATAAATGCACCAGAAAGGGAGGTGCTATATGGAGGGGCAGCAGGTGGTGGAAAGAGTTTTGCATTACTTATAGACCCTCTTAGATATTGTGATTATGCAGAGCATAGCGCATTGATACTCAGGAGAACCAACGATGAACTTAGGGAGCTTATCCATAAGTCTACAGAAATCTATCCAAAGTTTTATCCGGGGGCTAAATGGTCTGAAAGAAAAAGTCAGTGGACTTTCCCATCGGGTGCTAGGATATGGCTCACGTATTTGGAACAAGATAAAGACGTTCTACGTTACCAAGGTCAGAGTTTTTCCTACGTGGGTTTTGACGAACTTACGCAATACCCTACACCGTTTCCGTGGGATTATCTCAGGTCGAGATTGAGATCTATTAATCCTAATATACAAGTGTCTATGAGAGCTACAACAAACCCCGGAGGCCCCGGTCATTCGTGGGTTAAGAAAATGTTTATAGATCCTTCTATACCTAATAAGTCATTTTGGGCTAGGGATCTAGATACTAAAGAAGTATTAAAATATCCGAAAGGACATAGCAGAGAAGATGAGCCATTATTTCAGAGGCGATTTATACCTGCTAGTCTGAAAGACAATCCGTACCTATATAATACGGGTGACTACGAAACAATGCTACTATCTCTACCAGAGGTACAGCGCAAACAGTTACTATATGGAAGCTGGGATATTGCAGAGGGTGCAGCCTTCTCTGAGTTTGATAGAAGTGTACACGTAACTACGCCATATAAAATACCTAGTAACTGGCGAAAATTTAGGGCGTGTGATTATGGTTATGGTTCTTATTCTGCTGTTCTGTGGTTTGCTGTTACGCCAGATAATACGTTGGTTGTATACAGGGAGTTGTATGTTCGTAAAGTATTGGCGATGGAGTTAGCTAGGTTAATAATGCACCTAGAGAGTGATGATGGAACTATAGCATATGGAGTACTAGACTCCTCCTGTTGGCATAAGCGCGGTGATACAGGGCCTAGCCTAGCAGAGCAGATGATAATGGAAGGCTGTAGATTTAGACCTTCTGACAGAAGTAAGGGCAGTAGGGTTAGCGGAAAGAATGAAGTACATAGATTGCTTCAGGTAGATGAAGATACGGATATGCCCGGTATACAAATATTTAATACGTGTACAAATTTAATATCTCAACTACCCATAATACCATTGGATAAAAGAAATCCAGAAGATGTAGATACACACGCAGAGGATCATCTATACGATGCATTAAGGTATGGTATACAATCCAGACCAGTGCCTCGTAACGTATTTGATATGGGTACGGCAACTTCGCCTAAACCTAGATTTGAACCTGCTGATGCTACATTCGGATATTGAAAGGTAAAATATGTCTTACGATTCAGAGTTTATAGAAGACAGTGATAGCGCATTCTTAGAGAATGAAGACTCAGATGAGGGTGTATCTGGCTTAACTGACTATATACATAAGCAGTTTGTTAGGGCTGAATCTGCTAGATACTCAGAAGAAAATAGTTGGATTAGAGCTTACAGAAACTATAGAGGGGTATATAGCTCTGACGTACAGTTTACGGAAACAGAGAAATCCCGTGTATTTATTAAAGTAACCAAGACAAAAGTACTAGCAGCGTATAGCCAAATCGTAGACGTACTACTTGCAAACAATGAATTTCCTCTGTCCGTAGAGCCTACAACCTTACCAGAAGGGGTAGCTGAGACAGTACACTTTGATCCTAATACACCAGAAGATGTAGAAATAGGCGAGATGCCAAAAGATCTATATGGCTACGAGGGAGATGGTAGAGAGCTACCCCCCGGAGCTACAGAGTTAGGTGATCTAAAAGATAAGCTAGGCCCGTTACAAGACGCTCTAGATGACGTAGAAACTCTTAAAGAAGGCTTTGGTATAACGCAATCTTCTGTCAACTTTCATCCTGCAATGGTTGCTGCAAAGATGATGGAGAAACAAATTAAAGATCAGCTAGAGGAATCTGACGCTACAAAGCATTTAAGAAATGCAGCATTTGAATGTGCATTGTTTGGTACAGGAGTATTAAAAGGCCCCTTCGCTACAACAAAAGAGTACCCTAACTGGACAGAAGAAGGTGAGTACAATCCTACAATTAAGACAGTACCTAAAATATCTTATGTATCTGGTTGGAACTTTTACCCTGACCCAGATGCAAGTAACATAGAAGACTGTGACTACGTAATAGAGCGACATAAACTTACAAGATCCCAACTACGTGCATTACGAAACAGACCCTTCTTTAGGGAAGACGCTATCAAAGAGGCCATAGAGCTTGGCGAAAACTATTCTATAAAATGGTGGGAGAGTAGCCTCTTAGAGTCTGAGGATGAAGATAGTTCACACAGTTATAACACACAACGCTATGAAGCCTTAGAGTTCTGGGGAATATTAGACAGGGCTATCGCAGAAGAGTCGGGTATAGAAATACCGGGTGAGTATGAAGACGTAGATGATTTACACGTAAACGTCTGGATATGTAACAATGAAATACTCAGGTTTGTAGTTAATCCATTCCTACCAAAAAGAATCCCATACTGTGCAGTACCTTATGAAGTCAATCCATATGCTTTCTTTGGTATAGGCGTAGGTGAAAACATGGATGATACACAGACTCTGATGAACGGATTTATGCGTATGGCAGTAGATAATGCTGTATTGTCAGGTAATTTATTAATAGAAGTAGATGAGACTAACCTAACTCCCGGTCAAGATCTGACTGTATACCCCGGTAAAGTATTTAGAAGACAGGGTGGTGCGCCCGGACAGGCAATATTTGGTACTAAGTTTCCTAATGTAAGTAACGAAAATATGCAACTGTTTGATAAGGCTAGAGTGTTAGCTGATGAGTCTACAGGTATACCATCTTTCTCACATGGTCAAACAGGTGTATCTGGGGTTGGTAGAACAGCGTCAGGTATCTCAATGCTTATGGGTGCAGCAGCAGGATCTATAAAAACTGTAGTTAAAAACTTTGATGACTATATGCTACGTCCGTTGGGCGAGGCAATGTTCTCTTTTAATATGCAGTTTAATTACAATAAGGATATAAAAGGAGACTTAGAAGTTAAAGCTAGGGGCGTAGAAAGCCTGATGCAAAATGAGGTACGATCCCAGAGGCTCATGTCTTTTCTACAAATTGTAAGTAATCCAGTACTTGCACCCTTTGCTAAGTTTCCATTTATCATACGCGAGATTGCTAAATCTATGATGTTAGATGCAAATAAAGTAACAAATACTCCAGAGGAAATGTTACGTCAAACTTACTTGATGCAGAAGAATCAGGAAGCTATGGGTCAAGGTGGGCCAGAGCAAGGGCCTATGGATATGTCAGGAGTAGGTGGAGGTAACATAGGTACAGGTGCTGTTCCAGTTCCGGGGGAAGAGCAGTTTACTGGACAGCCTCAACAACCTCAACAACCAATGGCTCCCCAGCCTCAACAGGCACAGATGCAACCACCACCGCCTAGTGGGGGTCTACCACCGGGTATGCTACAATGAAGCTAGAAAAACTATACCCTGTAGTTTCTAATCCTAAGTATGAATTGTTTGAGGAATATTTAAATTACCTACGAGGTAGGGCAGTAACTACTATGTCATACTCTGACGATTCTATAACTATACACAGATCTCAAGGTCAAGTATCTATTATAGACCAACTATTAAAATTAAAAAACAATGTTCTACGTGAAACAAAAGGAAATTCATAATGACTAATGTAATAGAAATGTTTAGTAGTATAGAAGATATAGAAGAACCTGAAGTACCCTTTGGCTCTTTAGATCAGGAAATTGCAGATGATGTACCTGTAATGCTATCAGAGGGTGAGTATGTAATACCTGCTGACGTTGTTCGATACTGGGGATTAAAGCATCTGGAAGAAATGCGTAGTATGGCTAAGTGTGGGCTCATGTCTATGGAGATGGATGGTAGGTTGCATAAGGTAGATGACGATGGGTTATTGCCAGTAGAAGAAGAAGAAGACGCAGAAGTAGCAACAGAAGAGGCTATGGACATTTCTTCTATGGACTTTGATATAGATGAGATGCAAGAGGATATGGAAGAAGAGGAGGGGGAAGACGTAGATTTTGATGGTAATGAAGAGGATTTAGTGTTTGAAGTTAGAAGTTTATCTTCTTCACCAGACAAAGATAGGATGATCCATGCCTATAATGGTGCATCTATTGGTGGGGCAGGTGGAGAAGCTGGTCAAGAAATAGAGTTAGATAGGCAAAATAACTATGACTATAGGAATGTTTCTATTGTTGATCTAGCAGTTACAGATATAGATATAATGACTGCTATGGCTCAAGTAGATCTTGTAGATCTGCCAACAGATAGAGATCCAACCGCTAAAGAAGCAAAAGATGCCGTAAACAGCCTAGCTGATGTAACTGATAAAGAAAGAAAAGGAGTAGCTAACCAAATAGCAAGAGAAGCGTATAATAATGCTACGAATGATATACCGGGGATACCGGGTAAAGCCGTTGATGCACTAACAGGTTTATTAGGTATCGCTGCGCCTACCCCTGTTGGTGGTTTTTTGGGGATGGGAAATACTAAATCTGAAAATAAGACACTTTCTAAAACAGATCTAAGGGGTAATACTACCGCAGTGAGTTTTAATTTTGGAGGTAGCGCAGCCTTAAATGCTGCAGCTGTAGCAAATCTTGCAACTCAAGTTGATGTTGGTCTACAGAAAGTAAGTGGGACGCTGACAGATCCTTACTCTCTTGTATCCATAGGTAATAATACTGTAGCGTCTGTTGTAGGTGGTGTTGTACGTGGGGCTGTCCCTTCCCAGTATGACTTAACAGATCTTAATAAAGCTATTGGGGCTACGCTAGGTGTAGATATACGTCCAGCAGATGTAAATCCAGTTACAGGATTAGTAGATTTTACTACGGCTGAACCATTAGCAGGGGTACAAACAGACCCAACCACAGGGTATGCTACTACTGGAGGTTATAGTAAAAAAGGAGATTTTCAAGATGCGAATGGTAATATATCTGCTTTGGGTACTATAGGTTCGATGAATAATTTAAACGAAAGAGAATTTGGAATTGTGGATAGAGCGAAAGGTACAGGTTTTTTAGGTTTCCCCGATAAAGAGAGAGATAGAAAAAATGCTGAGTTTTTTGCTAATAGAGATGTACAAGCACAGGCTCAATTTGATAAAGATGAGATGAATAAGGAGCTTAGTAGAATTGGAGTAGATCTTACTGATTATACTAGTCCAACTAATGACGAGACTCTAGATGCAACACTTGACGATCTTACTGAATTAGATTTAGTAGATACTACCTTTGATGATCTTGATGCAACCTTAGAACCCCCTGCTGACTATTCTTTCCCTGAACCAGCACCACCAGAACCAGCACCAACAGAAGTGTTGAGTTATAATACGACAGCTTTACCAGATTATGTAGACCCCCCTACTACAACTAAGCCTGATGAGGATGTACCACCAGACTTAATAGGTTTAATGTCAATGGATCTTCAAGATATGCTAGCAGCTATAGGTGTAGACGATCCATCTGCTGAGGCTCAAGCTGGTGTTGATGCGGATGTTGATCCCGGTGTTGAATCAGATGAAGAAGCAGATGAAGAATCAGATCAAGGACAGGGTGGTAACGCCTAACTAGTAATGTCTGGTAAGTGGGCTACCCGATACCCCTTTCACAAAGAAAGGCTACTTGAGGCCCCTATAGAGGAGAGTATAATATGTCAATAGAAGAACAAGATAATCAATCTGTAAAAGGACACGTAGTACAAGCTAACAAAAAGTATAGAAAAGCAATGGATGAAGAGCGAGAGCTACAGCAACTTATAGAACAGCGACAGGCTCTAGAGAACAAAGTAGCGGAAGATGAGGTTGATGCCTCAGACCCAGAAGAGTCTACGTTTAAGAAACGATATGGCGATCTACGTAGGCACTCCCAACGTATACAGGATGAGCATAAAAAAGAAATAAGACAGCTAGAGAAGCAGATTCACGCACTAGCTACTAAGTCTGTTAAATTACCTAAGTCAGAAGCAGAAATATCTGCATGGTCACAGAAGTACCCTGATGTTTCTAAGATGATGGAATCCATAGCTCTTAAAAAATCTACGGAAGTATCTACAAGTATTAAGAAAGAGATGGAAGAACTACAAGAAATGAAGAGGGGCGTAGTACGGGAAAAGGCAGAGAACGAATTAAAAACCCTACACCCTGACTTTGATGTAATACGTAAAGACCCTGCCTTCCATGAATGGGCATCGGTACAACCTAAATCAATACAAGAAGCATTATACGACAATGCCTCAGATGCATATTCGTGCAGTAAGGCAATTACCCTGTATAAAGCAGAGAACAAACTATTAAACAAACGACAGAAACCATCTGAGGCAGCATCTAACATATCTACTAAGGGTATGCCAAAAGCAGATGCAGACTCCGCAAGAAGAGGTGCATTTAAAGAGTCTCAAGTAGATAAGATGTCTGCTGTAGAATTTGAAAACAATGAAGAAGCTATTACAACTTCAATACGAAACGGGACATTTATTTATGATATTTCTGGTGGAGCAAGATAAAAAAAGGTTGACATTACATATTTAATATGTATAACTATATCTTACAATACATACTTATGTCCTCATCCTAAGATGACCACACATTAGTATGATACTTCATTAAATAAGAAGTAGGTTGGCTACCATTTTACTAGTTGGCCCTTTATCTATCTGAAGATACAGTAGATACAGATACCTAACAAACAGCGAAATGCCCTGAACTTACATGATATAAGCTATCATAGGAGGGAACCAATATGGCTTTTAAGACCGCAACTGGTTACGGAAACCTTCCGAATGGAAACTTTTCACCTGTAATTTACAGTAAAAAAGTACAGTCGGCATTTCGTAAAACTAGTATATGTGAAGATATTACCAACAGTGATTACTTTGGTGAGATCGCAAATTTCGGTGATACAGTACGTATTATCAAGGAACCTGAAATAACGGTTCAAGAATATTCTCGTGGCACACAAATACAGCCACAAGACCTACAAGATGATGACTTCACTCTAGTTGTCGATAAAGCAAACTATTTTGCTTTTAAGATTGATGACATTGAAGATGCACATTCTCATGTGAACTTTGAGTCAATGGCTAGTGATCGTGCAGGTTATCGCTTGAAAGATCAGTTTGACCAAGAAGTATTAGGTTACTTGTCGGGTTTCAAACAGGCAACGCTTGGTGCTAATGCTGGGACTGCAAGAGTAGCTGGAGATAAATCAGGTACTGATCCTATTGCAGGAGCAGCAGCAAACGGTTTACTAGCTTCTATGTTAATTGCTCGTAACAGTTTTGTTTCTGGTGGTGCTGCTTCCGACTCAATCGCAACTCATGCAGACGGATCTACTGGTGAAGCAACTCCATTGGAAGTGCTAAACCGTATGGCTCGTTTACTTGATCAACAAAATGTTGACCGTGATGGACGTTGGGTTGTTGTCGATCCAGTATTCGCTGAACAACTTAATGACGAAAACTCTAAACTATTAAATAACGACTTTGCTTCAGGTAGTACCGACATTCTTAGGAATGGTCGTATTGTAAGTGGCATGATTCGTGGTTTTAGAGTTTATATGTCTAACAACCTTCCTTCAATAGGAACAGGCCCAGCTACCATTGATACCAATGGTTCTGCTTCACATTATGGTGCGCTTATTGCTGGTCACGATTCTGCTGTTGCAACTGCTTCTCAAGTTGAAAAGGTTGAATCATATCGTGATAATGACAGCTTTGCTGATATTGTTCGTGGTATGCATCTGTATGGTCGCAAAGTTCTTCGTCCTGAAGCACTAGTTCGCGCTCACTACAATATTGCAGGTTAAGGGAGAATAGACAATGGCTACTTTTGATCTTACTGCATCATCTACAGCAGGTGTAGGTGCAAACTCTGATGGTACTTTACCAGCACACTTTGGGAATAACCCTTTTTACCAG
>Ga0209337_1002528_pt1 | contig 13212 bp, 10 predicted proteins | sample LinPmetageLP53_FD_184044 | JGI IMG/M metagenome (GOLD analysis project Ga0209337, IMG submission 184044) | Marine viral communities from the Pacific Ocean - LP-53 (SPAdes) (version 2) | ecosystem: Environmental > Aquatic > Marine > Oceanic | place: Pacific Ocean | collected 2010-02-08
AAACACTGGCTTTAGTATAACTGGTAAAAATGTTATTTATAGTCAGAGCAGCATAATTTCTAATCAAAGTATTACAGTTACTATAACAGGAACCGTTACTCAAGATGTATCTGTTAACTATAAAGTGAGAACATGCGGAAATCAAGTTATTTATTCTGTAGATAATAAAACTCCTAATCTTCCAAATAATACTGTTATATTTTTTGAAAGTAATAGTGGTGATATGTTGTGTGGTGAAATATTTGGTACCACTAGCAATACACCTTCGGGGAGGTTTATACAAATAATTATTTTTGACGGTTGTCGTGATAGTAGGTGCGGTGCAAACGCTACACTTCGTTAACATTTAATTTATTATATTCGTATATAAAATTAAATCTAATGAAATCTATATTTGTACAGATTGCGAGCTATCGCGATCCTGAGCTTATTCCTACTATAAAAGACCTCATAGAAAAAGCTTACAAGCCAGAGAACTTAAAGATATGCATAGCCCACCAGTATGCTGAAGAGGATGAGTGGGACCGCCTTGATCAGTTTGCTAGTGACGGAAGGTTTACCGTAATACAGATACCTCATACTGAAGCTCAAGGTACATGCTGGGCGCGTAATCAAATACAACAACACTATAACGGGGAGGACTATACCCTTCACCTAGACTCGCACCATCGGTTTACACCTGGGTGGGATAAACAGTGTATTGATAATATAAAAAATTTACAAAAAAATGGATTTAAAAAACCACTTTTAACCTCATACTGTCCTTCTTATAGTATTGACAAAACCGTTAATCGAGATGAAAGGGCTTACGGTATGAAGCTTGATAAATGGAAAGACGGCGTTGCGCTTTTTCATCCATATGGTATGGGTAAAACACAAGCCCCTGTGCCCTCAAGGTTTTACTCTGGGCACTTTGCTTTTACCCTAGGTGAGTTTTGTAAAGAGGTTCCCCATGATCCGTTTATGTATTTCTATGGAGAAGAAATATCGATATCAGTAAGGGCTTACACGCATGGGTATGATTTGTTTGCACCACACAAACCAATAGTGTGGCATGAGTACACTAGAGAGGGAAGGTCTAAACATTGGGACGATCATAAGAAGTGGTTTGAAAGAGATAATCAATCAAAATTAAGAACAAGACAGCTCTTAGGAGTTAACGGAGAGGTGTGTTCTCCATGCAACAAGAACACCTTTAAAGAATATGGTCTTGGAGAAGAGCGAACCTTAGAAGACTACGAGCTGTATTCAGGGGTAAAGTTTAAGAATCAGACTATAACCCACAGGTGTCAACAAAACTTACCTCCTCCAGGCACAGAAGGAGACTCTGTGTATCATCAGACTAAAGAGTATTATGTTAAGATTAACAAGTATGATTTCTTGTACGAGGATTGCGTTTTTGGAGTGCTTGTATTCGAAGATAACAATGGAATAGTAGTTCATCATGACACTATAACTAAAGAAGAGATACAGGCCCTTAAATCGATTAATAACCCTTATATGACTGTAGTGCGTAACCTAGCCGGACAAATCCCTTTTAGGTATATTATATGGCCTTATAGTTCGTCGCATGGATGGGGAGATAAAGTGGTCAGTTATTTTTAGTAAATTTGTATATCTAAATTAAACATCATGCCAGACTATACTCTTACCTACAGTGAAAATTCTAACGGGTGGCCTTCCTTTTATTCATACATGCCGGAGTATCTAGTAGGCTTAAACAATTACTTGTATTCTTTTTCGGGTGGTAATATATTTCAACACAATACGAACCCTGTAAGAAACAATTACTATGGCGTTCAAGGGTTTTCAGAAATAACAAGTGTATTCAATGACGACCCCTTAACAAATAAAATATTTAAAACCGTAAACCTAGAGTCAGATACTGCATGGTCAGCTGCACTAGAAACAGACCTACCCAATACAGGGCTTATAGACTATAGTTGGTTTGTGAAAAAAGAAGGAGACTGGTTTGCTTACATCAGAAGCGCTGGGGGTGACCCTGCAGCTCTTACAGAGTATGCGCTACGATCAATGAATGGTATATCTCAAAGCTTATCGGTAACCGGAACGGCTAATACTCCAATTATAAACTTTGCTACCACTATAAACATAGGCAATATTATAAGTATAGGCGATAGTCTATACTCTACTAACCCTCCTTATACAGGTCCAACACTTGTGGGCACGGTAACAGCTATAGAGATTGATCTGGTTAATAATATAAACAGGATTACAGTGGACGCAACCGTGGCTGGAGGCGCAGCTCCTACCCTTCAAGACTCTTTTATTTTATATATTAAGAACCAAGAGGCTGAGTCGCATGGATTGTTAGGTCACTATATGAAATTTGTACTTCAGAATACAGCAACAATAGCAACAGAGCTGTTTGCCGTAGAGTCTCAAGTGGCTAAAAGCAATCCTTAAAAATTAGTATCTTTGTTATTAAATGCAATTTAATATAAGACCGTTAGAAGAGACCGACTATGAGGAATTTCTTGTAGGTTGGTGGAAGGATTGGAAGTGGACAGCTCCAGTCCCAGCATTCTTACCAGATGACGGTAAGGGCGGCGTGATGGTTTTAGATAATGACGTTCCTGTTTGCGCAGGATTTATATATATGACTAATTCAAAAGTAGCTTGGGTAGACTGGATTATATCTAATAAAGATTATAAGAAAAAACCACAGCGCCAAGAGGCTTTAACATTACTAATTAAGTCATTAACACAGCTCTGTAAGGATAGCGGCAAAATGTTTAGCTATGCTTTATTAAAAAACAAAAGTTTAATTAAAACTTACGAAAGCCTGGGGTATACCGCAGCAGACAACTACTCACAAGAAATGATAAAATTATTATAACATGGCAGCAGCAACAGCAATCATAGGAACAGCACTATCGGTAGGAGGATCAGCAATGAACTTTGCACAAGCCGCTAAACAAGGTAATTTACAAAGGCAAGCGGAAGACGATGCGGAAAAAGCATTAGCAGCTGCACGCGCTAAACTAGAAGAAAACTTTTATGAAGGGTTAGATATAAACCTTAAATCATTTGAGCAAGAGCGTAATGCTTTAGCTGGTGTTGGACAACAACTAGTGCAAGCGGGTCAAGAGTCAGAAAGAGGCGCTGCTGCTACCGCTGGAAGAGTGATGCTTGGCATACAAAAAGCAGAACAAGATATTACTAATCGTCAAATAAATAGCGTGGAAAGTTTAGAACGTTTAGTGGCGGGTGAAGAAAAAAGGCTAGCAACAGAAAGAGTAAATTTAGATTTAGGAGTAGCTGAGGGAGCTCAAATTGCCGCTTCAGATGCAGCAAAAAATCAAGCTTCCGCAATTTCTGGAGGCGTACAAGGATTATCAGCAGCAGGAATTGGTCTTATGGAATCGCAGAAAAAATTAAAAACTCCGGATCCTAACAAAGAAGGAGGTTTATTTACAAAACCAAGTATATTTTCGTCTACATATAAAAAGGATCCGCTTTTAATCAACTCATCTGTTGTTGGAGGAAGCAGCGTTGATTTATCTGGTGTTGGAGCAGCAGGCATTGAAGGAATGGGATTTTAGGAGCATAAAATAATATAAATAATGGCTACATATTACAAGTATAAATCTAGAGAAGGTCAGGACCAGGTTGATTGGAGAACAATCACTAAAGGTATTACTGATGAGATAACTAGAGTTAAAGGAGACAGGGACAAGAAAAGAAAAGACATAGAAGATGCTGCTATTGTTACTTTTGAAAATCTAGCGAACAAACCTCAAGGTCCGGATGTTTTAGAAAACAAAAACATAGCAAGTTATGCCGCGCAGCAAGAAGCAATGGCAAGAGAAGATTTGGCAGGTTTAAGAAATGGAGATCTTACTTTACAACAATACACTGCAAGAACTAATACCGCGCAAGGAGGAACTAAAAGATTATTTAATCTTTCAAAAAAATATCAGGATAACGTACAGTTTCAACTAGACTCTTTAAAGCCAGATGAAAATGGGATTATTCAAGCTTCGGGCATGAATGCTATATACAAAAAAATGGTTGAGAGGTTTGCTGACCCAAGTAAGTCTATGTATTATGTAGATCCAGAAACAAGAGAATCTTTTTTGGCTATAGTCACAGATAAAGAGGGAGATGATGTTGTTCAGATAAACGATAAAGCATATTCTTTAATGGGCGTTTCTGCGGCTGAAGATATTATTTTGCGTAATGACGCTAGGTATCAATCAAATTCTGTGTCCACTCTTTTAAAAGATGAAGTAGGGGCTTTTATAAAAGTTTTAAGAGAAGGAAATGTAGAGACAAAAGAAGATGCTTACGCTAGAATGTTTGATGGTAAGGAATTAACCGCCGACGGTAAGGCAATTATGTCTCAAATTAAAGCAACATTTGCTTCAGATGATGATTACTCAAGCATGCTTTTTGATACTTTAGGCTATGTTCCAGTTGCTGAAAATGAGAACGGAGAAGGGTTTACTAATTTACAAACAGGAGAAACAATAAATAAAATGCCTGATAATTCTTTTTTAGTTAAAACGATAAACGGAAGACAGGTACCTCAAATTGATGACACGCTAAAAGACGCAGCTCATCGAGGAGTATTGGCTCAAATAAAATCTAAGCTTGACATCAAAGAGACATCTACTATTAATAAAAGCATGACAGATTACCAAAGTGCAATGCTTGGATTAAAAAGAAAAGAACTTGCTAAGGCTCAAGCCGAAAAAATAGACTCTATGAGAATACAGGTTCGCTCTATGGGTGACTTATATTCAGGAGACCAGGTTAATGTTAAGGCGGCAACGGAATACTTTAGGGATATTAATTCTACAGTATCTTTAGTAGAAAGAATACCAGGTGGAGTTGAGGTAACTTATACAAACGCAGAGGGCGCAACTGTAAAAAGACCTATTGTGTTTGGAATAGAAAACACAAACTTTGATGCCAGTAAACCTGAAGGACCAAACAACACAAGGTTTAATATGGTACAAAATCCAAACTTTAATGAGAGCCAGCCTGAGGGACCAAATAATCAGAAGTTAATCCCTGAAATTAAAACTCAAAGAGAGTTTATGATTTCTGCTGGTAATCTATTGATTGGTGCTGATGAGGCTAAAAAACGTGAATTTACTGAGATAGTAAACTCTAAAAACGAGAACGGAGAATTTATATTTAACGAAACTTTATCAAACGAAAATGCTAGTTCCGCTGCAGAGATTACTGAAGCACCTAAACAACAGAAGTTTGATATAGCGTTCGACACATATCTAGACGAAAAATTAACTAATGAATTATTTGCAGAAAGTGAAGAAAAAGTTAAAGAATCTTTAACAAAAGCATTTGCGGATATGGGCCTAAAAGCAAGTGAAGTAGGTACGGGAACTAGTGAAGTATTAATTACTGTACCGGGCTACACTGGCGATCCTTTAAATATAGATGCAAACAACTGGACAAAAGGAGGAAGGGTTACAGAAAAAGAAAAATTAAAAAAATATTTAAGATTAGTGTTTAAGCAAAGACCAGATTTAAGTGATACCTTAAAGATAACTGACAAAGAAGGAAACCCGGTCTTTTTTACACCTGACACTGTTAAAAAAACTAAAGGATTTGGCTAATGAATGATGAAGTTTTAAAAAATATTTGGAATCAGTTAACCTCTGCGGGCAAGACAAAAAGTTCTTTTGAGGACTGGAAAACTAATTTGCAAGACCCTGAAATACAAGAGAACATTCATTCTTATTTAGTAGAAAATCAATTTACTGATAGTGACCTCTCTACTTGGCAAACCAATACAGGGTTAAAAAAAAAAGACGAAACCAATATGGATTCCGTATCGCCGGATGGTTCTTTGGTTTCGCAAGACTCAGGGGCAATTTATGATCTTTCTGGAGAGAAAGATTATTTTCAAGGAACATTTGGAGATGTACTGCGAGCTTTAGATATGGTAGTTCCTTTAGGGATGGGAGACTTTGCTGACGACATGGCGCGAAGCGTAGCCTCAGGATACTATCAAGGAGTAGCCGCTGAAAATGCTTCTGATCTATTGATATCCGGATCTATGGCCACTCAAGAAGACATTGAGAGCTTTATAGAGTCTAGTAAAAAAACTCAAACTTACGGCCAATCTAAAGAGATGCAAGAGTATATGAAAATATACGAAGAAAATGGCAAATCATTTAAAGGAGTTGTGTTGGGTCTTTTAAAGTCAGGACTTACTATTGTCCCCGAACTTTTTGTTAGCTCAATGACAGCCATGGCTAGTAATTCCGATTCACTTACCGCAGCTGCAGCCACAATAGGAACGGGAGCTTCAACTGGCGCATTAGGAGGAGCCGCGGCTGGAGGAATAGGAGCCCTTCCTGGCGCAATTGCTGGTGGAGCATCAGCTCTTCCTTATGCTTTTGCAGCAGCAGGGTCAGTATTAGAAATGGGATCTACATTTTCAGAGCTGTTAACAGAAGCTGCTGAAGGAGAAGAATTAGATTCAGAAAAAATTACAGAACTATTAAATGATCCCGAAAAGTTTACGGACATTAGAAATAAGGCTGTAGCCCGTGGCTTAACCATAGGAGCTATAGATGCGTTTACCGGTAAACTTGGAGGTAAAATAGCTGGTAAAGTTTTAAGCAAAAGCGGTAAACAAGCTGCGCGAGCAGCAAGTCAAGCTAGAACTACAGCCGCTGTAGCTACGGCAGGAGTGGTTGAAGGATTTGGTGGATCCATAGGAGAGGTAGCGGGTCGAGTGGCAGCAGATCAAGAAATGGATATTTCGGAAATAGTTCTTGAAGGTTTAGCGGAAATGCCTGGTGGAGTAAAAGATATTATATCTACAAGATTTAGTGCTCCTTCTTATAAGGTTAACGGAGAAAAAGTAACAGCAGAAAAAATTGATGAGCTTATAGAGACAATGACTTTAGATGAGTTAGTAAAGTCTAAAATAAAAATAAAAAATGATTATGAAGGTAGGGAGGGTAGACGTCAAGATAAAATTATTGAGCTCTCTACAAAGCAAGATATTTTAAACGTCAATCCTAATTTAGATGAGTCAACATTAAATGCCTTAACAGAATTACAAATAGAATTAGATAAATTAGAAGGCAATAAAACTGAGCCCTCTAAAGAAAGAGCATCAGCACTTAGAGATAAGATGAAATCTTTGCAAGAGCCTCCTTCAGAAGATAAGGCACCAAAAGAAACTTCCGATCGTGATTATAATGCAGAGCGTTTTGATCTTCTTAGTGATGAAGATAAGGTGTTGGCAAATAAAATTGAAGACGAAACCAAGCGCAATAAGTTTGTCAATAATAAAACTAGCAAAACAAACGAAGGTATTCGAATAAATGAAACAGAAGCTGCAGAAAAAGCTTTAGCTGATCCAAACTCAGATGAAGCAACTCTTATTGCAGCTACTAGAAAGATGGAAGAGCCCACTGCTCCGTTTAATGCTGCTGCTATATCTGATGTACAAGAGGATTTAATTGTTATTGAAGAAAATAACATTAAAGGGCTTGGTGTTTCGGGGAGCGCGCAAGTAACTCTTAAGTATAAAAACCAAGTAAATGATGCTTCATCAAGTGTTCAAGAAACCACTGATGATGCTAAGCCAAGTATTGAAGAAAAAAAATCTGATGTTTCAGAAATAGAAGAGATTGTAGAGGAGATTGACGTTGTTGCATTTACTCCCTCTCCCGATAGTCCATACATAGTCCCGGGCAATAAAAACAAACCTAGTAATATTCAGATTAATTTTACTGATGATGGCAAGATTAAGTCTGTAATAAATATAAAAACAGGAAAGCCTGTGTCTAACGCGTCTCGTAAAAAGGCTGAGAAAATTTACTTAGAATCATTTGTAGATGTTGACCAAGGAAAAGTCGTTAAATTTCCAGAAGGAATCACACCTGAGCAGGCAAATGATTTAATAGCGGAGGAAAGCGAAAACATTAGAGAGATTTCTGAAGCAATTAAAGATGAAGAGCAACGATTAAAAGAAGCAAATGAGCAAGCGGATACAATTAAAACAGAAAATAAAGGGTTATTTTCATTAACCTCTTTAGCGTTTACTCCTGATAGCTGGGAAAGGGTAACCGGTTTACCTCCATCACAAAATATATCGTCAAGCAGATGGATACGCACAAAAGAAAAAGGAGGTATAGTTTTAGAGGATGGTGTTAACGGGCTTAATGCAGAACAGATAGTAGAGTTTGTAACCAACAATCCTACGGCTGCTGATGTTGCAGCATCTACCGGAGAAGTAACAAATAAAAATGATTTAATATCATTGCAGGAAAAGTTTGAAAGGCTTACTGGCCTTAAAGCAACGCCTGAAAACATAAGTACAGTGCTTGGTGTTGACCCTAGCAGAGGACCAATTACTTCTAAAACAATATTAGGAAATATTTCTGATCTTCAAAAAATAACTAATGAACAGAAAAGACAAGCATCAGAAGTATTAGAAGAGATACAAAGAACTTCTAAAACACCGGAGTCTGCATATAAAAAAGCCAGTAAGCTTCTAGCTAAAGAGGTTAAAGAGTTAGTAAGAAAAGGAGTGGTTACGACTAAACAAATGGCTGACGTGATGTCTAAATTTGCAAATGTTACTATGTTTAGCCCGGCATCAAGAGATGACTTCTTGAATTATATGACTAGAGTTTTTGCTAACAAAGAATATGCGGCTCAAGTTTCTATGGCTCGAAGCAAACAAAGAAAAGCCAAAAAGAATGCAGGGAAAAAAATTGGAAAATCAGACGCGTTAATTCCTCAGTTAAAAAGATTGTTTACAGTAAACCCTTCTTTAATCCCTGAATCTGTATTTGAAAAATATATTTCTTTAGTTGAAATGTTTAGTAAAGGACAGGCTGTTCTTAAATTAGATTCTATCACGGAAGTTACTCAACAAACCGAAGAGATTTTAAGGCAATTAGACGAAGAGCGTTCAATGGTTATTGATTTAACGCAAAGGTTTAATGACACAAATCTTACGGTTAAAAACAAAGAAGATAAAGTAGATTATGGCGCTACCATAAAAAAGATGCTTGATGCTAACGAAATAAATGAGGATGAGTATCAGGTGATGAAAAAGTATAGATCCCAAATAAATCCTAAGACTCCTAAGACTCCTAAGACTGATGCAGAAATAGAAGTTGATAGAAAAAAATTAGTTAAAGTAATTAAAAGTTTTAAGGCTTTAAAAATATCTGAATTACCTAGTCGGGATGAACAGCGTTTAGCTGCTAAGTTTGAAGATTTAATTAACTCTCCAGCAATAGAAACCCTATCAGTTCAGGAACTAGAGAACATCTTACGTTTAATGGACAACATAAACAATGGATATCTTCCTCATTTAACTCAGATTAATTCTGAAAAATTAAACTCTATAAACCTAGGCAAAAAACTATCGGATGCAATACAAAGCGCTAAGCCTTTAAAGTTTAGCAGCATGTACTCCAGGATTAAAGCCCTTATAACCAGGAAGGGAGGATTGCAGGAGTTAATACGGCGTAATCCATTGTTTTATATTGATCAAGTGTTTGGAGACTTTAAAACAAAAACAATTTTTGATTCTTTGTTTGGTCAAGCGGCAGAAGCTGTGGCTAGTTTTAGGTTTGAATTTAAAATTGTAGAAAATGCTATAGAAAAAGCTTCAGCCAAAGTTTATAAATCATTAGGAAGTGATTCTAATAAATTTTTAATGTCTACATATAAACAGATGGTTTATATGATTGAAAATGAATTTAGAAGTAACCCTGGAAATCCTCAAGCTAACTCTGTGGTAGGATTTTTAAAAGCAACAATTGCTGAGATAGATGAAGGAACAACCAGATACGGTGAGCAAGAAGCAAACATGCTTCAAGAAATATTAAACACCTACACTAATAAAAACGGAGAGTTTAATGCTGATGGTTTATACGATTCATTTAATCAGGCGGAGAAAGAGTCTATAGATGCTATTTATAAAATAAATAAAGACAATGCAGAAAAAGCTGCCTATACAGCTACAATAATTAGAGGCGTTGAGTTTAATCCATTAAATAATTATGTTCATTTAAATGTGCTTCCAGACAGTAAGGATAGTTCTGTTATGGGTGACGCGTCTGTTATTGACGCCTACAATAAAGCATTAATGCCCTCAACAAAAGCTAAGTCTTTAATAGAAAGAACGGGGTCGGTGAGTCCACTGAACTTTGATGTGTACGCATCTGCATCTAGAGGATCCAAGTATGTGCTTATGGATTATCATTTAACAGAACCCATAAGAACAGGTAGAAAAACATTAAATCAAGCTAGGAAAAATTTAAAGGAATCAGGTCCTGACAAAAGGCTTCCTTCAAAACAAAGAGATGTATTGAATGCAATTCAATTAGCTTATGATGAAGCGGTAGAAAATTTACTTATAAATAGTTTTGGAGAAAGCTCTATAGCTGATGAAGTTTTAAATTATTTACAAAAAACAGGTTATCGTTCTATATTGGCAGGCGGCGGAAGATTTGTTGCGGAATCTGTATCTAATATAAGCTTTGCGCTATTGGTAGATCCTAAAGGATTTGCAGCTGGTGCAAAACTAAGCGGCGTTATAGCTGATCAAGGCGCAAGCATTTTAAATAATTTAAACAGTAAGCAGACTACCAGATTATTTGGCGAAGGTTTAAATACTAGGTATATAGATACCTCTATTATAAGTCAGCGCACAGGAGCAACTGGAGGTAAGGCCGTGAGTAAAACAGAAAACTTCTTATTGAAGGTATGGGATAAAAGCGGACAGAAGTGGGTTAAAAGCGTTGAGACTATTGCAGATTATCTCATATCTACTCCCGATAAAGCGGTAATGAGGCCAATGTGGTTTGGAGCTTTTGAAAATAGATTTAAAAAATTAACAGGAAAGAAGCCTGACTTTAATAAAATAGCTGCTAATGATCAAGCATACATGGAGGCCAATAAAGAGGCGCTGGCTGAAGCTAAAGATTTAGCAGACAGAAGATCCGTAATGGCTGGAGCAACTGACAATGCATTTATGGGCATGCTCAAGGGAACCTCTAAACCTAACCAAAGTCTTGCTCTAAAAGCTTTCAACACTTTTAATAATTTTATGACTCGTTTCTTAATATTTGAATACATAACAGCGAGAACAGGTGTAATGAGTTTGATAGGTAAGGGAGAGCTTACTAAAACTCAAGGAGCAGCTTTGATTGGGGGCGTTACCTCAAGAATGGTTCTTTATACTTTGATAGGACAAATGTTAGCAGAAGGAATGACATCCTTGTTTGATGATGATGATGATGACTTTAATCTGACTTCTGATGAAGATGGTATGAAGTCACCAGAAAAAATGTTAGGTCAAGCGTTTGCTTCTAGTTTTACGTCCTTGCTTTTTGGTAGAGACTTTGGTAATGCGACTAAAAGTATAATAAATTTAGGTGTTGAAGAGTTTAATGAATCACAGCTAGAGTTTCTTAGAGATGGAGATTATGATCCATACAAGGATGCTTTGCAGTATACCATCATACCTAAAAGCGAATCAGGGAAAGGAACGGATTTAGGAACTTTCTTAAAAAGAATAGGAGCTGCTTACGGACCCATACTTGGAACTGCAGATCTTTTATTGCAAGCTTTGACTGAAGACAAAAAGAAAACTGCGGCTGCCCAAGAAAGACAAGACATGGAGAATTATGTACGTCTTCCTCTTGAACTGCTAGGTAACTTAGGTTTTGTTCCTTTATATAAAGACGTAAGGAAAATTGTTTTAGACCAAATATATGGTGATTTAAGCAGAGCTAAAAAACAATTGAAGGACAAACGAAAGGCTAAAAAAGAAATGCTTCAGGGATACGATAGCGAGTCTGACATGAAAAGATATGATAGAGAATTATGGGAAAGAACTTACGGTCCTGAGTCAGAAGGTTATGATGAAAGAAATGCTTTAAAAGAAATTAAAAAAGCACAAAGAAAAATAAAACAAGAACAGAAAGATGCGCTTTATAACTACACTCCTAAGTCAAGAAAGACGAATAAATCAACTGGGTATGGAAGACGAAGCAAAGGAAGGAAAAATAATTCATCAGGGTTTGGGAGAGATAATTAAAAACAAATAATTATGCCATTCAGAAGTCAAGCACAAAGAGCGTACATGTATAAAAACCTGCCTGAGATAGCGGAGCAGTGGGAAAAGGAAACAACTTCTGGGACTTTGCCCAAGCGTATACATCCAAAAAAGAAAGGACCTTCTTTGTTAACTCAACGCAGAAGACGTAGAAAGATTACGTAGTAACTACATAGATGAAGTACATCATGGTAACGGTGAATGTAACAATCGCAATGTATTCGTAGTCGGGTTTAAATTTCATCGGTAACAGATTCACTGACACCCTTAAGTCTTTTTGACAATACATTAACTGAGGTCTTTACTTTAGAGTAATCCTTATCAATAAGAGACTCGTAGATATCGTTTAAGGAGCCGTGGAGATCTTCCATTACAAAATTAATGCTTTGTATCCGTTGTTTTTCTACGGGTGGAATCTGGTTCATGCCTCCTAAGATATAAATTATTTTATTAAAAAAAAATACACCAGCTACGGTTTATTAATTACCATGTTTTTATTATAGTAATCTAGGTATGTGTCTGAGTCTATTTCTACCATGTATTCAAAGATCATATGGTTTATGTTGTCTATCACTATAAGAAAATAAAAAGGATTACTTCCTTTTATTACACCACATAACTCAAAAGTCTCATCAGGTGCTGTTACATACGCATTGTCTACGTATTTTTCAATCTGTCTTACCATATCTATTGACTTAAACAGATCTAAGTTCATTAAATCTAAAACAAAATTACTGTCGAAGGTATATAAAAACCCGTTTTTTGTTTCGTTAAGTGCCTCTGTGAATGTCTGCCTTAAATCCATGTTCTCTTAATTCTTTTATTCTATACTCCTGGAGCTTTGATACGCGCCCCTTGCGTGTCTTTACTTCTAAAAATAATATCTCCTTGTCAGGATGCAGCGCTAACAAGTCAGGTATGCCATTCTTATTGGTCTTAATGAGCTTGAGAACATAGTATCCGTCAGCTTCTAATTCTTTAATTTTTTTAGATTGAACTTGCTGCTCGGTCATTATTATCTATCTAATACATTGCTTGAATAATTAATTATTTCTCCTTTTTTATTTCTTGTGTATTCAGATTTATATCTTAAATTTTTATATTTTTCATTACATTTT
>Ga0209337_1002529_pt1 | contig 13210 bp, 18 predicted proteins | sample LinPmetageLP53_FD_184044 | JGI IMG/M metagenome (GOLD analysis project Ga0209337, IMG submission 184044) | Marine viral communities from the Pacific Ocean - LP-53 (SPAdes) (version 2) | ecosystem: Environmental > Aquatic > Marine > Oceanic | place: Pacific Ocean | collected 2010-02-08
CTGCGTTGTGATATTGCAGATGCTTTACTAGGTGGCCTAGATATCTGCATCTGCATATTTGCTCGACTTATAGCCATGTTACCTCATTTTTGCTGGACGTACACCCTTACGTGCAATACCTGCTCCACGGACTTTACCGCCTTTAGCCATACCTTTTTTCTTCATTGCGCCACCCATAGCGTAGCCTTTTTTAGTCATACCACCTTTAGCATAACCTTTTTTCTTCATTGCGCCACCCATAGCGTAACCTTTTTTCTTCATTGCGCCACCCATAGCGTAGCCTTTTTTCTTTTTCTTAACGCTACGGCCTTTCTTGAACCCTGCGGTTTTATCTTTATCTTCTCCTTTTACCCTAGAAGAAAACGCTGCATCATCAGATGTGTCTGTGCCTGCGTCTGTTGTTTTGCGGGGCATTAATTTTTTTGCTCTTCTTGTCATTTTATTACCTCATTTTTGCTGGGCGGATCCCTTTGCGAGCAATACCTGCACCGCGAACTTTACCGCCTTTTTTCATACTTTTCTTCTTCATCATACCGCCGCCCATCATCTTCTTGACTTTACGGCCTTTCTTCATACCCATCTCAGCTCTGTCTCTAGCTGTTAAATCCGCGCCAGTCTTACTTCTTGGCATAGCGGTAGCTGGTACAGCTCCTTCTGGTATACCCATACCTTTATACTGCTCCAGCTCGGTACGGCGCTCGGATTGCTCTCTTGGCGATAACATTTGAAAAGGTTGTTTTTTAACTGGAAGCCGTGCTTTAGGCCGCAATGATTTTTTAGGGGCTAAAGATTTTTCTATCGGTGCTGGCCCACCTTTTACCTGTTCGCCAAACCTGCTCCTTGTTGTAGCACTTCCAGCACGCCCAGGATAGTTTGCCGTCATTTGTTGATTAGCCATTATATCTGCTATCGGTTGTCCTGGCCGTTTCTTTTTCTTTCTTTTATTTAATTCTTCTAAACTTACTTCTGTTTTACTGTATGGGGTAGCCATATTAACATCTCCATCGTTTGCGTGCCTGTCTAAGGCGACTATTAGGGTCTTTAGCGGCTTTAGGAAACTGCTTCATTTGCCCTGCAGAACGAGCGCAATAAGACTTTCGCCTAGATGCTCGCTTACCCGTGGGTTTTTTCTCTGTAACTGCTGTTTTTAATTTGCTTCCAGGGTTGTTGCGTCTATACTTTGCAACTCCTTTGGAAGTCATGCCTGCGCCAGACTTAGTGGGACGTTTATCCCCACTGCCAATAGACATACCTTTCATGCCAGAACCGCTTACTTTGCGGCCTGATTTATAATACTTACGCATAGAAGAATGTAGCCATATCCACTACATCTACTGTGTATTTAACACTCATACCACTATCGAATAGAACCCCCTCTGCAGGTATTGTTCTATCTACAGATGTATTAGCTGTACCTATAGTTCTAGCTTTAAACAAAGTAGTGCCGTCTTCAGGTGCACCGTTAATAAACTCTACAGTCCCTGCCGTACCGCCTGAAACGATTGACATACCTTTAAGTCTTATTCTGTTACTACCTTGTATAGCTTGAGAGCAAAGTGATCCCGAACCCACTGTTATATTAGCTGCATACTGTGCGGAACATTCTACGGCGGAAACCGTGAGAAATAATTTTGTTCCTGCAACTGCCTCAGCAGAGCCTGTAGAAGTAATCACCTCGGTCATAGCGTCTCCAAATACATCTGTACCTGTAATCGTACAAGTTTTTGAATTATCACCTGTGCCTGCGGTTGTTACAGTAACATTTCTAGCTGCTCCCCCTGCAAACGTGGTGTTTGCCATAGTTGCACTAGTATTAGGTCTAGCTGCGGTGACTAAACGATCAGCATCGGCTGCATTTTCGTCGCTTATGGTTAAAGCAGATACATCAGAATTTGCTGAGTGACTCATATTAATCTCCTCTATAGAAGAGGTAGGAGTTTCCCCCTACCTAATTAAGAATTATGCGATTTGAACATATTCAATGATGAATGTGAACGATCCTGCTGTTGTAGCATCAACTGTATTAGTTATGTTGCAGTAAATAGTTCTTTCAGCAGAGGTGTACTGGACAGACGCGGGGGCTGTTGTGCCATCTTGTGTCTGAAGAACCAAACTGGTCACAGTTACGTTATGCTCAACAACGGTTGTACCACCATCAAGAATTTCATCAGTTTGAGCCGCAACAATTTGTGCTCCTGAACTAGATGTTCCAACTTCATAACCAATATCGCCAGTTCCAATAACAGGAGCTGTGTCACAAAATATTTTAATGTTAGTGATAATTGTGTTTGCTGGTTGAGTAAACTCGCCAATTGTTGGGCTATCACCCGCTGTTGAGTTTACTGTTACGCCTGTCGCAAAACCGACGTGTTTTACATATTTGTTGGTAACGATACCTGTTGAAGCAATAACTGCTGTATCAGTAACCTCACCTGTTGTAGAGTTTTTAGAAACTACTTTAAATCCGTTTTCGGAACGGACTGGGCCGTTAAAAGTTGTATTAGCCATGTAAATCTCCTTGTCGTGGCAAATGTCAAACGTAAAATACGTCTGTCAAGGTAATTTTTATATTATACACGAACTCGTGTAAAAAGAAAGGGCGATTTGCACCGCCCCCTCTAAATTATGTTACGCTCCAGGTGAACCGAAGATCCCTAGTGGATCTGATACACCAAAGCTGTACCGCTCACGAGCTTTATAACGACTGTTGCCTGTATCAAAATCGGCATCCATAGACGTTGCCATTGGGCTACGACTAAAGTGTTTTAGGCCGTTTGGAACATCTGTCATTAAGAACCAAGCATCGGTATCTGTTAGGTAGTGGTTCACTGTGTAACCTTCAGGAACAGCACCGTTGTTGCGGATTGCGTTTAGATCGTTATCTGCTGTGCCTACACGACCTTCTGTTTCCAACAATCTAGTTGCAACGAATTGCAAGTTCGGTGGAATTACAAGTTTGCGAGGTTTTGCAGCGATCAATAGGCCGCGCTCGTCTGTCCAACCTGCTATTTGAATGATAGCGGCTTCAAGTGAAGTCTCATTCAAGTCTGCTGCAGTTGCTGGTTCATTCGAGTTAGTGCCACCACTAATTAGCGGGTGGTCAGTAGCACAGAGCTCTTTCCCATCGCCATAAGTAGTGCCTGAAGCAAAGGCATTATTAAGAATTGTAGCTGCCTTAACTTGTTTTGTGTACGCCATAGCGCGAGCAAGTGCTTTAGTATAACGAGCTGATAAAGAATCATACAAGTTATCCTCAATAGCCTCTTCAGTAATTGAAAAGCCCATTGCCACTGTCTCGTGTGTATAGCGAGCAGTAAATGCTTCTTGTGCAGCGTCATATTCGATGGCAGAGCCTTCGTCTTTAACGGGTGCAGCTGAGAAGCCTGATAGTTTTACTTCTTCTTCAAAAGAACGATCAGAGGATTCTGCTTCGAAAATCTCTGCGTGTTCCTCACCGTACTTAGCATATTCCAGCCCAAAAAGAGCATTAAGTCCAGGAAGTAGTTCCTTAAGAAGTTGTGCGCGTGATATTGCCATTGTTCATTACTCCTTATACGCCGACAGTGTGATCATAGCGATGATAACCAGCTGTGAATTTCACAAGAAACTCAGTAAAGTTACCAGAACTATTTTTAGTATCTTCGACTACATCAATAACTGTAAACGGTAGTATACTTGTCACGTTATTGATAAATACGCCCATACGACTGTTACCTGTAGAGGTTAAACCTGTGTTTAACACAAGCTCTGCATTACAAGAAACTGTAGTAGCACGCGTTTTAGCCAATGGCAGTAGCCCAGTTGTTGCGCCATCAGCTGTAGAACCAGTACAGTTTACAACTTTAAAGATAGCGTTAGGGTCGTCTACAACAAACGCTTCAATATCATCTGCTACAGTACTTGCAGGGTAGTGTTGGCTAAATAACTTATAGCCCAAAGTAGGGTCAGTATAACTGCAACCTACAAAAACACCAACGACACCAGCAACTGCTGAAGTGTTGTTCTGCAATGTAGAAATGATTAGCGTACCATCGCTCGTATATTGTACAACGTCACCATTAAAGATGCCAGTGCCATAGTTTGAAGCAATAGGAATTTTACGGGTAGACCCCGCATAGTTACGCCCGCCAACTAGGTTGACTGGCTTTAGCCCGTAGGGGGCTGATATAGTAGGATAAGCCATGTTTAGGACTCCATTAAAAGATTAAAATTAACTTCCTTTTCCAAAAGTAACCTTTGACTTTCTATCGTTAAAAATAGGCATTCTAGGGTCGCTTTCTCGCATGAGGTTGTTATCCACTGATTTTATTTGGTTATCTGATTGCTGTTGATAATAATCGGTGCGCTCATCTACCATTTCAATCGGAGCTTTACATAACATCAAACCACCAATAACAACGTTGTCTGCAAATTTTTCATTTTCTACAGTTACCATTGTAATTTCAGGATGATCTGAAGCTTTTGCGGGCTCCCAACCTTCACGTAATTTTGAGGAAACGTTTGTGGCGTCTACTTGCCCTTGATTACTTGTTCGAATCCAACGAAACGCATATCCAGGTTGTGGAGTTGGTGAAGGTAATACTTCAGGTCGGCTCCAAGCCCTTTTACGTGTTGTTGTTTCACGATTAGTTAATTCACGGTCTATACGATTTTCAGCCATTTTCTTTCCTCATTTCTATTGCAACCTGTTTGGCGTACTGTTCTGGAGTTAGTCCAAGTTTTTTTGCTACAGACACTTGTGTTGGCGATAATGTCACTTTTCGGGGTGACGTGCTCCGCGTAGCGGGTGCAACCACGTTGGCCTTGCGTTTAGGCTTTTCTGCCTCCAGTTGTGCAACATCCTCAAATTCTTCTGGGAATAGTTGCTGCATACGAGTGTTTATTGCCTCGTAGTATTCGTCGCTTTGCAGGTTTACACCTTGCTTGGCGAGTTTATTATGTAACCCTAGCGCGAGACTTGTCATCTCATCATCAGTACCGAACCACGGATTGGCTTTCGCCCACTTTGTCGCTCGCTCGTCAGCAACTGGTTGTGCTGGGGTAGATTGATTATCTGCTACATTGTTTACAGTAGTTTCTTCTTCCTGTAAAGTCGGTAACTTAAAATTATTTAGCTTGTCAGTCTTAATCTTAGCAGCCGTTAAACTTTCTTGTGCAGAAAGAACAGAATCTGCGTCCCCAGACTCATACGCAGCTTTGTATGCTCTTTTAGCTATTTCTAACTCAGACTTTGCTCCCTTCTTAGCTTGCTCTAGTAATGCTGTCTGGTTCTTGTTAACGCTACCTTTTAATTTTTTATTTTCATCCACAAGCGATTGAGCCAAAGTTTCAAGCGCTTGCTTTTCCCTGAAAGCTGCTTCTTTAGCGCGTCGCTCATCGTGGTAACCTTTACTGAAATGTTGCATGCGTTTACGAACTTTTTCAGAATAGTTTTCAAGTTCTTCATCAGTTACATCCTCTGGGGGTTCAGATACCTTGCGGTTTCTATCCGCTTTAGGTGTATCATCTACAATTTCAATTTCTATTTCTTTTTCAGATTCAGACTCTGGTTCTGGTTTAACTTCTTCTTTCTTACCTTTGTCTAAATCGATTTCAATTGCAGATGAACTTTCAATTTCAATCTCTGGGTTTTTAACATCCTCCTGCTCGTCAGGAAAACTATATTCAACTTTCTCAAATGCCATTTTTTATTTCCTTATGCTCGTGATACACCACGGGGGTCGCCAACTACAGCTTCTATTGAATCATCGTTCATCAAACGATACTCAACTCCACCAACTTTAAATCTCGTGCCTGTATTTGCACGAAACATTACATAATCACCTACTTTACACCAAGGAGTGTCACCAAAACGTTCTGCATCAGAATAAGCCTGATCTCCCATATCTAAAACAAGCCCAATAATAGACATAATATGTTCTTGATGTATTATAGTGGTGGTTTTTAGTACCTTGGTATCTGTGAAGGTTTCTTCTATTTCAGGCATTGCTATAAGCACGCGATACCCTACAGGACGTGGTAACTGAGCTTCAAACTCTAGCTCTTCTGTTCCATTTACGTCAAGTTCTGCTGTTTTATTCATTGTCATCATCTTCCATATAATTGCGCGAGAGGTCTTCTATATGTGATAGGCTGGACTCAAGACCCCGTATAAGTCCAGTAACTTCCTTGTATTGGGCAAAGTCTTTTGCTCCGCCAGTCCCAAGAAATTCTAGTGCAGAGGTTCTTTCAACCCCGATGTTATCTTTAAGCACGTCAAAGACGGTTTTTGCCATTATTTACTCCTAGTTTTGTTAGGTTGCATGGCTTTTATTTCTTCAAGATCTAACTTTGCATTGTTGTTGCGTCGATCTGCAGCCATTTTAATGCCATCTTTCTGAGCGTCTATCATAAGTTCTTGCTCGTCTAGCTCTAACTTCTTAGCGTCTCGCATTGCGTCTGCTTGGTCTTTTTTAGTTTTACGCTCTACCTCAGACTGTTTAATTTGTACCTCTGCTTGTTTAAGCTGGAACAATGGATCTTGTTGTTGTTTCTGAGCCTGCTCTTGCGCTGCCTGTTGTTTGTGCGCCTGTGTTAGATCTTTTGCTGCAGTAGAAACAAGCCTTGCAAGGTTAACCTCAATCTCTTCAGGTAGTTCTGCATTCGGTGCAGGTAACTCAACACCAAGGCGTTCTTCAATGTCTTTACGGTATTTAAACCCAAGGTGTTCAGCAATGTGTGCCTGTAGAGATGCCATTATCTGTTTGGCCTGTGGGTTCTGCCCAATCATCTGTGCAATCATCGGATCTTGCATAAACGCCATGTGTGTCTCAATGTGAGCATCTTGATCTTGATAGATAAAGGCTTTCATCGGTTTACCCATTAACGCCGCCATGTTCTCGCTGATAGGATCTACGGGTTTCATGTCATCTTTTGTAGGAACAAGTTTGTCTGCATTCTTAACTCCTAATACCTCTATCATCTGTCGATGCAATTGCGGTAAGTCGTATATCTGCGGTGCTTGTTGTGACATCTGTAACACTGCTTGGTACTGCACCACCCTTTGAGCCATAGTAGAGCTGTTAGGATCACTGACAGGAATAACATCTATCAACATGTAGTCAGCTTGCCGTGCGCTTACCTCTCCTCTAGCAGGTTGGTACGCATACTCGGTCGGTGCATATTCAGCCATCAACATCTTTAAGAGTTTAAACTCTTGCTTCATCGCATAATGAACACGCGCTTGCACTGCAGCCATTGGCTTTAGCGTACGCTCTAGTAGTGCTAATGTTGTACCAACTGGGGCATTAGCAGACATATCTGAGATGTTCATGTCACTGATAGCACCTAGCCTACGGCCTTCTTGTGTTATCTTGTCTAGGAGCGCGAGCAATGTCTGGCTAGGCTCTTTGTAAGGTAGAGGCATGATGTTATCACGGATGCTACCTGATGGTACATCGACATCTTTAAACTCACCAGGTTCTATGGGGGCATCGTCACCCTTGATACGCAATCCGCGCGATTTCAACCCGCCAGGGAGGTTTGCGAGTGTACCAGCGTCTACTAATTGACGTATCAAGGATGTTCCCGCCTTGGCATAACCACCTATAATGTGGATTAGTCCAAGCCCGTAAAACCCGAATCCAGGAACATATACATAGTGCACAAAATGTTGACGCTTTAGCATCAAGCTATCATCTTGGCTCCAATTTCTGCGTATTGCTAGTATCTCGTTAGAACCTCTCTCTAACGTTACAACGTATGGTTTAGCTATATCATCGTCATCAGAATCGCCTACACCTTCAATTATAAGGTCAGCGTGAATTTCATATATACTGTAGCGGTCGTCGTCAGTGAGTGAATACCCACCTTCTTCTGCTTTACGCTCTTCTATATCAGAATGATACGGCTGGGGCTCTCCAAGGTCTACTTCCCTATAAAACCCGTTTGCCTGTAGTTTCTTTAGTTCGTTTTTTGTCTTACGCATAACATGGGTAACACGCTCTGCGGTCTCTATGTGTGATGCCCCGTAAGGCACGATAACATCTTCTGCTGGGATATATACTGCCATTTGGCGTCCCATATTAGGATCGTAGTACACTTTCTTAAAGGCTGACCCTGCTAACCCAAGACTATATAGCATTCTCTCATGTTCTGGACGATACTCAACCATGTTTTCGGTAAGCTCATAATTCATGTCTGCCTTTACACGTTCAGCGGCTTCTTCTTTATCTTTAGTCTCTTCCCCTAGTATTTTAGTCTTTACTGGCCCAGAAGAAGGAAACGTCTCACTCATTGTCTCTGCTTGAAACCTGATGGCGGCCTCTGCGAGCACTGTAGAATACACGCCACACGCACCCTCCCAAGGTTCTGTGCGCTCTTCATACTTAAACCCAAGTACATCTAACCCTTTAACAAAGGTGTCTGCCCACTCTTTGCGGCTATCAATGTCAGACTCAACCATACCACATATATCATTGGCAAGGGAGTTAAGATCACCATCTTCTAATACTTCTGCTAAATTCTCGTCAAACTTACCGCTCATAACACCTTCTGCGTCAGGCATTAGCGTTATCTCCATACTCCCATCATCTAGTGTAACACTCTCAGGGTTTACAATCTCAATCTCTAGTTCTCCTTCACCAACTTCCTCGTCGACCCCTTTTGGGGCGGAGTATAGTCCTTTTTCAATAGCCATCAGTAAAATCCACTTCCTTTGCGTTTAAAGTACCGAACCTCGTCAGGCTCGTCATTTGGTAGTCTTATAAATCCACCCTGCCTAAAGCGCATCAGCGCCATTACGGTAGAGTCAACAAGGTCATCATGGCTCATAAATGGGAATCCTGCAATCTCTTCTATTACTTCTTCTGCCCAACGTGTCTCTGGAACCCAACATAACCCCGATGCTACAATATCAGTTACGGAGTTCAAACGTGCCAATTTGTCACCTGAGCCCCTGTGTGGTGTGTACTCTTGCACAGGTAGTCCCATACGTCTCATCTCTTGGTAAAGCGCAGTGCCCGCACTCTTTTTCTCCACAATGAACGCGTCTGGGTTCCATTCAGAGTACTCCTCCATAGCCAAATCTTTTAACTCTGGAAACTCCATACGCTTTTTTATGCTATTTAGCAAAATAATATTATAATTATCTACTTCCTCATTCAAAAACACACCCCACGTGGTCAATGCTGTAAAGTCTGCACGGTTGTGTGTCTCTGCTGCAGCGTCGAGAGACATGATAATATACTCGCATGACGGCGGCTCTTCTTTCTGCCACATCTTCCACCACTCTCGTTTAACCAACGCGGCTTCTTCAGCGGTGGGTTCTTGTTGATACTGCGCGTTCCATTGAAATACAGGCATGGATGCTTTTGTTCTAAGCAGTGCGTCTAAATCAAAAAACTCAGGCCATAGCGGTTTTTGGGTCGATTTCTTAGTTTCTTTGTCTACTACATCTAGTATCGCGGGAAACTCTACCACTTCATACTGATCTGAACGCTCGTTTTGTCCCATGTCCCGTACAACACGCCCTGTCAGGTCATCCATATGCCAACGTGTCTGAATTATGGCAACTCTACCTCCAGGCATAAGCCGAGTACGCGCCCCAAAGGTGAACCATTCGTAGGCTTTGTCGAACACTTCAAAATTTCCGTTAATGACATCTTGTTCAGAATGGGGGTCATCGATGAGCAAGAGGTCAGCACCCCGCCCAGCAATAGAAGAACCAATACCACACGCATAATACTCACCTCCAGAGTTAGTGTTCCAACGACCAGCTGATTTAGAGTCAGAAGCCAACCTAACTGTAGGAAATATAGACAAATACTCGTCTGTGGCGATCAAGTTACGTACTTTACGGCCAAAATCTACCGCTAAGTCCGTGGTATGAGACACCATCATAACCTTCTTGTTTGGATTTCTTCCTAAAAACCATGCTGGAAAAAATATAGACACAAGTTGAGATTTACCATGACGTGGTGGTATGTTTACACATATACGGTCTTTTTCTCCTCGTTCTATACCCATCAGCATATTTGCTAATAACCTGTGATGCTTCCCAACTATGTAGTCAGGCTGCATTCTTTTACAAAATTCAATCAAATCATCGTAAGCAAGGCTATTTTCCTTACGTACGCTCAACTCATCGACCATACGGTCAATTTCTGCTACCTCATCAACGGTATAATGGTCTAAATTATCCAACATTACTTGAATTTCGTCTTCGGTGAAGGCTAAAGCGGCTTCACTCATCATCAATTCCTAGTTCTTTACTCACATCTACGGCTTCACCGTCAATTTCTATCGCATCTTCTACTTCACTTTGCGGATTTACGAGTTTTGCGAGCTTACTACGTAGTTTTTCCTTAATATCGTCAGTAGATTGGTGCGTTATCGTCACTTCAGACTTCTCTGCGAACAATCCTACGTCTGAAATCTTACCTAGAAGCTCCAACGCACGTATTCTTACACGTGGATCGGGGTTATCTGTCTCTAGTAGTAACTTATTTGTCACAAGATGGCGTATTTGTACCGAGCTCTCTACCACAGAACGCCCAAATTCTTGCAAAATACTGTCTGTAAGTATCAAAGATGCGGGGGTAAGTGCTGCTATTTTCTTGGGAGTTACCTTTTTAGAAGTCTTTGCAGGGTTATCTGCATATGCAACGGCGAGTTTTGCTGCTACATCTTTGTCTTCCTTGGTAGGATCTACCTCTAAACCATGTTTTTCAAGTTCTTTTGCGGTGTTAGCTGCTGACTCCATACGATCCTTAAGATCAATAGAGGGTGTAGTTTTATCTATTTGTACACCTAGTTCAGGTTCTACCACTAAAGTCATTTCTATATCGCAGGTTGTTAGCCGATAAACATGTTATAATATAAAAAATTTTTTTGTAAAGGATTTTGGGACTCCTATAGGGGGGCCTTCCCTATATATGGGGGGTGTGGGGTCGCCAAACTCAATATTTTGGTAATTATTCGTGGAAAATAGTAATACATATACATGTATGTAACTAGTCTGACAAAATGGGGTCATGGGGGTAGGGTATGGTCTAGCCAATGGCTAACCTCGCTATATCATAGGATAACATGTTATCACGTGTTATACATAGTTATCGACAAGGGAAACCTTGGGACGATATAACAGCTAGCCAATGGCTAGCACATTATGAGGAATATATATCATGTCAGATACTAAAACAAACGTCGCTTGTTGCGAACGCACTATTCATTTGGTTGAGGTTGACAGTAGTCAAGAGCGAGCAAGCGGTGAAACAAGGGCGGCCTTAGTTGAGCACTTAACTAACATTGGCTGGACTGAGGAAAAGGACTTTGATAAAGAAGGTCGACAAGCTTTAAGGGCTGGATTTGCTCTAAGGTTTACTCAAGAGGTTCAAGACTTACTAGCCAATAAGAATGCTAAGGGCTCAGATACGGCCGCGGGTTATACTGGTGGACACTTTACCAATGGTAAAAAGAAATCGGCAAAGAACCAAGCACATTGGGAAGGTCAAATTACTTCAGGCATTAACAAATGGTCAAGGTCTATTGAGGCCGCAAAGGTTAAGGCGGAAAGTGGCCAAGCAAGTAATACACCTCGTGATATCTTTACACGTGTTAAAGATGAGATTGCCAAGCTTAAGACGGCAGTCAAGAAAGAGATTGAAAAAGTCGATGACTTCGACAAGCAAGAGCAATTAGAGAATACTTTGGAATTGCTCAAAGCAATCAAATAAAACTATTGGGGAGCTTAATTGCTCCCCTTTTTTTGTGCCAAATTTTTAAGATACCAGTTACTCAGACGCACCGAGCCTCGCACTATAACACGTTAGCCAATGGCTAGAAAAGATACCAGTTTCTGCGGAGCGTCGAGCCAATGTTCGGTTGTAAGTTATTGATATCATTGCAATGTTCGGTAAAAGGGGTCTAATGTTCTGTAATGTTCGGTAAATATTGGAACAAAACGTACATTACAGTTTCGTGGTAAATGGTGTTAGCCAGTGGCTAGCGGTTGTAAGCAATGGGTGTAAAAAGGTCTATATATATATATATTTATATAATGTTCGTTTTTTTAAAAACTGTACGATCCTGTTGGCTTGACCCCTTTGCGCTATTCTTTTGTTCGCTTTTTCAATCGCACATCTCAAGCCCTTCACAATTTTCCCAAAAAAAGAACAGTAGAACATTCTAATCTTTTCAATAACTTGCAGACCTCACCAACAGAACATTACGGAACATTACAGTACATCACACCAAACACCACAGTTAAACACCAGATACGTTCGAACAATAAGTAACCACATCGTTTGACATTTCCTGATACTTGTGTTATACTGTAAGTATGATCAAGCAAATTAATTATACAACATGACGCAACACACGACAACACGTCATACAACCTCTAGCCACTGGCTAGCAACAAACGGAGAAACCAATGGAATGTACAAAATGTGACAAGCAGTTCTCAGTAGATCGAGCGATGTTAGGTTATTCAACCTGTCTCGATTGCGGTGAACAGGACGCGACCCAAGCACGCCTCGGTTGGACTATCGTTCCCTTACCTAAACAAGGTTACACGCGTATCACCAATGTCAAAGAACTAAAGCACCTTAACCAAAAATCATTAGCCACTGGCTAGAGGGAGAAACAAGATGACTATGAAGTATGAAGGAACAGGGTTTCGCTACGGCGAAGAAGAACCACGTAAATTGGAAGTTACAATGGAAGCGTACAAAGAAGAAACAATTTGTACCTTCGAGATTGACGACAATTCAGATTACAATGGGATTGCATCAATTAGTATGTCCTTAGAAGAAGCCACACGACTACGTGATGAACTGAACTTGCTCATAGAGCATGAAAGAAAACATAGAGAGTTCAGAGGTAATATACCTGTAGACTACGTTATTAATCAGCAAATGGAGAAACAGAATGGCATTTGAAATACTAATATCAATGTACGTGGGAGCACTACTTGTTTACGTGCCCTACGTGTTGACCAAGGTGGTCAGAATGAGACGAGAACATGACCGCCTACGTAGAGAATTTATAATGCAACATCCAAACCATAAGTATTGGAACAGAGGAGGAGAAGATGAGTGAAGAAGCGATGTGGGAGGGTTCAACCCTCGTATTAAACGATCTCGAAGATATCCTAAATAAACATCTGGGTGGATTTGAGTGGGAGTGGCGTTCAATTGTTGGCAAGGACAGTGATGGAGACCCCATCTGG
>Ga0209337_1002530_pt1 | contig 13210 bp, 14 predicted proteins | sample LinPmetageLP53_FD_184044 | JGI IMG/M metagenome (GOLD analysis project Ga0209337, IMG submission 184044) | Marine viral communities from the Pacific Ocean - LP-53 (SPAdes) (version 2) | ecosystem: Environmental > Aquatic > Marine > Oceanic | place: Pacific Ocean | collected 2010-02-08
CGTATACAGACGAATCTACCCAAGCAGATCTATTTAAAGACCCTGTTGTCCAAATAGGTCTTTGAGTTGTAGAATCCAGATAATTATAAGTGACCACTCTATCAACCGAAGTAGCATTAGCCGAACAGTAGAACCAGTTTATTTCTCCAAAAAGATTATTGATACCTGCGTTAATAAAATCTCTAGTCGTATTATTGAGCCCGAGTCCGGGGTCTACGGAGTAGACAAAATCCTCTACTAAACAAGGCATAGATCTTAACTGACCATCATAATTAAAAAAACCATTGTCTGACATCCAATAAGCTGAGCCATCAACTTCAATACATGCATTTTTACCAATCAATCCACAGTTAGTCCCTGCTTGTTGAAATGCAAAAGTAAAAGGTTGGCCTACAAATTGCATTAAAAATATTGCTGTATCGGTCCATACATAAAGAGCATCTCTACCTTTAATAGCAGACATAATCTTAGATCCTGCGGCAAGCCTTTGAGAACCTGCAGTATTTTCTGCTCTTACGGTATACTCATTAATATTTTCTTGGTCAGAGAATCTTATAAACATATCATCTTGTGTAGATTTATCTCCAATAGTAGTTTCTGTTCCAAAAAAAACTAAGTGTCTATCGGGAGTTGATACTATCATATGACGTGATGCTGTTGGTGCTCCAGATATAATTGTTGCCCGAGTAGTTAATGCATTTGTAGCCGATGCGTCCCACTCAAAACATTCTCCATTATAAATAAGAGCAATTAACTTTGTACCAAAATTATCAAGAACCCATAAACCAGGGTTAAGTGTAAACTGTGTAGTCGATGAAGCTTCACCCCATCCGTTGTAATCTGTAATATTTGTAATTGTTGCACCTGATGAGTGTGTTGCTTTTGTTGTACTGTTTGCACCTCTTGCCCCACCGCTTAAAGTATTTGTCCCCGTGTTATTTGCTGTGTAAGATATATCTTCAGTCCCTATTCTTATGGTCCCCGATGCCGGAAACGCGTTTGAACTAGCAAGAACAATGTTAGTTGTAGTTGTATCTGTCAATGCTGTTGCAAGAGTACTGGTTGCTTCTCCGTTTACTACACCACCAAACAGTCCTGAACTCCAACCAAAACCTGATTCTTGTGTAGCAGGTCCTACGTTAAAGTAACATAGGACAGAAGCAGAACCAGCATTAGTCACAGGTGTGCCGGCTTCGTTAGTGGCCATTGTAATTGTAAAAGTTGTGCTACTTGGTACAGAAGTTACCATGAATTTCTCGTCTTCAAATGTGGTGTTTGTAAAAGTAGATCCAGATAATCCAGAAACAGCATCAAATAATACTATATCATTATCTAATAAACCATGGATAGAAGAAACAGTTACTGTCACTGTTGGTGACCCTGCTGTACTTGTAAAATTTGCGCCAGTAATTGTAGTTCTTATAGGGTGGATATCATAGAATTCACCATCTGAAAAAACATAAAGAATTCTATTAGTGCCAATTGCAGAATATTTTATACCTACATTATTGTTCCAGTTATGTATAGCTCTTGCGGCACCAGTTAATTTCTCTGTACCTAATTGTTCCCAACCACCTATTTTTTCTGGAGAACCATATCTAAAACGTACGTTATCTCCATCAAACCATTGGCCCTCAGCACCTGTTTCGGTAACTTGTTTATTAAACCCTGGTGCAAATCCTAATTTTTGTAGCATAGTATACCATTATATATGTAGATTTGTTTAAAATCTAGTTGTAATTTCTTTGATTATATCATTGTAATCGTAACTACAAATTTCATAATCTACTTCACGTGGTTTTTCAAACAGTTTGTTTGTATCACCATAACGCCCAGATTCAATGGTATTCATCCAAATAGTTAAATCATAATCTTTTCTATATAAATCATAGGGACAAACAAAATCTACCACACAAGTTTTATTAGCGATATTACATAAATCAAGCATCCTAGTAACTTGTCTTAATCTTCCAGGTTGAGAGAAATCCCAATCTTTAAACATACCCCTTATTTCATCTGCGTTGAAATGGAGTATACCTGTATCTGTAGTTAGTTGTTTTGCAAATGTAGTTTTTCCTGATCCAGGTAAACCAAATATAAGTATTTTCATTTATTTAAATTTGCAAAAAAGTATTATGGTTAATTGCTTTTTTTATATCATCTTTTGTTTTTTGTTCATATTCTTTTATAGAAGGATGTATTTTATAAAATGACATTTCTTTATTTTTTTTAATTAAACTTAAACCATTACTTACTAAAATATGCCCTATATATGAAAAATATAAATTACCCTTTTGGCTTAATAAATGGATTAAATTAAAAGATCCATTTTGTATGTTTTCTAAAATTGGTTTTAATTTCTCAGGCATTTCTGTTTTATTTTTAAATTCTTTCCAAAATAAACTGTCTTTTCTTTTGCCCAAGTAATGTAAATATAGAAAACAAAGTATGTTATCATTATTTTCAGAAACTATTTCATTATATTTATCAATAGAAAATTTATTTAAAGTAACAACATCGCTTAAAAAATGTTTTAAAAGCTCTAGTTGAGATAGTGCTAACCATATAGAAGTAGCTTCTAAAGGTTCTGTAAACCCACTAGATAATCCTACCGCCATACAGTTTTCTACCCAAACTTTCTCATACCTTCCCGCATCAAAACTAAGTTCTCTTATAGCTTTTAAGTCTTGTTTAAAATATTTAGAGGCTTCTTCAATTGCTTGATCGGCGTTGATATAGTTTGAATCAAAAATATAACCAGAGCCCCATCTTTCTTGTAATGGTATCTTCCATACCCAACCATATTTCATAGCAATTGCTTCTGTATATGGTTTTAATTTTTTATCTTGTTTAAGCATAAAAGGAACTGCTTTTTTCATAGGTAGATGTTTTTTGTAACAAACCCATTTAGTTTTATAATGTTTGCCAATTAATAATCTTGCAAACCCAGAACAATCAAACACAAAATCGCTTTTATATTTTTTATTATTTGTTAAACATATTTCTTTAATCTTATTGTTTATTGTTTTTACATTTTTAAATTCCCCAACAACATGTTTAACCCCTCTACTAATAGCAATATTTTTTAAATAGTCAGCTATTTTATGAGCATCAAAATGTAAGGCGTAAGGACAATTTTTTGTGTCTATTAAATTTTTATAAGATATTTTATTTTCGTATACAAAATCATTTATTTTTTTATTTTTATTTAATGCTTCATGAATCAAATAACTATATTCATCACTTGTAAATGGATGAAAATATTTTTTATTATCTCCATTCCAGTTAACAAAATTAATTCCATTCTTAAATGTACCGCCTGTTTTTTGTATTAAATCTACAGGATCAATATCTAAAAATCTTAAACTGGAAATAACTTGAGGAGTAGTTCCTTCCCCCGCTCCCAATATACCTATTTTTTTACTTTCAATTAAAGTTATTTTATGGCCCTTAAAATATTTATCTGCATATAAGGCAGTAAACCAACCCGCAGCCCCACCACCTAGAATAACTATGTTCATTATATATCCATGTCCTTATATTTATTTATTATATTTTTAGGAAGTATGTGTTCTATTTTAGTACAACTATGTTTTAACTCTTTTGTTCTTATTGTATGATAATCTACATTATAAATTTTATCATTATATTGTATATCATTAACTGAAAATTGTTTGAAGTTTTTATTATATTTTATAGGTACATTTAAAAATTTACTTATTTTTTTTATTGTTTCATTTGGATAATACACTAGATCACGATAATAAATTATTTTATATTTTTCTTTACTAGCTATTATATTTTTTATACTTCTTAAATATTTTGCAACCATGCCGCTTCCAGGTCCGTAAGTACCATCATCTTGCATTAATACATGACATCTTGCCTCAATATTTTTAGGCTTCTCTATTTTTATAACAGAAGCTAAACAATCTAACACAGGTCTGTGTAATAAAATAAACTTAGGTTTTTTTATTGTTTTCTTTAAATAAAATAAATTAGCAGGTGTCCCCCATGGTCCTCTATCTATTATATAATCAACGTTCCAATCTTTATAATAATTATTAAATATATTATTTGTAATATTATTTAATGATTTATGGTCTGGAAAATTATTAAATATATCATATTCTTTAATCATATTAAGTTGATATATAACATCTGCCAACACCGTGTTAGCCGATACTTTTATATTATTATTTTCATTTATGATGCAACTTAATAAAGTGTTTCCAGCTCTCGGTAATCCTGACAAAAAAAATACTTCTTTCATTTATAAACTCATTGATATCCCTGCTCTTGGACCAAGAGGTATTACGTTATGGTATGTTTCTTTAGGGACATATATTAAATCTCCGGGATTAAGAGTGTAATTAATATTGTCAAATTGCCATTTAGTGCGTCCTTGCACTTGCCAAAAATATACATCCATACTGTCCTTATGTCTTCCAAATGTATTTGAAGTACATATATTTAAATATAAATGAGCTTCTTTTAATTTTAACTTCTTTAAAACTTTTTTAACTTCTAGTATATTTTTTGCATTGTGGGACACAAAAAAATTATTGTTATTATTTTTAATTAATTCATTGTTTAAAAAAGAGTCGTTAAAATTATTTAAGATACTTTCCCAAGAAGGTATTTTTTTATTAAAATTTTTAGTTAATTTAATCATTCTTTAAATACCCATCAAAAGAACTATTAAATGATATTATTGTTTTAGTTAAACCGCTTAGTATTTTCTCAGATTTATGCAAAGCATATGCTGGAAAAGTTAAGACATCTCCTTCTCTTGCTTTTATTTTTAAAAGTTTATTCGTAAACGGTTCTTTAATTTTTGTAGTCATGTTTTTATCAGGTAATTCTAAATAATAAACATTTGCAAAATTTGCCTCAGCATGCCTATGCCATTCATGGAAATTATTTTTTTTATATTGTTGAAACCATCCGTTATGTATTCTCCAAGTTTTTGCTTTCATTGTTAAACACATTTTATCCATGTATGGAGTAATTATTTTATAGAATAAATCTAAGTATTCTCTTTTAGTATTTTTATCAAAGTGCCAGTCTGTTCTATGAATGTTATCAAAAGAAGAAAAATTACCTTTATTTATTAATGATAATAATTTCTTTTTATTGTAAGAATGTTCTACAATTTTTGTTTTTATATACAGAGAACTTAATTTATTTATTTTCATATAAATGTAAATACTAATACAACTCTTATTTTTCCGGGTGGACAAAAACTAGCAGCATGAAAATAATTTCCGTTCCAGCAAACTGCTTTGCCTTGTTCTGGTTTTATTCTCTTAATAATTTTAAGCGGTTTTTTAAGTTCTTCAATTGGGATTACACATTTTTGTTTATCATTAACTTTATTATATATCAAAGTGTCCCCTTCTACGTTATTTAAATAAAGCATAAATACTTTATGGTTATATCCGTGATCCACATGAGGGTCTCCAGAAGCGTATGTCCCGTGATGGTAAGATAAATTTAATGTTCCTCTAGCAATTTTATTAATTTTAATTTTATTAAATTTACAAAAACGCATTAATATCGGTTTAAAAAAAGAAACCGCATGAGAATTTTCTACCGGATCTTTTTTTTGTACGTCATACCTTTTATACAAACCATGAGAAAAAAATGGAAATTTTTCTGTTGTAGCTGACTTTTGAAAAAACCAAGGGAAGTTATCACCTAACACATGTTTATTAACTATCTTTAATTCTTTCTTTGTTAAAAAGTTTTTTTGTTCTTTATAAAACATTTATTTTTTTGCATTTATAATATAATTAAACCAACCGGTTATTATTTTTTTTTTGTTATTAAAATCTACTACACCGTTATGGGTAAATGTAAAATCTGATGGCCATATTAAAGTAAGACCTTTTATAGCCGGGCAATAAAAATCTTGGTATTTAAAATATGTCCCCCCATCTGGATTGTCTGTTAAAAAAGTCATGAACACTAACAACCTTGAATAGGTGTGGTCTTCTCTTTCAAAATGAGGGTGAAAAAAACCATCACCAGGATTGTACGATTGTATATTAACTGGTTCCACTATCCCCCATTTATTTAAATCATTCCCAACTTCAACATATCTTTTCTGATAGTTAAAAGACACCTTGACTAAATCATTAAAATATTTAGGTAATTTTTTAGAAAAATAACTAGGGTGTATACTTAGATCAATTGATTTTTTAACGTATGGATTTACTTCATTTTTCCCTACCTTACCAACACTGCTGTGTTTTTTATTTTTATTCCAGTACCTTAATACTTCAGCAACAGAATGAAAATTAATTTTTTCTGCGTGTATGCCTAATGGAGTTTTCATATTCTTTAATTATTTCTTTTGGAAGCCATAAATCATAATCATATTTTTTAACTTCAATTTTATTTGTTCTTATCTTTGTTTGTTTACTAGTAATATCAACTTGTTTTAAACCAGTAAATTTATGTTTTTTAAAAACAGGTATGTTTAAAAAATTATATAATTTATCAACTGTTTGTTGAGGGTCAGAACATAAATCATGATAGTTTATAATCATTATATTTTTTCTTTTTTCTTTTTTAAGAATGTTATTATAAGCTATTAATGACTTGCCTATTGGACCACCCTCATCCATTAAGAATTTACAAAAAGCAACTACATCGCCAGGCTTAACTGCTTTAACAAAAGAAGCCAATATTTCTTTAACTGGTCTAACTAAAAATACAAACTTAGATGGTAATAAACCAAGTTCTTTTAAAGCTTGATGGTTAAAAGGAGTTCCCCACGGCGCTCTTTCTATAATGTAGTTTTGTTTCCATTCACTATAATATCCAGTCATAATATTCTTTAAAGAACTATCAAAAGATTTTTGGTCTTTCTGTTCTTTAAAAAGCGAAGTGTCTTGTAGTTTATACATTTGATACAACATCTCAGGTACAATACTATTTGGTGTTATACATACTTCAGGGTTTTGATTTATTATAGAAGTAAGTAAATTATTACCACATCTCATAAATCCCGATAAAAAAAAGTATTTTTTATTTTTCATTAAAATTCATCTATCTCATTAAAATTACAAGCTACTGTATATCTTTTTTGTTTTACATTACTTTTTGCAACACTGTGGTTAGCTTCTCCGCTAAAAAAAACAAACTTACCTATTTTTTCAAATACAGTTTTATTAAATTGAGGGAAATAGGTTCCAGGACCTTTTTCTGTTAAGTAAAGAATTGCACTAATGTGGTTATATCTATGGTTATGTATTACTACCTGGTCTCCCTTTTCTAATATATTTCCCCACGCTTGAACTAAGGTTAACGCTTTAAATGGAAAAGCAGAAAATATCTCACCCATATTTAATAGTATCTCATTAAATTGAGGTACACTTTTAAAAAAATCCCAATGGGTCATTTTACCTTTTACATTAGTTTTATAACTTAATGCTCCTACATTTTTATCAATCAGTGATTTAAAATCATTTATAAAAGATAAATCTTTAATTTGATATTCTATAATAAATAAATCTTTTTTAATAGATTGTGTCGTTACTGTATATTCCATATTTATTTCTTTAATAAAAATTGTATATCTGGAAAATATAAATACTTCAAGCTAGAAGTATTAAACATATCTACAGCTTGTTGAAATGTTCCAATTAGCGGCTTTCCTGAAATATTTAAAGAAGTGTTTAACAAAATAGGGATCCCAGATAATTTATAAAAACTATAGATTAATTCATAAAAATTTTTGTTCTGTTCTTTTTTTAAAGTTTGCACTCTACAACTTTTATCAACATGTGTTATCCCAGCTACAGATTTTTTTACTTTAATTGCATAAGACATATATGGTGTTTCTTTTTTTCCATTTAAATCAAACCAATCATGGGCATGCTCGTGTAAAACTGTTCCTGCAAAAGGTCTGTACCATTCTCTTTTTTTAAAAATATTTACAATTTCTTTTGCATGAGGGTTCATTGGATTAAATAAAATTGACCTATTTCCCAATGCTCTTGGACCAGCCTCTTGTCTACCTTGAAATATTCCCACAATATTATTTTCTTTTAATAATTTAGCAACTTCCTTTACGGATGTATTTTGTTTAATGTTTTCAGGGTAAAGAGGTTTCACCCCTAGGTATAAATTTTTATATGGTTTTACTTTTATATTATTTTTAAAAGCAACTAATAAAGCTAAACCAAGACTAGTTCCTCCATCATGAGCAAGAGGGTCTACAAACACATTTTTATGTACACTTAATATATCATTGTTTATTTGACAGTTTTGAAAAAACCCACCTGATAAACATAAATTATATTTTTTTAATTTTTCTATTCTTTTTAAAACTATATTTTTTGATTGTTCTTGAATTGATTTTGCAAATTTAAATTTATCTATATGCCCTTCCTGTATGGACCATAAAAAACTTTGGTTAACTTTAAACAAGTTGTTGTTATTATAAAATACAGGTTCGGTTAAAGTATCTGCCGTTGATTCTTTTTCATACGAGGACATCCCCATAACAGCCCCCGGTTCATTTGAACCAATACACTTAGCTGCAAATTTAAACAGTAATGCCGGACTTATGCTTTGAATTGCATGTATGTTTTTAGTGTAGGTTTTATCTTTCCCCATACATACTTTCCATTTTAATTCAATTTTTTTATTAAATTTAAAAATAGATTCTATTTCGTGACCAATTTTTTTGTTCTTATAATAAAATTCAGTTCCGCTTCCATCCATAATTAAACAATGTGCTTTATCAAAACCTGAATTAAAATAAGCACATGCGGCATGCTGTAGGTGATGGTCTAAGTTATGGGTTATTTCATCATAACTAATATTATATTTACTGCATTTATCTACTATATACTTTTTATAATGAACTGCATTTATGTTATCAATTTTAGCTTGACTAAAAATAATAGTATTAAATTTATTGTTTTTAATTTCATTCCATAAATAATTTATATTATGATCTTTTTTAATTCCAGACAGCATTGATTCTTCTTGATAAAAAACAATCTCATTATTTTCTATTATAGAAAAGGATGCATCATGGGAAAAATTTATACCTAGCACTTTCATGCCAGTATTAATATCAAAAAAATAAACTGATGTCTAGTTAAAGAGAGGGACTCCAAGAACTTCCGTTCCAATATCTCCATTGAGCATCGTTGTGCATGCCTTTCCACACTTGAGCAGACTCATCCCATTGCGGTAAAATTCTTTTTTGTGGAACTTGCACTTGTTCTCCTTCAGGATTGGTAATATCTACATATACAATTAAAGGATTATTATATGGAAAATTGTATGCTTCTCTTGCTGAAACAAAAGGATCAGTTCCATAATAACATTGTTCTTCTGTAGGCCCTATTGTCGGAGCTTGCCATACATCGTTTTCATTTAATGTCCATGAAGGAAATGGAGATAGGTTAATAAATTTTTCTTTTTCAGGATACCAAGAACCTTCATTAGCCGATGGAAAATTACCTCTAAATCCATTTGAATTTCCATCAGAAGATGTTTCAGGAGCGCCTTCAATTCTTTCATTTGCAAATGTCCAAAAAGAACATTTAATCCATTTAAATTCTTGGACTTGATCTGGAAATAGTTGATTTAAAAAATCTATTCCTTTTTGTTCTACTTCAATGTTATTTTCATTTAACAATTCTTTATTGTCTACTACGATAATATCTACTACTAAATTAGTTTCTTTATTTACTTTTGCAAAATGTGCCATTAAGATCCCTTTACTTGATACCTAACAAAACAAACTCCAGCAGCACCAGCACCGCCGCCACCCCAAGAATATCCGCCACCGCCACCAGATCCAGTGTTAGTTGATCCAGCACCAGCTTGCCAACCGCCGCCACCACCTTGACCTCCGCCGCCACCAAGAGTACCTCCGCCGCCACCAAAATAAGTATTGGATCCGTTTGCTAAAGCTGTTTGAACCCCAATTCCTCCAGTTGTGGAGTTAGGAGCATTTCCTCCAGCACCCGCACCAGAACCACCATCTCTTGATGTACTTCCAGCACTTCCGCTATGTTGAGCATTATTACCACCATTTCTTCCAGACTGAGGATGACCTTGACCTGCATTTCCAGCAGTTGCTGTTTGTGAGAAAGCATTAGAAGAATTTCCAGCATTACCTGAATAACCTTGTTGAGCCCCATTCCCGACCCCAGTTCCACCTGATCCAATTGTAATTACATTATTCCCTACGTTACCTGTTACACTATTTGCATTTTTTTTAATTCCTGCTGCACCACCATTTCCAGCGGGTCCGTGAACTTGTCCACCACCACCGGCACCACCGGCACCCATTAAAAACCAATCGTATGTTGGAAATGTATTAGAAGCTTTTACTATTGAAAAAGTAGCTGTAGAATTAAAAGTATGTAAATAATAATCGCCTTGTTCAGTAATTGCTCCACCTGTTGCAATCATCCCTGGAAACGAACCTCCTGAAAAACCAAACCCTCTTGCTGATCCACCACCTCTTGTGCTTAATAAAGGCATTTATATCTCCTTATGCGAACTGCGTTTGTGATGCTAAAACTGTAAACGTTGCATTCGCTGTTTTTATAATTGTATATGAATAAGTATCTATTGAAGTAGCATTACCAGCAGATGGCGCTGATCCACCTTGCCATTCTGGTGTAACTGTTGACCCATCAATTTGAAAAACATTATTGTAATAAGCTGATGAACCTTGAGGTACTAAATGAGCTATTGTAATTGACTCACCGGTGTCCATAATTGTATTTAGTGCAGTTGATGCATCACCTCTAACATTTAAAGTATAGTTAGCTGCAGCGTTTAGTGTGAAATACCATACTGCTTGTGTTAAAACATCGTATTGAATTGTTCCCGTAGCAGCAAAAGCTGTGACTGTAACTTTTTCTGCTACTTGTTGAATCTTTCCACCACCAACAATTGTAACTCTTCCAGTTCCATTTGGAGTTAGACTCATGTCTCCATTAGCGCCGTCTGTAATTGCAATTATACCTGAGTTAGTACCTGAATTTGTATCTAGTACTAGATCATGTGCACCGCTTGAAGTAATTGTTGCGGCTGCTGCTCCTGTACCAAAAACAGTTTCACCAGTTCCTTTTGGTTTAATAGCTAAATCAATATTACTATCTCCACCTGTTGCAGATATTGTTGGGTCACCACCTGTTGCTGCATTTGCTAGTGTGAATTCATTTACTGCAGAACTCGTAGCTGTAAGTAAAGCTAACTCGTTTCCGTTAGTATCTAAAATTGAAGTTCCAATTTTAGGTGCTGTTAAAGTTTTGTTTGTTAAAGTCTGTGTTCCAGTAAGGGTTACTTCATTTGCTTCACCTACCGTCGCTTCAAAAACTCCAGTGTTTGTTGCAACACCATCAAGATAAATAAGTTTGTATCCTTTGTCGGTAGCTGAAAAAGTAACAGTTGCTCCTGAACCCGATACTGCTTTTATTTGCACGGTGTAAGCACCTGATGTACCATTTTTAATAATGTAAAAATTTTCTGTAAGAAGAGGGAAAGTTACAATTCTGTTTCCTGTTATAGATCCTGTTAATTCTATAACTCTATGTTGGGCAGTACCTGTTAAAGCACCATCGGCTATTGTTAAAGCTGTCGGTGTTCCTGAATCAGTTACAGCTTGAGAATTAACACCACCCGTAAGTTGTTCTACAAGACTTAAATTTGCGTTTGTTTTTGTACCCCAAGTACCAGCATTTTCGCCGGTTGCCATTAATTCTAAACCAAGATCTGTGAATGTTGATGCCATAATTTTGTTCTCCTATGCTACATGTGTTACATCTGTATACGATGTTTCGCCTACAACGTCAACATCTGAATAACTAGTATTTCCTACAATATTAACATCTTGATAACCTATTATAATTACATCTCCTACACTAGATACAGCTTGTTGACCATCCAAACCAACGGTCATTGACACAGGTGTTATTGCACCAACTGCAGATGTTGCTGAAACTCCAGTTAATGGAACACCTATAGCAGGAACTATTGATCCTACACTTGAAGTAGCGTTAACCCCTGTTATAGAGACTATTAATCTTTCAACTATTTCTATATCTCCAACACTTGAAGTTGATGACACACCTGTTAATCCAACTACATCAGCTGGAGAAATACTTCCTACGGATGAGGTTGCACTTACTCCCGTCAATGGAACACCTATAGCAGGAACTATTGATCCTACATTTGTAGTTGCAGATACTCCTGTAAGTCCCATAATATCTGCAGGAGAAATAGACCCAACCGATGATGTTGAAGCCACGCCCGTTAATCCAACTACATCAGCTGGTGTCAAAGCACCTATAGAAGAGGTAATACTTAATCCATTTAGTTGAACTAATTTATTAAATGAGTCTCCATAAGGTTCTTCACCCCAACCATTTCTACCCCAACCGACTAATGTACCGGCGTTATCAAAATCTCCAAGTTGTGTTTGTGCCTGTTGACCTGTTGGAATTACAATTGATTCTAAATTTAAAGTAGGCGAGCCCACACTTGATGTAGTTGGTAAACCTGTTAAAGGAACAGTAATAATTTGAGCTGCTGTAACACTTCCAACACTAGAAGTTACACTTAATCCTGTTGGTAAAACTGAATAGTCTACACCCCAACCGGAATTACCCCATTCTTGTCGACTCCAACCTTCTTCGTTGAAAGCCTCTAAAGAACCTGTTGATGATGTTGATTGTACACCTGTTAAAGAAACTGTAACAGTATTAGATTGCCAAGAATTTCCGTTCCATGCTACTGAAGGATTATCACCACCCCAAATAGATGCCATAAGGATTACCTCCTTATGCTATACGAAGGATTGCGTTAGATGCGTCTGCTACTGGAAATTGAATTGTAAAAGTTCCACTTGATACAGTTTTATCTCCACCAAATGCAATTGCACAAACTGCTGGATCACCCGATGCAGTGTCGTTATATATTAAACAACCATTAGCTGTAAATGAAGCAGAAGTAAAACTAATATCTGCAAAATCACAACACGCAGTGTCTGTAGATAATGCAGGAGTAACACTAACAATTACTTTTCCACCAGCTGTGTAAGCAGATCCTGATGTGTTAGAAATTTCGTTTGTTGTTGCGTAAGCTGTCGTTGATTTATTTAAAGTAGCACTACTTGTGTATAAAGCTAATTTAAAACTGTTTCCAGATGATGCTGTAAAATTGTGTA
>Ga0209337_1002532_pt1 | contig 13208 bp, 7 predicted proteins | sample LinPmetageLP53_FD_184044 | JGI IMG/M metagenome (GOLD analysis project Ga0209337, IMG submission 184044) | Marine viral communities from the Pacific Ocean - LP-53 (SPAdes) (version 2) | ecosystem: Environmental > Aquatic > Marine > Oceanic | place: Pacific Ocean | collected 2010-02-08
CACAACCTTCAAAAGATTTAATTCCTTTGCCAATCATTATAATAAATAAAAATATTGCCAACACTATTAGAAAATCTTTCATCTAACGTCTCACTAATGATCCACCAAAATATAATCCTATGATACTAGATACTACGTGTGTGTCTAGTGGTGTAATTACTAATCCACCTAATGGTTTCCATAGTGTCATGTCTGTGCTGCTACTAAAGATCCAAAATCCTTTTGATATTGATTCGGTATAGCCAACAAAAATATCTATGTTAGGATCTATGAATGGTGCGAGCTTAGGTAAGACTATGATTGCCATCACACACATGAGTGCAATGTATCTTCTTGTGTTCTTTGTGAATTGATCTGTTACGTTGCGAGCTTTATCAAACTGTTTAGATTGAAAGTCTGCTCTAGCCATCAACATCTTTTGTTGTTCAGCTTTGTCTTTACTATTCTGTGCCATGATACCTAAGATACCACCAAGTACAGTTGATGCGCCCATTGATATTAGTTCCATTGGTATACCCATGTTATCTCCCTAGTGGATTATCATTTAGTACATCGTATAGTTTTGTAAATTCTTTCTCACTCCAGGATGTCATGCTTTCCTCTACTTCTGATATCTCATCATAAACTTCTGAGATGTCGGCTTTCATTTCTTGCAGTTGTGTTGACTGGGTTTGCACTATACCTTCGAGTTTAGCAATCCTGTCTAACAGTACAGAAGTATCAGCCTTCTTAATCTTACCTAGCCTGGCACTATTTTTTGTTATTAGTCCTGACATATTTTGGAGCTTTGAATCGTTTGCGCTCATTTTGTAGATTACTCCACCTGCGGCTGGTATTATTGTCAAGACCAGCGATAGTAATACTGCTGGTGTTAAGGTTATACTCTTGCTCCCCTCCATATATCTGCTCCTGTCTTAAACTAATTGTATCTACCATGCTAATAGAATCATTAATGATTTGCAAATAAGCAATCGGTAATGGTAGTTGCTCTATAACTTGAGGCTTTGCAGTACTGACTTCAAGCGTAGCTTTAGGCCTGCTAATATTTTTCTTAGCTGTACTTGTAGGTCTATCAGCTTGAACATTATCTTTTGTTTTAGATTTAGATTTAGTGCTGTCGGTTCTGGCATCACTACTTTTTTTAGTTTCGGTTTTTGTTTCTGCAACTGCTGTTGTTTCTTTTGGCTCATCTCCTTTGTCGGCATCGACTGTACTTTCTTCGGTCTTCCCCTCACTTTTACTATTGTCGATTTCTCCTTCGGATTCTCGTATGTCGCTTCCTCCATCTTGCGGCTCTGCCTCAACTGTTTCAATTTTGCTTTCTGTTTCTGGTTCAATTTCCCGTCTTTCATCTGTAGTCTCCACCATCTCTGGTTGTGGTTGTGGTGTATCCTGCACCTGGATTTCTTGTATCTCCTGTATAGGTTCTACCTCAATCATGTCTGGCATGTCAACAGGCATTTCCATTTTAATCTCTTGAATAACTGGAGGCATCTCAACCATGTCTGACATTTCAATACTCATGTTATCAACTTGCTCTGGCATATCCATGTTCATCTCTGGCATCTCAATCTCTATGGTATCAATCGGCTGGATGTCTGGTATATCTATCATCTCCATTTGTGGTATCTCAACACGTATCTCTTGGATTAAATCTAAGGTAACTTCAGTTGATAGCTCAAGCCCACCAATCATGGTTTCTTCTATGACTGCAATCTCCTCAATGATTGTTACAGGTTCAATAACTTCTTCTACTATCGGCTCAATAACAACTACTTTTTCAACGATTGGTTCTATTACCACGACTTCTACAATCGGTTCAATAACTATTACTTCTTCTATGACTGGCTCAATAACAACTACAGGTTCAACAACAGGCGCTATGTAATCATCATAAGTAAGTAAGAACTCATAATTATCGGTGATCGGACCTAACCAATGAGTAGAGTTACCTGTGTCTACACCTGATAGCTCAAAGTTAATACCTACCTCACCTGTTATAAAGGTATCGTTGATAGACTTAGTAAAAGTATGATGAGTCCAACCATCTTCGTAAGGTACATTAATAACATGACTGGATATCTCTGTGTTTGTACCATCGGTAAAGGTTATGTTAGTAGTAATTGTGTCGTGTGCTTCATCGTTACACCAACCACCTGGAGTGTTACCACAACCATAACCGTTGTACTTTATGGTATACGACTTTATTTCTTTGCCTTGCTCTATACCAGTTAGATCAACCAGTTGAGATATGGTAGAAGTTTGTCCATTGAATCTTACAGTTGGGCTGTTGCCTGCACCACTATAAGAATTAGGATCACGCTTAACATCAGTATCTGAAAGAGTCCACCCATCTGTATTCTCGTCAAATGTATTGTTAGTTAATAGGTTGTCCGTAGTAGTTTCTTCTGCCGACAGGCTGGTCAGCATTAAACTTAACAGGAGTAACCATATGGTTTTGGATAACATTATTGTCCTCATCTAATATACCACGCTTACGGTATTCTTCTATAGCTTCATCACCTATCTTACCATTGACAGGGCAAGGGCTACCAGCCGCTATCATGGATGCAAAAACTCTGGGATCTTGACACAACATAGCAGTCGCACTTATCTTCATACCTAATTGTGCTAACGCTCTTGATAGTTTTATTCTTTGACAGTTCTTATCTTCAACATGTACACCAGCAGAGATACCAAAGAATCCACCTGATATACCACCTGCTCTTACGACTACACATATGTCAGAGTATGCACCTGATGTACCCATTGATGGTACGGATGGTGGGGTTACAGGCATATCTTTATATCGAATGTTTGAATCAGCCGCATTACATTCGTTAATGTAAGCTAGAACTATAGCAAGGATTACTATAAAAGCTAGGCTTCGCATACATTAGCCCTCCAATGCTGCTACTTTAGTTTCTAAAACTTCTATTTTTGCAATAGCTTCTTTTAAGGCAGCCATCAATACAGGTATTGTTTCTGTATATTGAATACCTTTAATCTTAGTATCATCTTCAATACCATCTATTTCTTCTGCTACTTGTGGAGATGCTAATGATTCATCTACAACTTCAGGATAATTAGTTTCCCAATCTTGAGCAATAAAGCCAATTTTCTTTCCAACTTTTGTATCGTGATCTTCTTGCTTCCAATTAAAAGTTACGGCTCTTGCAGCTTTTACATGGTTATAGGCAGTTGAACCATTTAGTTCTGTTATATTCTTTTTAATTCTTTCATCAGAAGTAGCTGTCCAAGAAGTTTGCCCACCGTTTAAATGTACACCTGCATTGTTTTCATCGTAAACATTCCAACTAGCATTTGTAAAAAACACTCCACGATAAGTATGTGAAACTATTACACCAAAAGCACCTAAATTAAGAGAGGGTGATGTTGTGTGCATTATCACGCTAGTATTTCCTGTCCATGATCCTGTTGAAGATACTGCACCAGAACCACCTATTCTTGCATCAACTATGTGTGTTTCTCCAGCAGCCTTAATACGCATCCTTTCAGTTAAAGCTGAACCAGTAGTTGTAGTTTTAAATATTAAATCAGTAGCATGATTAGCGCCTGCTGAACCAGTAAAGTCAGCAATAATACTAGCACCATGCGTAGCTGAGTTAGTGCAAGCTAAATGAAGTGTTGATTTGTTTCCAACCGTAGCAACACCATTTGAATTAAATATTCCAATATCAGTAGTACCACCTGCATTACTTTCTGTAACGGTTAATTTATTTGCAGGACTGGTAGCTCCAACACCTACCTTCCCTGTTGAATCAATAGTCAACCTTTCAGCATTTGCTCCATCTACTATTGTTTCAAAAGAAAGACGACCATTTTCTGTGCCGTCTGTTACATCAGAACTACGCCCTACCATAGTTACATAAGCGATAACTTCCCCAGCATCATTATCACCAAGATTACGCAATACCATAAGGTTGTCATTGTCTGCTGGTGAAGCACTATCTTTTTGAAAATCTAAGAAAGCACTACCAGTCCCAGCGTCAGTAGTTTTTAAAATAATTCTAGGTTGAGAATTATCTGCATCAGCTACAGTTATACCATTAGCATCAAACGTAATGTGATCTGTGCCTGCAATTTTAAAATGAATTGTATCATCTGTATCTGCTGTAATAGAAGTATCACCATCTACATCTAAAATTAATTCTTGACCATTAAAATCTGATGCGCCTGTTGTAGTCATTCCACCATCTACGCTAATACCTGAAGATGTAGTTAATATTTTTCTAACATTATTATGATAAAGTTCTACTGCACCATCTTGAAAAAATTTTGCTGCGGTTTCATCTGCTGCACTATTTACTATCCTTACAACTGTGTCGCTTTGTATAAACAAATCGCCTGTATTGTTGTCTATTACGCTATGTGTTCCATTATGACGAATAGTTAAATCATTACCAGCACCAAAGACAGCCTTGTCGTCATCTGCAAAAACTATGTCGTTTCCATTGCTAGCTAAATTACCACCAAGTTGTGGTGTAGTATCTTCTACAAGATTAGCAATACCAGGAGCAATAGCTACCCATCCACTACCATTATAAAATTTTAAAGCATTATCAGATGTGTTGTAGTTTAAATCACCAGCATCATTGTCTGAGCCTGGATCACCACCTGTTATTCGGTATCTTGCAGCAAAGCTGTTAACTCCTGCTACGTTAGTTGCAACCGTTGCTATGTTAGTTACTACAGTTGAGCTAGCTAATGTGTTTAAGTCTGATACAAAATCACTAGTCGCCAATGTGTTTAAGTCGCTGACAACATCTGATGTGGCTAGTAAGTTAATGTCAGTTACTATGTCTGATGTCGCTAGTATGTTTAAGTCAGTAACAATAGCGGATGTCGCTAAGGTATTTAAATCACTTACTATATCTGATGTAGCTAGTACATTAATATCAGTTACGATATCTGATGTAGCTAAGGTATTTAAATCACTTATGATGTCGCTTGTAGCAAGTAACGCCATGTCGGCTATAACATCTGAGTTAGCTAGTAAAGCCATGTCTGCTACAGCAGCACTTGTACCTAATAGTGCCATGTCTGCTACAACTGTGCTTGTGCCTAATAGTCCCATTGCTGTTACGTTAGCTGATGTACCTAAATGGCCCATAGCTGCAACGTTGGCAGAAGTACCTAATAAATCCATGTCAGTTACAATAGCTGATGTGCCTAATATTGCTAAGTCTGCTACAGCATCGCTTGTTCCGAGCCTGCCAATCTCAGTAGCTACGGCAGCAACAGCACCTATATCAGTAGCATCTCCAGCAACAGCAGTTACATTAGATGCAATGCCTGCAACTGTGGTTACATTACTGGCTATGCCTGCAACGGTTGTAACGTTACCAGTTATTGCACCAAGTGCAGATAAGTTAGTTGCAGTAATAGTACATGCTGGATCTCCATCGCCATCAAACTCTAGTATTTTGTTTGCTCTACTTGCCTTAACAGGCAGTTGCATATCAAAACCTGTAGTTGTTTCTGCTAATGGTAGACGTATGGATCTTGATGAACTCTCTTCTCTTTCTGCCATCATCGCCATCAACACGTCAAGCTGTGTATTTAATGCAGTTACATCAAAAGATGCAGCAGGTGTAAAGTCTGTAGTTCTTTCTACTACAATGTCTCTTACAATTACTATGCTGTCATCTGCTGTAGCACCAGCACCTAAGGTTACTGTGCCTCCAGCTCCAAACTCATATGCACTATCACTAGCGTTAGTTGTACCTTGCACACTAAACTGAGCAACACTACCTGGTGTTGCATTATAGGTTAATGCTGTGCCATTACGGAATACTTTAATGTCTCCTGTGGCAAAAAATTCAAAGCCTATAGCAAATACGGTTTGACCACCACTTGCGGTGTACGTATTTCTTGGCGTGTTTTTAGCTGTTGCTATTGTCATCTTATAATCTCCGTAACACCACTGGTTATTTTTTTAAAAAGACTATCTAAATATATCACATTGTTAAATGGTATCAACCTGCGATACGTTTGTGCTTTTTCATCTAGTCCAACGTCTGATCCTAATGCATTAATAAATTCTAATATTTGAGAAGGACCTGCTCCTATAAATTCACCTGCTCCATCAACTGCATTGGCTTGTCCAAATCTGCCTGGTATACCTAATGATGGCCTTACACCTAAAGGTGTATCAAACATACCTTCTGATATAGTTTCTAATGCAAAGTTCATATCTCCAGGCAATCCTATTAAACCTGACATTTCGATTGCACGATATATTTTTTCTTCTGTGCTTTTATGTTGATAGTATAGTGGATTCTTTAAATAATCTCCAAGTCCAGCAAATAAAAACATACTTACTATACCTACAGAAAGATCCATTTCTCTACCTGATAGTCCAGATAACATAAGTTTTCTGTTTGCAGCAAAAGACCAAGCGTAAAATTGAAATGGTAAAGCTAAGAATCCATTGTTAAACTGACCACCGTATTCTGTTTTTTCAAACCCACCTAAAAATCTAAATACATCATTATCAAATGTTTCTGCTAATTTTTCATTCTGTACTCTTATTACACCAAACATCATATTAGGTTTATCAGCTATGCTTGGGGTAATAATAGTTCTTTGTACGTCTGCAAATGTAGCGTATCTTAATTTGTTACCGTAATACTCACCGTTCTTTGTAGCATACCACTCATCCATTTTAGTATAGATCATACCATTGTTAGTACGATGCATTGGTAATTTACCTATTGCTCTTGCTTCTTGTAGACTTATACCATAACTAGCTAGCCTAGCTATTTCAAATTTACTAGCTTTACCTTGTGCTACTTTTTGTGAATCTTCTAAAAATCTATGTGTAGAAATATGCTGTGTCATTTCTTTCATCATCTGTGTCCAACCAGATAATAAATTCATATGATAAAAAGGTGCTTGTATATCTTCTAATGTTTGCCCTACTTTTCTATCAAAGAATCTACTAAATGAATTTTGTCCTCTACCAACTCTGTAATCTGTTTGGCCAACATACCTTGCAGAAGCATTATTCATTACTACATCATAAGCATCACCTAACCATTTGTTGTTAGCTATCTGTTCATTAAACTCTTTGTTGTCTGCTGCTAAAGGACTTTTGCTATTTAAATATCTGATAGTATTACCAAGACCATGCACCATAGGTATACGAGCAAAATCAACTATAGATGAAAATACAACTTTACCCATCATAGCTGTACTAGCCCAGTTTCTTAATGTGGCTGGCAATCTTGATTTCATAAAACTATCAGGATCTGCTGTGTTAAATAAACCATAATATTTATTTCTAGCATCATTTAATCTATTATAGATTGCATTGATTTCTTCTAAACTACCACCAGCTTTGTATTCACCATTTAATAAATCTTGTCTTTGCTTCCATAATGCTGCGTCTGCTGTTGGATCTCCAAACTGTTTAGTCATTTCAATTCTTTTATGCATACGTTCAGAATACATTCTTACTAAATAGTTTATATCTGTAATTAAATACGGTGCTAAGATTTTATCTTCTACATCAATACCTCTGCTTTGAAATGCACTTTGTCTTGCTACACCATTAGTATAAGCTAAATCACCATCCATATTTAAATGTGTTGAGTCATGTGTAATACGACCTATAGACTCATCTACTTCTAAGTTAGTCATATAAATATCAACATCATCATGTTTATTGCCTTTAAAGTTTTCATACAAAATACCTCTAAAACTATTTGGTCTAGGTACTGTAAAATATTTTTGATTTAAATCTGCTTGCCCTCTTGTTTTATTAGCTAATAAAGTTAAGGTAGCTTTTTCATTTATATAATTTTCATAGTCTGCCTTTGTTTTTGTGCCTGACATATTTTTTCTATAATATATATGATGTACTTCATGTGCCATCATAAATTCTACTAAGTCATCTTCATTTTTAATTAACTTTTTGTTTATTGGTTTTACGCCTTCTACTTTAGGATTAAGATGTGCTTTCGCTGGCCACATAACTTCTTTAATATGATTTACATCTATATAAAGTATTTTTGCATTATGATCTACATACGATCCTACTGGTTTACCACCTCTTACTTTTCTTGATTTTCCTGTTCTTACTTTATAACCGCTATCCTCTGCTAATTTTTTAAGTGTTGAAAAATTACCTATAAATGATTCGTCTATATGATTTTTTTGTAGTGTAGTTAACGCAGCTTCTTCCCATATTTCATTTAAAAGTTCATCTTGTATTTTATCTATATCGTATACACGATTTACATAATTTTTTATTAATGGAGAAAATTCTTTTTCTAATCCTTCTGTAATATTTTTTTCTTGTTGCATTAATTCAGTAACATGTTCTTTTGCTCTTTGCAGTTGCAATTCAAATTCTTTTATACCCGCTTTATCTTTAGGATTTTTTGCTTTAAATTCATCTAAGTGTCTTTGTGCATCATCAGTTAATTCTCTCCATTGTTCTCTTAATCTTCTAATACTACCTTGTGTTTGGAACATACCAAGTCGTTCAGCTTCTTCACCAATTACTTGATATATATTTCTAACTTGATCTGCAAACTCTTGTATTTCTTTTGGCGCAGTTTTATACAAATCATCATCAACTATAACTTTGTATACAAAAGAACTATATTCTTTAAATGACATACCACCGTCAGCTACTTCATCAGCATCTATAATACCAAGTTTTTCTAATGCTTTATCTTTTAAATCTCCAGCCCTTATACCAATAGAGCCTGGATTGTATCCAAGTTTTTGATCGCCAACTTTAGATAAACCTTTTCTATATAATTGAAAAGATTTATGTAAGGCTTCGTTAAAACCACCTATCCCTTTAAAATGATTTGCCGTTGCTTTTAACAATGCAGACATTGGTACTGAGTAACCTGCTTTAGCTGCTCTATCTACTGTGCCTACATCTCCAAACATTCTCATTGCAAATTCAGCAACATTAATATTTAATTTTTCATTACCTATTTTGTTATTTAACAAAGAACCCATGTCAGTTAACCATCTATCTACATTTTCAGCAAACCAACTTCTGCCATCATCACGACCAGCAGTTTGTCTACCTATTCTAGCTTTTTCCATTTCAGTTTTAATTTCAAGATTAAGTAAATTTTCTGCATCAATATCGTCAATACCTTTAGGCGCGCCACCCTTATCTTTAATGTGTGCTTTTTTTAATAAAAACTTTTTATAATCTTCAAAAGTTGCCATCTCTGGTAACTTAGCTGCTCCAGGTACATCTGGATTCATATAACTACCATCATCAAATTTTCTTTTTATTGCATTTTCATCTATTACAATCAAATCTCTTTCTAATACTTTGCCTCGCCATGTAGTTCCTTTAGGAATTATTTTTACAACTTCTCCTTTTTCTAATCCTAAAAAACTAGCAGACCCTTCTGCTAAATCATATTCTCCATTTGCTACAAGTTTATCAATACCTTCAATGTCATAAGTTTTTGGATTATCTAAATTGTATATAGGGCTAGAAAAATCATTTGTTTCTGTGTCATGGATTGATTCTAATATTCCTTCTGCTTTTTTTTCTGGTGGTGTATTATGGCCTATGCTTTTAGGTCCACGTCTACCAAACAATGCAATCATAGATCCGCCAAGCAAAGCTCCTGCACCAACATACATTGCTGATTCACCTAATGTTGCTGTTGGGTCATAACTATGTCTAATAGGTTCTTGAGTAGCCATTAAACCAGCAGAAATACCAGCTCCTTTTGCAAATCTAGTTCCCATTGCAAAACTTTTAACTAATGGAAATGGTGCGTATGTTATTGGATCTCCAAACGCTGCAATTAATTCTGGTATAAAACCACCTTGATCTCTAATTTTTCTAAGATGATTGTTGTAATCTATTTTTTCTTTAATGTCATCTAAATGTTTTTGATTTCTTACATCATCAAATGCACCTGACATATAATATTGTTCATAACCTTCAGTTTGATTTTCAATATCTGTAGGTGGATCAAATGCTTCATCCATATATGTGTTGTCATGTAACATCATTTGCCCAAGAGGCTCTAGTTGCCAAGCAGCACTAACTGCACTTACAAAAGATGGGTCTTGCGTATAGACTAATTTTTTTTGTCTTGAGTTTTGAAATACTGGAGCTTTAAAAAATTCTTCTGTCATATTAATCCAAGTTAAATGGGTTTTTAAATGCATATTCAGCAGGAGTTGGTACATTTTCTAATTTTAAATCACCTTTGTTATTAAAATAAGTACCTTCTCTTTTGTATATTTCTTCAAAATATTTTTGTGTATAAACTATAGTATTATCGTTATCATCATATACTGTTTCTGCTACACCTCTGTTTAGATATTTTAATTGATACACAGCTTGTTCAGGTCTCGTAATATTATGTTTGTTTATACATTCAAAAAAAACAGTTTCACCTACTATTAAATCATCACCTGGTTTATAGTTTGGATTTTTTGTTTCTAATAAAGTTGTTCGGTCTCTAATTTGTTTATTAATTATAAACGATGTTTGTGATTCATCTATTCCTACTCCACCATATGCTTGACTAAATCTTCTATTATACCTTGCTCTTTCAGGAGACACGTCAAAAAATTTATCTAAAGGATACATTACGATTGATGGTGAATCTCCAATAGTTTCAGTACCAATAAAATCACCTGCATTTGGACTAATAGAACTTGTATTAGAAATTACAAATTTTGATTCGCCAAATGTATTATTGTTTATAAGTTCTCTACCAATCTGTATAGCCTTTGATTTTACTTGACTTGATGATGGTGGAACATTACTAAAACTTCTAAAATATTCATACGTTTGATCTTCTATTCTTTTAGCAAAATTTTGAGAAACAAACACATCATCTCCTCCCAACACATCACTAAATTCACCTAAAATTCCATCCATAATTATTGTATTAAAAGGGTTATCACCTTTATTTTTTTTTGCATATGCTGTATTTAAATCATTTCTATTTGCAAAATGGTAACCGTCTTGATTTGTTAAATCTCTTTCTTTTACATATGCTACTACACCCTCTTTAACATTATTACCATGATTGCTTATGTGTCTTGTTAATTGCTGTATAGTAATATCTGCACCTTCTGGTAATTTTAAATACGATAATATATTTCTTGTAGTTATATTCTTATCTTCATCCATTACTACAGCACTTTGTGCTAATACAAATGCTGGTGAATTTACAAAATTTTCAATAGTTGCTTCATTTGCAGATGCACTTTGTATATTTTTAATTCCACTTTCTAATGCTATTGTCATATCTCTTGGCAAAACTGCATAATTAACTGCTAAAAATTCATGGTACATTGCTACTTCATTTGCAGTTGATCCTGTGTTTATAGGGCCACCAGCTCCTGCATATGTACTAAGATATTCTGGAGTTATATAATTTCTTGGTGGATCAAAACTTGCTGCAAACCTAGCTATTGCTGATATGCTTGCTTGACTGTTGTAATCAGTAAAAGCAACAGACAAATTTTCTAGTTCTGTTTTACTCATTTCTTGTGGATAACCTGTTGCATTTGCTATATTAACTATACGCATAGTAGTTTCATTTGCTTCTGCCTGTGTATTCATATCATTTAAAAATGATTGATGTGTATTTAAAAAACTATCTACTTTTGTCATATCAAGTCCATCTACTTTACCAAAACCTAATGATTTAAAAGTTACATTTTCTGTTGAGCCATCAGGTCGTTCTAATGTAATAGCTTGAGTAGGATTGTTTATTCCCATTCTTATTCTTTGTATATTGTTTATTGATCTATTAATACTGTTAGCGTCATTATTGTTGTGTAAAATATATTTAGATAAATTTTCTCCTGTTTTCCCTAAGAGTTGATAAGTTGGCAATTCATTTTCTAACCACATTGAAGCAGTACTATTTAAACCCTGTTTGTTTGCTAAGATTGTCATTCTTTTAGTTATTTGTGCTAGTTGTTCTGTATAGTCGCCTATATTTGACAACGCTAAACTAGGCGCTATATCAGCCCATTGTGTTTTTACATTAGTAGCAGTAGCATCATCGTATGCAATTCGTCTAGTAAGCTGTTTATTTGCTAAATCAGTTCTACGTATTCTTGCTTGATTTTTAAAATCAGCTTCTACTATAGACCTCATTTCTGGTGGCACAGTACTTAACAATGCCTCCATAGGTTCTGCTACAGATTCATCAAACATAGCTATATGCTCTCCAACTGTATCGCTGTATTTTACATTTTGTATAGCCAACAATTTTTCATCATCAAGTATTTGTGATGCACTTAATGAAACAGCTTTAACATATGCATCTGCTGCTTCTTCATCGTATGCTGATGCAGACCATGATGTTCTTAATAATTCTTCTGGTGTTTCATAATTACTAGCTATTTTGTGTGTTCTTGTATTTCCGTTTTCATCGGTAAACGTTTGATCCTCATATATTATTTGTGCCTGTTTACCTAATTTTTTACCTAATTTTTTTTCTTTATCTTCCATTTCATTAAGGCGATTGTTAATAAAATTATTAACACCTCTACTGTTAGCACTACCTAACTCACCTATAGATGCACCTAATTGTCTAAGACCTTGCCCTCTATTAACTTGTATAGTTGCTGGGTTAAACGATGTACTTTGTCCTTTTTTAAATGCCATTATCTACTAAACCTCTTATCTGACGGTGTGTAAAATTTATAGTTAGGACTTTTAGATCCTACTTGTTGACCACCTGTACTATCTTTTAACCCTTCTGCACCTTTCATGCCCATCTCTAATGAGTCCATCATTGATTGATTAAACCTGCCTCTTGCTCTATTCATGTCAGCAGTTTTTGTTAATCCAGATTCTCTTGATGCATAAGCTAGTTCACTTTGTTTGTTAATAGCATTTAATGCGTTAACATTTAACTCACGCATAAATAAATCTCTATTGTTTGCCATCGCTGCTTCTAAAGAATTACTTTGTCCAATACCACTAGGTGATAACAATGCTCTGTTAGTTGCTTGTTGTGCTGCAAAATTCTCAGCTAATATATTTCCTTTCTGTCTTGCTTCTAACTGCACACTCATACGATTATCTTTAATTTGTTCTTGTCTATCACGATAAGCTTGTTCAGCTAACGATTGTTCAGCTTTTAATGTTTGTCTAGCCTGGATCATATTAACCCCTGCTAATCCTATATATACTGCTGGATGACACATTAGTAATA
>Ga0209337_1002534_pt1 | contig 13197 bp, 9 predicted proteins | sample LinPmetageLP53_FD_184044 | JGI IMG/M metagenome (GOLD analysis project Ga0209337, IMG submission 184044) | Marine viral communities from the Pacific Ocean - LP-53 (SPAdes) (version 2) | ecosystem: Environmental > Aquatic > Marine > Oceanic | place: Pacific Ocean | collected 2010-02-08
TTATAACAATTATCTTGCGACTCTTCTTCGTTTGCGAGTCCGAACCAATTCCATCTTCCGTCTGCTATAACGTCTTTTATTTTCTGTTTCATTAATCTTGTTTATTTGATGCTCCAAAATAGAAGCTGATAATAGCTGATGCTAACCCACCTAAATAACCTAACACTAAATTTATTAATGCTTCGGAGTTTTGTTCAGGAGGTTGAAGTGTTACTAAAAATATGTAACCCATAAAACCACCCACAACAATAATTCCCATGATGCGAGCTGTCCAGTCTTTACTAAATTTACCACGAGCATCTTGTATATCTTCGGTCTCTAGTTTAAAAACATCTACCTCTAACTCTTTCATCTTAACTTCAAAGTCTTGTTCAACTTTTTTAAGTTCAAGCATCTGTTCAGGTGTTGCTTCTGCCATAGCCTTTTCAATAGACTTAGGATTGTTAGGGACTCCAAGTACGTCAGCAATCATGTTAGCTGCCATGCCACCCATTGGTCCACCTAATGCAGTACCAAGTGTAGGTGCTACTGCTCCTATTATATTTTTTAATAATCCTTTCATATTTAATCTAAATCTAATTCTAATTCATCTAATGTACTATGAACTGCTATCTTTACCCATTCAGGTACATCACCATCTAGTTCTAATACTTTTTCTTTAAGTGCTTTATTTATATGAAACTCTACTAAGCGTTCATATACGTCTCTAAAGTCTTCTCTTTGTACCCAAGGTATGTTTTGTTTTGTTCTTGCTTTACAATCAATGTGCCAAGCACTATCTAAATCTGATTCTCTGTAAAGTAACATAATTCTATTATACGTTCTGAGATTTTTTTGTCAAGTTATTTCTTCCTAACCTTTTTATAGTTCCAGAAATAGTATCCATTAAACCTTGAACATAATTTTTATCAGTTGCATATTGTCTAAATTCACCACCTTCTAAAACATCAGTTCTAAGTCCACCTTCTGTTTCAGTTTTTAAATATTGAACAGCTTCTTTTAAATTTCCTAAATCTGCTTGCTCTTTAACTTCAGGAAATCTTTTTTCAATTAACGAAGTATAATATAAAATATTTTCTTTAATTGTTCTATCACTTAAATCTACAAACTCCATAGTTTTTTTAGTAAATTGACCTTCTTGATATTCCTCACTTGTAACTACAGATTTAGAATTATAACCTTGTTGTTTTGCTTCATTAGAATATTGTATACCAAATAAATTAGCTCCTGCTTTTGCTCCATAACCTGTTTCTTTGGCAGCCTGACCTGAAATTAATTCAGCATAAGTATCTGAATATCCTAACTCTTTGGCTGAATTAAAAACTGTATTAACAAATTCAATTTTGTATTCTTTTTTAGTTTCGTATACTGCTCCGTTTTCTGTTTCAAAACGATTTATTTTATCTCCTTCTGTACCATAGTTTAATTCTTTTAAAGTATTATTACTACCATAGTTTATCATATCGTTAGTTACAAGATGCTTTTCTCCTTGTCTAAGGTTAGGAAAATTTTCTTGAATTTTTAAAAGTCTTGGGTCTTGGTTTAAAATATTTTCTGTTGTCGAAGCAACATCTGTAAATTCTTGTCCTTCTGTAAGAGGAACCTCTGATGCAATTTCTCTATTTTCTTCAATAACGACGTTAGTTTTTGTAGTACCTTTTGCTGTGTCGTCATACGTATTAGGACTATTATGCATTTTTATTTCATCAGGTTTTTTACCATTAACTAATCCTGCTTCATTAAAAGGCACACGTTTTTTAATATCTAAAACACTATCATCTAGTATTGAGTACTCAACATCTCCTCCTAATGTTTTACCTTTTAAAGGAGAGGATGTAAAATCTTTTTTAATTGCTTTAATACCATACATAGGTAAAACATCTGCTCCTTCATCACCTAATTGTTTTAGTACTTGACTTACTAATCCTTTTGAATTATAATCTACATTTAAATTATAATCATCAACCAAAGATTTTAATTTGTTTTGTATTTGTTTGTCTTGTTTTTTAAAAGTATTTACTAATAAAACTTCGTTGTCACTTAAAGAAGCTTCTACTTCATATAGTATTTTATCTATAGAATCTTTCTTAGCTTCTACAACTTCGTCTATGTATTTTTTACCATACATTTTCTTAAGATTTTTTTCTGAGGTGTCTGTGTATCTAAGTGCTACTTTTTTATCAGGAGTAAAATATAATCCTTTACCCATTAAACCCATAATAGATTTGTTTTTGTCAAACTTATCAAATGAAGAACCTGAACCATGGTAGAGCTTAATAACTTTTTTAATAGCTCCACCAACATTAACTTGTTTTCTTTTATTCTGAGTATCATTTAAAGTTTCTGTATACAAGTCTTCGTTATCCATTGTAAGAGCTTGACCACTTTCTGATTGTAGTTGTAACGATTTTAGTTCTTGTTCTAATGGTATACCAACTGCACCACCAGTAGAATAACCTTGCCTAATGTAGCCACCTAAACTTTTACCTGCTCGTTCAAGTTTATCTTGAACTGCTTTGTATTTTGTAGTTAAACTGTCTAATCTTTGATATACAACCTCTGCTTGTTCTTGAGCTTCGTCGACTGATATAGAACCTTCTCGTACTTGTTTTCCTAGTTGATAAATTTTCTTTTTAGCACTTGCATAACCTCTAGAAAACTCTGCATTCTTAATCCCTACAAGTTTTGCAAATTCTACAGGTTGTAATTTAAAACCAAAGGTACTAATAATTGCTTCAAAGGGTGTAAAGTCTGTGGCAAATCTAGAAGCTGCTCCAGTCTCTGCTTGTCTAAAAGCTTTACTTATTTTACTAGACCCAAACGATTGACTAAACGGATACCAGTTATCTGTGTTACCAAAAAGAGGATGCGTAAATGCAGTAGATGGAATATTAGGAGTTAGTCTACTAAGTATATGTTGCATCTTAACTTTATCATCATTACCCATACCTAACCCATCTAGTTTTTGTAAAGTAAATGGGTCAACACCTGTCATCAGTGGTATAAAAACTTCTCCTACTGCACCAAAACTCGGAGCTAATGTACTTGGTATTTTAATAGACCTATCTGTAAAAGGAATAGGAACACCAAGACTTTTTTCTCCTAAAGAAAATACATCACCACCCGGAATAAATCTTTTTACATCAAGGTATAAAGGAATATCATCACCTTTATAATCTGTTCGTTCAGAAGAAAAAGGAGTTTTAATTGTTGTACTAGGTAAAAATGGAATACCAAATAATTTTTCTTTCATTGAGTCTCTCATTAAGACTCTTTCTTTTTCTTCGTTGCCTGCTCCGTATTCTTTGCCTGCTTCATTTAACATGTAAGCACCTGTAGACCATTTAGCAAACTTCCAAGGTCTTCGTATGGCTGCTTCTGCTAGTAAAGGAACTACTCTGTATGTATAAGATAAAAATGGAGTTGGTCCACGTCTCATTAAATTAATTAATGGAGCATTAATATCATAGTCTATAAACCATTTCTTTGCATCTGCAGCAGCTTCTGCAGGTTGCATGCCTTTAGAAATTCTATCCATAAATAGACCCATACGAAATGCAGCATCTTCTGATTGATAAAGACTTTCAAGTTTACCTGCAGTCATGTTGTAACCTTTAGCAGCTAATTGTTTAAAAGTATCTGCTGAATATTTTTGAGCATTTACTATTTCAGGATTTAAATCATCTGATAAACCTTGTAAAGTTTTAGAAAGAGTATCATTTACTTCTTTGTTTAATTCTTTACTTACCATGTCTACATCAAAAACACCATACGACTGAGCTAGTTTGTATAGCTCTGCATCAGCAGCACCTTCATATCCTTTACGAAGTTCGTCAAAACCTCTAGCCATAAATTTATAATTAGCATCTGCTAAGTCATAAAGAATAACATTTGATACTGTATTGTTTACGTGAACAACTGGATTCCAAGCAGTCTTAGTTTTTTTCCACAGTCTATTAGTAGCTAAGTATCCATTTAATAATTTACCATCATCAGTTTTTAATTGATTAATTTTAGTTAAATCTTTGTAGACTTCTTTAGGAACATATTGTCCTGCTAGTTTACCATATCTTTTAATAGGTTCTCCATCTACTTTAGCAATAGCTGTTGTTACAGAATCATCTGCAACCCTTATCCAATCAGATTCTTTTATTTCTCCTTGTGCTATTTTTGAATCAAAAGCTATTTTAGACATAGACAAGTCAGGAGATTTAGAAAGATTTTCGTAGAGTTTGTAGACTGCTAAATCATTAGTCATTAGTCTACCTGTTTCTGCTATAGCAAAAGAAGCATCTTCTATTTCTCCCATTGCTACTCTTTCTTCTTTATTAAAATCTCTTCGTAAATTTATTTTGTTAAGACTTTCTAAATAAACTGTATCTCCTTCTTCTGATACTACTTTCCAATCTCTTATGTCTGTAACAGTTTTATTAAGTCTGTAATCTTCTAATTTAAATTTTTTCTTACGTGCTAACTTTTCTACTTTACTATTATATACAGACTCAGAAACCATAGCAACAACAGGTTGAGTTTCATATTCATCATAACGTCCAAAATGTTTACTTGTAGGTTTTAAACTATCTTCGTAAGCTTTAAGTGTAACAATTTTTTCATTAGACATTCCTCTTGGTTTTAATTCATCACCAATAATTTTCATCTGTCTAGCTGCTTGATAAACTTCAGGGTTACCATCAGAGTCCATAATATGTTTCATGTAACTTCTGTGTAAATAAGTATCTATATTTTTTTGAAATACTTTTTCTGATAACAAACCTGCATCAACCATAGATTGTCCAGTTTCTTTTATGATAGCTCTGCCTTCTTTACTAAATCCTACTAAGTCAGGAACAGTATCTATTTCTCCTGACATCATACCCCAAAGAACTTTGTTTTCTTCTGGAGTAAGTGTTTGTGTTTTTCTAACTATTTCAATAAAACGATGAGATAATGCACCAACATCTCCAAAACTTTTTTTAACTAATTCTGTATATTGTTTAGGTAAACCATAGTTATCTACAATACCTTTAGACATTAAAGTAGAAACAGTATCTTCATCGTTAATACCAAGTTTACCAATAGCTTTAGTAGCTATTCCACCACCTAACATTAACAATAAACCTGCTGTTATTTTTTGAGCTTCTGTAGATTCAGGGTCGTCAAAGGCACTATATCCACCTAACCCTGCAGCAGCACCCACTAATCCTGTTCCCCAGTTTTGAACTGCTACATCCCACAATTTATCTCCACCATTTTCTTGATAGAAAGATTTAATAGGCTTCATCATTTCATCAGGTTTTTCTTCTCGTAAATCAGCAATAGTTTTATTTATAGCTGCATCCATTTCATCAGGTGTAGGGGTTTTATCCATACGAGAAAGTAATGCTCTGTCTTCTAAATTTATTTGTTCTCTTTCTGTAATTGAAGGAGCAAAGTTTGTATCTTTGCCTAAAGCTTTAGAAACTGCTTTGCCTATTTTAGCTGCACCATAACCAAGAGTACCACCAAGAGTAGCTCCTGTTACAGTATTAAACAATCTGCTTTCTCCTTCTCCAACATATGACATACCACTATACGCTGCACCCATACCTGCACCATAACGTGTAGCTTTACCAAGTGTGTCAGCTTTCTTTCCCCAACCTACAAAAGGTATCCAACCTACAGGGTCAAGTGCTACAGCAGAACCTAAGTAATACTTTAATGCATCACTACCATATTTAGGATGTTCTAGTATTCGTTTTAGTTTTTCGTCTTTAGATTTTAAAGACTCTAGAAGTTCATCGTTGTTTGAAATGTTACCATACATTTGCTGTATGCCACGAATAGAATCAGACATGCCCATCTTCATTGCATAGCGAAGTGCATCATCTCTTCCTTTTACTGGTTTAATTGAAGAAACAGGTTGAGGATTTAAAGGGTTTTCAGATGAGAAACTTTTTTTATATTCGTCTAAATTAAAAGCCATAATAATTTTTTTTATTATTCAGGGTCAGGAGTTGTAAGATTTTCAATAACAGGAACAGAAGCTGCTCCACCTAATCTATACAATCTTCCTTTAGTATCTTTACCAACAATAATAGCTGTTCCTTTTTTAATTGGGTCTAAAACTTTGTTAGCAGGAACTTTTATTAAATCTTTACCTAATGAAACAAGGTCAACACTTTTACCAGATGGACTAACTTTTCCAAAAGCAGCTCCTGCTTTAAATGGGTCATAACCTGACTGAAGCATTTTATTACCTAATTTTTCATAGGTTTTTGTTAACATATTTTGAGTTACTTTTTTTCCTGCACTTATAGCTATTTTACCTCCAATAGCGAATACTCCTCCAACAGGAATAAATACTAATAAGTCTGTAAAATCTGCTTCATCTCCAAATAAAAATTCTGTTCCTTTTCCAAGAACTGGTATATCATTTATAGATTGTAATGCTCTTGTAAATATACCACCTTCTGTTCTAGTAGGTAAAAGGTCTTCTTTTTCTTCTTCTTCTTTTTCTCCGACTGTATTAACTAACTCTGGATTTAATAATGCTTCAAGAACTAAAGTTTTTGTTTTAACATTGTATCCTATTTTAGCTGCTCCACCAAAATCAGAAGAATCTAAACCTATCTCAGTTATTCCTTTTGCATTTAAAACAAGAGTACGACCACTTTGTTTAGAAGTTTCTATTAAACTCCTTTCAGGCATTGGTAAAAAATAAGTACCATTTTCATCTACATTAGAATAATCACCTGCTTCAAAATCTTTTAATAGTTCTTCTTCAAACTGTACACTTACATCAAGGTCATCTTTAATTCTTTGAATTGTATTAGAATCAGATACAAATTTTCTGTATTCAAAACTATCTGATAATCCTGAAACTAAAGGATATGATATTTTATTAGGGAATTTTAAATTTTCATTCATCAACTCTGTTTGTAAAGCAATACCAAGAATATCTTTTGTATATTCATTCATGTTATTATAGTATCCTACAGGTTTTGCTACTTTACCTGTAGTGTCATCTACATAAGCTTTAATCTGTGGTTTTAATATCATTTCTCCTGTCATTGGATTTGTATAATAATAACCTTCTTGAATATTTTGCCAGTTAGTCATAATGTCAGGCAGAAGTCTTCTTCTTTCAGCTTCTTCTTGAGACTGACTTATAGACTTACCATGTTGAGGTCTAACTTGCATGTAGGCTTGGTAAGGTTCAAAGTCTTGTAATAAATCAAAATACTCTGCGTGTCCTGATTCTCGAAGGAGTTTTAAATAAAGTAAATTACCTTCCATAGTTTGCCCCGGAGTTACATCTAAAGGGTCACTAGATGCATCTACTCTAGAAACACTTAACTGAGGTTGTCCATTTTTATCTATATAACTTGTTGATATTTCTTGATATGTATACTCAAAAGTTCTTCCAGTTTTTTTATCTACTCTTGTGTCTGTTTTTATTGGACCTCTAGTTATTTCAACTTTTTGTTGTAAATCTGCATTGTCAAGAGCTTTTTCGTAATCAGCAGCTAGTGCAGGATTCGTAGCATATAAAGCTTTAAACGTAGTATTAAGAGATTCTAATTTAGAAATAGAACTTTTAGCCATATTAGCATTAAACTCTGATTTTAATTCAGCAGCACTTTTATTTCCTAATCCATGTCCTTTAAATAAAGAACCCACAGAGTTAATAAGATTAAATTTATTTTCTCGTTCTAATCCATTAAAAGCACTTTGATAAACTTTATCAATAAACGTAGAACCTTCTTCTAAATCTTTATAAGGAAGACCAACGCTATCTAATTCTGTTACAAGTTTATTATAATTATCAGCTATACCTTTAGCTCTTTTATTTAACCATTCTCCATGAGCAGCATTAGGATGTATTACATCTGTCTTAGATGCTTGAACATCACTCAATCCATATTTACTTATAGCTTCATTGTTTAATTCTTTTTGTGCATAATTACGTGACCAAGCATTTACATCATTATTAAAATTATCACGTATATCATTTTGAATATTACTAATACCATTAAGACCTTTAAGCATTAATTTCTTTTTTTGTATTTCAATAACTTTATCATCTGCTAATGCTTGAATATTATTAGTAACATTGTTGTTGTATGCTTTTTTTATTTGAACAGCACCTTCAAGTGCTTCATCAAATTTGTTTTTGTCTTGACCAGTTACCTGTCTAAAGGCACTTGATTTTGTAATATCTTTTGTGTATGGACTTGCCATCTTATACTCCTAGTAGACTATTTGATTTAGTTGGTTCTTCTTCTTCGTCTTTACTTAATAAACTTTTAGCTTTAGTAATTGTTTCTTCTGGTATAGCTTCTAGTTTTTCTTCAACCTCTTCATTAATAAATGCAGGAGCTTTTAAATCTCCTGATTCAATTTTTTTAATTGATTCTTTCATAGCAGTATTTGCTTTATTAAATACTTCTTCTTGACTGTCAGGGTCTCCACCACTCTCAGCTTTATCTCCAACATATAGTTCGTAGTCAATGTCAACTTTTTCTGCAAGAGCCATTAGTATAAAACCAACAGACTCTGCTAACAATAACATTAAGTCTACATCCCATAGTCCTCTATTGTAACCATTAAATAAATAAGTACGAGTAACAATGTCAATAGGAATATCATCAGCTAGTACATCTGTTACAGCTACAAAAGCTTCAGGCTCTGTAAGCTCTTCAAGTATAAATACTTCTGCTTCTCTTCTATTAGAAAACTGTGGAGGTTGCTCCCACGGATATTTTGTATCAGTACTATTTGTTAAAGACTGTCCCGGAACTGGTCCAGTACGTTTTTCTAAAAACGATATATCTTCTTCACTTAAAGCTGCATCAGGATTAATGTCTGCCATCTTATGCTCCTACACGAATGTTTGCTTGGGGTGTTGGAACTCTACGATTATATTGTGCCATAGAAAAGGGGTCACCACCATAATACCCTGCGTTTGCGTAACTGTTAAAGTCATTAGGACCAACATACCCTGCTCCTTGGAAAGAACTTGCATATGCTTGAGAGTAATCTGTAGCTCCGTTTATGTCTGTTGCAAGCATTGGTAGGACTGAACCTGCACTACCTACAGGTTCAGGTTCTGTTGCAGTATTTAATAAACTTTCTCCTGCTGCTGCAATAGCAGTACCTCTTTTAAGACCTACCATATTTTTATTCATTTCGGTATATTCAGGATTAATTGAACCATCTTCTAATTTAGCATCAGCCATTATCATATCTGATTGTTTATTAAAATAATCTGTTTCTGAAATAATTTGATTATTTTGTTTTATCATATCAGGAGTTAAGTCTGAAGTTCTAACATCAAACGTATCATATTTAACTGTAGAAGTACTTGCTTGTCCAACATTAATATCTTCTACTCTTAAGTTGCTTCTAACTTGAGTAATTCCTTGAGGGTCACTATAAGATTGTTGTGCAACAAAATCATCAGGACTAATTGCACTAGCTACTTGTGGTTTTGTTTTAGTTACATTAAATTGAGGTTTTGCAGTATACTGTTCCATTGGACTTATATCTTTAGTATAATCTAAAGATGTAGTACTTGCAATGTTTTTTGAAGTATAGTCATTTATTTTTGCTAATTCCATATCTGTAAAATCTCTATTTACATTTTTATCAATACCTAATACATCCCAATCATCTTGAGTAAACTGAGACATTTTATTTTGTAATGGTTGAGCACTTGATGTAACTTGATTAATACCATCAAGTCTAGAAGTATCGGCTAAACTTCCATCTACATTTAATTCTAATTCATTACCTTTAATAAACGTACCACCTGTATCTTTTAAATCAATTTTAACAGCATCATCAACCTGTAATAAACTTTTTTGTTTAATATCAGGTTTAACTTCAAACTCACGAGCTTGTTTTTCAAATTCATTTCCTGCATCTACAGTTCCTGCTGCAGTAGTTGCACTTGAAGTAGGTAAACCCATTGCCATTCTACCCTTGTCCATCATTTTAGTTGTAAAGGTTGAAAGTTTTGTATAAGCATCACCAACACCCGGAATAGCTTTTACAACACTACCAACCATAGAGCTAACAGAAGAATAAACAGTACCGACTGCATTTCCTGCTGCTGCTATACCTTTCATAACACCACCAAGAACACCACCAGTTGTTGCTGCTAATCCTCCTGCTCCTGCAAAGCTTGCCCAAGCTGCTCCTATACCCGGAAGCATTAAACTTAAAGCTAATGTTCCTACAGGTCCAAGAGCTTTACCTATTTTACCTAATCCTTTTTTTAAAGCTTTGCCAATAGGTTTGACAACTTTTTTAACTCCTTTAAAAACTTTTTTAAAAAACTTCTTCATGTTTAACTATCTCCAAATAGGGCTATTAAATTCTTTAGTTTGTTCATAGCATCATTATTTTTTAATCCACTATGTTCTCCATTAATTCCTGCAACAATAATATTTGTTTCTCTATTAGCTGCGTTTTCTGATGACTTCCAAATGTAATCAAACTCGTCTCTCATTTCTTGCCATAACTGTGATTGTGCTGACTGTGTCATAGCAAATTGATTTTGTGAGTTTCTAGCATTCATTGCATTTTGTGCTGCTGTATCAATTTTGTTTATATCTCTTCTCCACTGTGCATTGCTTTGGTCAATCACTAAAGAGTTCTGAGCATTAAATTGTTCACGAGCAAATTGATTTTGTTCATTAAACTGGTCAACACTCGCAGCCATCTGCACATTAAATTTATCAGCATCTGCTTTTCTTTGAGTAAACCTAGCGTTAGCAGCATTGTTTTGTGCAGCATTAAATTGCTCTGCTGAATTAACTTGTTGTGTATTAAACTTAGATATTGAGTCTTTCAAACTTGCCATGAATTGATTAGTTTGATTTTCACTTGTTGCATTAAATTGTTTAGAAGCATTTACTGCAGCTTGATTTGTTAGCATTCTTTGTTGTTCTTGTTGAGAAGATAATACTACTGCTTGTTGTTCATTAGATAAATTAGCCATGTCCATAGCTAAAAAACTTTTAGCATTTTCTATTCTTAACTTACCTGTTAAATCTGCTTCGGCTACATTAGCCTGTGAAGTTAAGATAGCATCTTGTACGGCAGACTGTTGTGCCATACTAGCTTCTGTTAAAGAAATAGTTTGCATAAACTTACTATTAGATAATGCTGTTTGTTGGTCAGCACTAAACTGTGCCATGTCCATTTTAAATACATTCTGAGCATTAGATAAACCTGTTTGTTGTTCAAACTCTGCTTCTCGTAATAAAGCTTGAGCTTCAATACTTTTATCTTGAGACACACTAGCTTGTATAGCTTGAGCATTAGCATTAGCTATTTTAAATGCTTCACCAACTAATGTAGATGTTAAAGCATCTCGTCCTACAGTTGAAGCTGACAAACCTCTTTGTGCTAGTATTCCTTCAATTTTATCTGTAGCAGGTTTTGCCCATAAAGGAATTTCTCCGCTTTCCATTCCTTGAAACAATGTATCCATTTGAGTAGATACTAAAGCTTCAACAGGAAGACCACCAATCAAACCTCTTTCTTTTTCAGAGTAATTCATTAACTCTGCTTCTAAAGTATCGGGGTCGTTACCTAATAAGGTTATAGCTTCTGGAGATACACCTGCTCTAGCTAATTGTTGTTTAGCTCTAGTTACTCTTGGTAAACTAATACCTGCAACTTTAGCAGCACTAGCTATTGCTCCTATACTTATTTCACCAATTACTCTTTCAGCAACTGAACCTTCTTTAACTTCTATTTTAGTTGGGTCTATTTTACCAACCCTATCAATTCCTAATTCTTCTGATATTTTTGCTTCATCACTAACTGTAGATGTTGCTGCTGTAATAGTTACATCTTCGTCTACTTGCTTAACATCTTCTATTTTAGATGCTGTTACTTCTGTAGCTGCTGCTGCTTGTCCTAATTCTTCTTTAGTAATAGTATCAACTTCTTCTTTTAAGTCTTCAGATTTTTTTGATACTTTATAATTTTCGCTGTCTAATGCTTCTGCTGTTTCATCTACTTTATAGGCTTCGTTATCACTATCAAGTATTTCATCATCTTGTTCTACAATCTTTGCAGTTTCTGCTTTAGCACCTATATCATCCAAAGTAATTTTTCCAGAAGCCATGTCTTCCATACGTTTTGCAGATTCGTCTGCTCTAAATTCTCTTTCTCTTTGAGCTTCTGAAGTTTCTCCTGCTTTAGTACCACTAAAAGGAGAGTCAGTTGTAGGATTATCTCTGCCGGGTGGTAGTTTATTTTCACTTACGGTATTGTCTGTAGTTGTTTTTTTAATTTTATCTGCAGCTTTATCGTAATTAACTTCATCTTCTCTAGTATCTGTTTGTTTTGATTTTGCCATAGCTTCACGAACTAAATCTCCTATTGCATAACCAACACGTCCTGTTGAACCACGTTGTAAATTAGGTACTACTTTTTTTCCTTTTGTATATCTTTTTCTCATTATTTAACCTCGAAAAGCTTGTCAAGTTTCTCTTCAATTTTGTCTAACGTATCAAACACTCTAGTCATATCATCCTTTAGTTCTTGTTTGGTTACGTATTCTTTTGCCATCTCTTCTCTTGTTTTATTTAAAAGTATGTCAAGTCTTTTAAGCTCTGACGTGTTTGTGCGAATGCTGTAGAGTATCGGAGCTACGACTAGTGTTAGAAAGATATTCCACAATAAGTATCCTGTTAGCTCCATAGTTTTTTATTTTTAGTTAGCTGCTATATAAGCTTTACCAGTTGTTACTGCACCAGTGTAAGATGATTTATCATCACTAGCACCTTTAACATTAGGTTCTGTGTATTCTAAGATAAGTTCTAAGTGGTCAACATTACGTTGTACCATTTCATTTATCTCGGCTTGTGTCATAGTTGTTGTATCAGCTTCTGCTGACCCACCAACATACGTTGATTTTTTACCATTAGTATTAATGTCAGTAATTACTGTCACGCTATCTGTTGCTGCTGTTAAGCATTCTGCTACTGTTTGTTCAGCCATTTTTATTCTCCGTTTAATTTATTTTCTAATTCTTCGACTTTTGCCGAAAGTTCTTGTACTGCTTTAGTTAGCATAGGTATAAGTGCTGTTTCAGCAACTCTTTGTTGTCCTGTCTCATCATTATCATCCCACAGATTAAATCCATTTTTAATATCACTATGTTTATCAATAGCTGCTTTAACTTCTTGTGCTATAAAA
>Ga0209337_1002535_pt1 | contig 13182 bp, 18 predicted proteins | sample LinPmetageLP53_FD_184044 | JGI IMG/M metagenome (GOLD analysis project Ga0209337, IMG submission 184044) | Marine viral communities from the Pacific Ocean - LP-53 (SPAdes) (version 2) | ecosystem: Environmental > Aquatic > Marine > Oceanic | place: Pacific Ocean | collected 2010-02-08
TTTTTCATATATTTTCTAAAAGTTAGAAAGTTAGAATTAGATATTGTTTTTACATTTTCAAATATTTTTATTATAAATTTTTTTTTTTTTTTCTATTAAATTTTATAACATTTTATAAAATTGAAAAGTATTATATATATTTTAACTCACAAAAATTATGGCTTTAGAAACACCTATACAAGTAAAACTATTACATAATATATTATTACAAGAAAGACAAAATAGAAAACATAAAGAAAAAATATTATTAAAATTTAAAAATTTAATTGATAAATATACTTTACATAATTTATAAAAAGTCCATTATAATTTATAAAAAGTCCTATTTAAAGTCCTATTTACATTTTTTAAAATTGATTTTTGTTAAAATATATTTAAGTAAAAAAATGCCGAAACATTATTCTGCGAAATCTGAAAATGAAGATAATAAAATGTTAGAACTAACTAAACTTTATATTTCACAAGATACAAGTTCTACAAATTCTGGTAATACATTAGAAGGTAATACATTAGAAGATAAAATTAATGAGTGTAAAGCAATAGTTGACTATGGTGAATTTTATATTGATAATAGTAAAACCTTATTTACAGATACAATTGACTATAACTGTTTTGAAAATGCTGGTAAATATGATAAATCAAGATTGAGATTATTAAAAAAATTGAAAGAACGAAGAGATAAAAAAAAATAAATTTATATTATTCACTCAATTTACATTAATTTAAATTTTTTTGCTATAAATTTAAACACTATCAAAAACTTAAAATTGTTTTTTGTTAAAGTATTTTTAACTCACAAAAAGTATGGATTTGTTTATTCAACTTATGAAAACTCAAGGTCTCGGTGAAGAGATTAAAGAACAAATTATTATAAACAAAAATAAGAATATTGAAATAAATAAAAAAAATCTAATAAATGAATTACAAGAAATTATTGATAGTTCATTAGAAGATATATATCAAGAAGAAGTTATTGATTTTACAGACGAGGATTTAAATGATAAAATATGTGAAAGTATTGAAGAATTTAATGAAAATGCTATTTGGTGTGAAAAAGAATATTCTTCAAATCCTTGTGAAAAATTCCATCATATAATATTACATAATATAACAGGTAAATTTTGGTAATTTATAAAAAATCCATTATAATTCATATAAAGTCCTATTTAAAGTCCTATTTACATTTTTTAAAATTGATTTTTGTTAAAGTATTATTAACTCACAAAAAGTATGGATTTGTTTATTCAACTTATGAAAACACCAGGTGTTAGTGAAGAAATACAACAAGAAATTATTTATCAAAAAAATAAGAATATTATACAAAATAGAACTAATATGATATGGGAATTACAACAATATATTAGTATAGCAAAAGAAGATATATATCAATATTATGAAAGTATTGAAGATTTTAATTTAATGATGCAAACAAATGACGATTTATGGGGTAATTCTACACCAAGATTTTATGATATAATATTAATGAAAATATTTAATTACGAATATTATGACGATTTATTATAAAAAATAAAAAGTCCATTATACTTTATAAAAAGTCCTATTTAAAGTCCTATTTACATTTTTTAAAATTGTTTTTTGTTAAAGTATTATTAACTCACAAAAAGTATGGATTTGTTTATTCAACTTATGAAAACTCCAGGTCTTGGTGAAGAGATTAAAAAACAAATTATTATAAACAAAAATAAGAATATTGAAATAAATAAAAAAAATCTAATAAATGAATTACAAGAAATTATTAATGATAGTTTAGAAGATATATTTACAGAAAAAGTCCCTGTTGATTTGAAACCAGATACAGTTTGGACTTGGGAAACAGAATGGAGATTATGTGAAAGTATTGAAGAACATAATACTTTTGCTTATATGTGCGACGACTATCCTCTGTTTCATAATATCATGTTGTGTATGATAAAAGATATTGGTTGGTAATTTATAAAAAGTCCATTATAATTTATATAAAACCCTATTTAAAGTCCTATTTACATTTTTTAAAATTGATTTGCCTTACATATATTTAACAGCAATGTCAGGTCAATCTTCTACTATGAAAAAGAATAATCTTCTGGATAAATTTTATACAAAAGCAGAAGTAGCAGAAAGGCTTATGGAACAAGTGGATAATCATATTAATTTCAACAACGACGAATGGTTTGTAGAACCCTCCGCTGGTAATGGAATATGGATTGATAGTTATAAATCTCTATATGAAGATATGGTTATTGAGAATAATATTATCGGTTATGATTTAAAACCAGACAGAGAAGATATTATTCAACAAGATTTTCTAACTTTAAATTTACAAAGACAATTTCAAGATACAAAAATACATTTCATAGGCAATCCTCCTTTTGGTAGAAGTTCTAAATTGTGTAGAGCATTTATTAAAAATATGTGTAATTATCCTAATACACAATCTATTAGTTTAATATTGCCTATTTCATATTGTAAGCCATTCAATCAAGAAACTTCATTTAGTAAAAACTTTCATTTAGTTTATGAAGAAATATTAGAGAAAAATGCTTTTACAAATGAAGTATGTAATAAGAAAAAATTTAATGTAAATGCTGTATTTCAAATATGGATAAGAAAAGATACAGAACGAATTTCAAGAAAAAATTATGGAGATAATAAATTAGATATTCCATTATTAAGTTTTGCTTTTATGAATAAAGAAAAAGAATCAATGGATAAAGCAAGTTTCGCAGTTTGTTTCAAAGGCAATTCAGCAGGTAAAATAGTAAAGCTTACAGATAGTAATGCTAAAGGTCCTATTATTAAAAGTCCTTCATATCATTTTGTAGCATTATCAAGAAAAATTAAAAATATTGTAAGTGTAAATGATTTTATGAATGTCTATAAAGCAATCGCATTTAAAAATTTTGTATTCTATGACGTAGGCTCTCGTTCTGTTAATTTGAAAGAATTTAATAATGAATTAAGAAAATGTGTATTCTTTATTTTAACTATGAGTAAATATTTAAAGTTAAATAGTATATTAGAAAAGTTTGATAGATTAATTGAAATATCAAAGTTTATTGTTAATTGTTGAAAAAAAAATTAAAAAAAAATAAAAAAAAATAAAAAAAAAAAAAAATAATTCACAGAATTTAAAATAATTTAAAATTTTTTTAACTTTTTATACTTAATAAATATTTTATACAATCTGGAGGTATGCTATATCTTTGTTTTAATGAAGTTTTTGAAGGTCCATTACCAAGATTAATTTTATGTTTTTTACTTTCACAATTACAAGTTTTATTATCTAATTTTCTATTAGTTAAAAATCTTGTAGGTTTTTGATAATCATATCCAAAACGACAATAGTCACATATAACATAGTCAAGATCTTTTAATTGTTCTATTTCCCACATAGCGCTGCTATTAGGGTTTTCTATAAACCACCATTCTGGTTTCAAATAATTAATAATTTCTAAAACACGAAGTATATACTTTTCATCATTTTTTCGTGCAGCGATTAATTCATCCCTATCTTTCCATTTCCTTCCTATCCATGAGTATTGTAATATACTAAATAGGCGACAACAAGGAGATGCCCATATTATATCAAATTCACCTGGTTCAAATTGTTCATAATTAAATTTCATAATATCCATACAAAATGTCGGATTAAATTTTTTTTCATAATCTAATGAAAGTACATTCCACCCTTGTTCTCTACATACTTTACCTACTGATTGAGTTCCACAAAACAATTCAAGAACTTTCTTTACTTTGTTTTTCTTACTCATTAATATATAGTAGGTTTTAAAGTTTAAGCATAAACGATATAGATTTTAAAAAATTATTTTTATCTATATATATTAATAATATATTAATTTTAAACTAATTCAATACTTTTCATATTTACTATTTTATTATAATATCCTTTATCAATAATAATTATTCTTCTATCATTAATTATATTTTTAACTCTTTGTATATTATTAGGATGAATTTTTCCTTCATAAATTAATGTATGAACTAATAATGTATTATCACTTTTACATTCACAACATTCACAATTATGAACTTTTACATAAACAGTATTATCACTTTCTCCAATATTTTTCATTTCATTTATTAATTCACTTTCACTATCGTCAAAATAAGAATAAGGTATTATATTAATTAAATCATATTCTATTTTATAAAATATATTTTGTTCTGGTTCTTCTTGTTGAGATTGTTGTAATAAATTCATTAATTTTTGATATTCTGCTGTAGATATTTTTTCAGCAATTTCGTCAATACCATTTAACAGTTCAGCATAAGGCATTTTATTATTAATTATAATATAACAAAAATCAATTTTATAAAATGTTATAAAAATTTTATAGAAAAAAAAAAAATTTTTTTTTATTTAAATTATATTTTGTAAATTATATAGTTATATTTAACTTTTTATTTTTTCTTATCTTTTCGTTTTTTTAATTTTCTCAATAATCTTAATTTACCTTTTAGAAAATCTATTGTTTTTTCTGTTCCCATAAATGTTTGTTTTTGTATATATTCACTTGGTTTTTTATTAGATAATACATCTTCTTCTGCTTGTAAAATCATTTCATACATTTCAATTTTTTCTTCAATAGAACAATCTCTTTCTTGTTCTATATTCAAAGACATATATGTAGTTTTTTTTTTATTATTTTGTTGTATTTCTTTATATTTCAATGCCATTTTATTATTAATTATAATTTAACAAAAATCAATTTTATAAAATTATAAATAGGATATAAAATAGGATCATTTATAAAATATAATGGATTTTTTATAAATTAATCAAATAAATCATCAGTTCCACTATCATTACTTTGAACTTCAACAACTTCACTTTGTTGTATATCAATATTATCATTTACAATTAAATTATTTTGTTGTTCGTAATTTGATAAAGCTTCACTATAACTATCTCTCCAGTAAAATCCTTTTAAATAACAATCAGCATTAAAATGTATATTACCGTCAAACCGAGTATTATTATTTCCGCTATAATTCACAATTGCATTTTTATAAATCGCATGTTTTTTTAATTGAGCTTTAAATTTACCTATTTTCATTAAATCTCTAACTATAATACCAGCGTCAATTTCTTTATCTTTATATTTTTTAAATATATTATGTTCTCCAGCACTAATAGGTATAATATCTAATGGATTATTTGTTTGAATTAATATTTCATCCATAAATGAAGCAAACTGATTTTGTGATGATAAATATTGTAATGTTCTTGTTTCTGTTGTTTGACTAAATTCATAATTCTCTTGTAAAAACAGATTACCATTTTTACTAATTTTATCTGGATAAGTTTTAATCCAATCTAATATATATTTCAACATAGGTAATGTCATTTTTTCTTTCCAATCATCACATTCATATTCAGTATTAGCAAGTTTATATAAACCATTTTGAGATTTATAATTACCAGTAAATTCACCATTTTCATATATACCTAAATATTCTTTTGCTTTTTGTGTTCCAGGACATTTAAATTGAAACTTCCAAAATATATCAGTCATTCTTCTACTAATAGCATCATTTATTTCTCCTCTAATTTCAGGCTTTTGATTACAAATTAAAATACTTGTTATTAATAATTTAATTGTTTCTGTATTTTTTTGTAAAAATCTTGCTTTTATACTTGAATTACCAGTTAGAGTTTTTATTAAATTCATACTACAATATCCGTCCTCTTCAATTTCTTCTGCTAAAAATACTCTTTTATTTTTTAAGTTCGCCCACTCTGGTGCTGGTTTAGAAACATTAATATCTTTTTCTAATTGTGTCCCTTGTGTTTTATACATAAATGCCTCTATAACTTTTTCATATATATCACAAAATAAACTTTTTCCGTTGCCCCCTTCCCCATTCATAATAATAAACCTTTGAATTTGTTTACCTACTAATCCAGTAGCAAATATATATATTACATCATTTAATACTGCTCTATGTTCTGCTTCTAATTTTAAATCTGTATATGTTTCGTCCATGAAACAACTTTCAAATGCTTTTACAAATTCTTCATAATCTTCTTCTGCTGGTTCATAATAATCATAAGCTAATAATGTTTCAATATAATCTTCTCTCATAATATTACTAACTTCTCCAGTTCTAACATCTAATTTAATTTTATTTTGAAAAGTTAAATGATAATTCAATTTATCAAATTCTACTTTTTTATTAAATTTAGGTATTAATTCTATTTCAATCATTTTTAATATTTTTTCAATTAATAAAGGTCCTTGAATATCACCTCTTAATTGTTTATTAGTTTTTATTAGTTTTTCATATTGTTTAATCATTTCATTATCTTGTTCCTCTTCTTCTTTATCTAATTCTAAATCTAATTTTTCTTGATAATCTTTTAATTTCATTCTTGTTAATGTTAAAATATCTTGTAATAAATTTTTTTTAATATTATGATTTTCTACTCCTTGATTAAACCATAAACATTCTTTTTCATTAAAATTATACATAATAGATTTATCTATTAGTGAAGGTTTTGATACTAATAAATTATCATTATTTATATCTATAAAAAATTTTGCTAAACCATATGGTGTATAGTTATTACAAAAATTACTATCATATTTTTGTTTTATAGTAAAAAATTTTTCTACATTACTTTGTTTTGAATAATTAAAAATAATACCTTTAGCGAACTTTTTATTACTTTTATATTTATTAACTTCTTTATTAAACCAACTCTCAAAATCTATTTTTGCTTCTGTTGATTTACTTGCTTTTACTTTTAAATGATGTAATATTTCATCCTTTTTTAAACATAATACTGCTCCTAATATTTTATAGAAGTTATTAAGATCATTTAAATATTTATAATCTATATTATCTAAATGTTCTTTAATTTCTTCTACATTACTATTTTCATTTATTTTATTTGTTAATTTATCAATTTGTTTATTTACTTTACTACTTTTCTTTTTCTTATCTTTATTAGAAGTTTTTGTTTTTTTAGGAGCTTTAAAATAATCTTCTTTTAATACTTCTTGTAATTGTTTAAAACCATTATAATGAAACTTTTTATCTTTAATTTTCTCTGGATTAATAATTTCAGCATCAATAGAAGCCCAAGAATTTCTACCTTTTAATATTTCAATAAAAGTCGCATGATTTTTAAAATATTTACATTCTTGTGTTTCATTATTTAATTTTTGTTTATAAGCATTTAAATCACTAATACAATCTAATTTTTCAAAAGTATTAATAAAATATTGTATTTTTTTTGCATTTAAATCTTGATTTGTAATATCACATATAAATATATGGTATCCATATTTTTTTGTTAAGGATTTATAACAGGGATAATTAGTAATTAAATTATTAAATAATATTTTTTCTAATTGTGTTAATTTATTAAATTCTTCATCGTCTTTTATATCAATATCAAAATGTATTAAATTTCTTGTATCAATATTTATATAATTATATAAAGTATCATCATAAACAGATAATGCTATTCTATTATGTATTTCGTCTTCTTGTGCTTCCCACCAACTAAAAATATCTGGTTGATTAATCCATTTAGCATCCTTAATTTGTTTTTTTCCATCTGTTATTTCAACATTTATAGGACACCATTTAATTTCATTAGCATCTAAAAATTCAATTAAGGATGTACTTTCCATTTTATTATATTCATAATTTATTTTTAGATTGTTTATATTATATACATATTTTTTATAATAATATTCAAACTGTTTAAATTATATACTACACAGATAGTATAAATAATATCACATATACATAACATATTTAAAATAATAAAAGTATATATATATAAGTATGTCTAAAAAATATAAATACTTTTTAAAATGTGGTGATAATAAATATGAATTTCCTAATAGACAATTATTAGTTTCTTATATTCAAAGTAATTTAAATAATACTTTTACACAAAATCAATTAGATAATTATTTTCTTAATAGATTAAGAACTATACCAGAATTTTTTAATAATATTAATAGAATTAGAATTTAAAAAAAAAAAAAAATTTATAATTAAAATATTTTAAAAAAGTAAAAAGCACTTTTTTTTTAACTTTTTATAAAATTTTGCTGACATATATAACATCTTGGATACCCACGATTTTCTATATTACAATCTAAACAATATATTTTATATGTTCCATTTGCTCTTGCTTTTAATCTTTTTTGATTTTCTAATATTTTTTTAGCATATTTTCTATCTAATTCTTCTTGTTCTATTATTCTTAAACAATCATCACAAAATTTACTTGTCCTTTTTCTATTTTGTTTAAGACAACGACCACACCTCTTTACTTTTCCATGACCTTCTGGTAAAAATTTTTTTACACATTCATTTCCTATTGCTATTACATTATTATCTTTAAGGTTATATATATAACAGTTCTCAATTATATCATGGGTGCAAATACAGTTAAGAGTATATGGTGGTAGTTCTATATGTTCTAATACACAAGGTATATCTGTATGTGTTTCACTACTTCCAATACAAATAAAATCCTTCATATCTTTTTTTTCATATCCATAAATCGCTTTCATATTTTTATAAAATAACCTTCTGTAATAACCTCCTTCTCCCCCTGTATCTATACTTGCTGGATAAACAATATTATTTTCTGTATTTTCATTTATCGGTGCTAAAAATTCCATATATATATTCATAATTAATTTATCTTTAAATAATAATACAATATAAAACTATATTATGAAAATAAAATATTTAAAGTGATAATAACAAGTTAATATATAAATGGATATAGAATTAGATAATGTAATGGATTATCAAAAGGATAAAGTTAAACCATCCTCGTATAAACTATATAAACAATCTTTAAAGAAATTATTAGAAATTCAAAAAACTCCTCACAAGAGTATAGGTAATAATACTTTAACAGATTTAGATAAGAATGATTACACAATAAATAATATAGCATCTCTTATTAATAATTTCAGTGATTTAAAAGATAAATTAACAAAAAAAGTAGATAAAAAAGCTGTATATGAAAATAATACAATTAAAAATTATTTATCTGCATTAAATTTTATTAAACAAAGTCCTGTATTAGAAAAACTTTTAAAAGAAGATGCTTTAGCATTACTTTATGAATTTTTTGGTATTATAAAAGATAAAATTAAAAAAAATACTTTATCAAATGAAAAGTCTGTTAAAGAAGAAGAAAATTGGCTTAGTCCAGAAGAACTTGATAAAATAGAAAAAAAATTAAAAAAAGAATATAAACAAAATAAAAATAAAGATACTTTACAAAAATTAATATTAGTTATACTTTATAAAGGTAAAATAATTAGACCTTTAAGAAATGATTATGCTGGTATGTATATTAGTATGGAGGATGATACTGCTGGTAATTATTTATATATAGATGAAGAAGATCATACAAAAAAATATTTTGTATTAAATGATTATAAAACTCAAAGACATTATGGTAAAAAAAAATATACAATTCCTAAAAGGAGTGTATTAAATAGATTATTAACAGATTTATATCAATTTAGAATGGAGGACGGTGTAGCACACTTTCTTGAAAATCCAGGTATTAAAAAAGAATTAACGTCCATGAGTAAAAATAATTTAACAAAATATTTACAAAATTTATTCAATTCATATCTAAATAAAAAAGTATCTTCTTCTATGTTAAGAAGTATATATATATCTAATTTAGATTTTAATAAACTATCTACTGGTAAATTGAAAAAGATTTCTAATGATATGACACATTCATTTGATACACAACAAACAGATTATAAAAAGTTAGAAAGTTAGAATTAAGATATATTTTTACATTTTTAAATATTTAATATAAAAAATTTTTTTTTTTTTTAAAGTATCATATCTCCAGCATCCTGGTCTTGTGGTGGAGGTGCTGGTGTTGTATTAGGTCTTGTTCTTGCTCTAAATTGAGCGAAAGTTTCACCTTGTATCTGTCCTGCTGGAGCTAAGGCAGTGGAACTGCCACTGGCAACTTGTTGCCTTTGTGCTACAGGTTGAGGTGTAGGATTTAAATGATTATCTTCTCTTGGTCCTGAAACAACTTTAGGTTTGCTATTAGCATATACTGGATTACCTACTTCAGTTCCAGCTTGTTTATTAATTGAATGTGCGTCAACGTGATGTTCGTGTGCTGCTGGTGTAGGATTAGTAAAATTATGTAATTTAATAGCTACTGGAGGATTAACTTTATCAATTGTTCCTGGTGCAACTGTTTTTGTATTTTGTAAATGTTGAATAATATTTTTTGAATGTTGTTTGCTATAATCTTTATTACTTTGACCTTTTGCTAAACTTGAAGCACCTTGTTTATTGTTTTCAGCACTAATTTGTGAATGTAAATGTGGTGTAGGATCATTTAAATTAAATTGCGACATATACCTTTTATATTCTACTTGTCCTACACCGAAACCTTGATTAAAACGAAAATTTTTATATTCTTGAAAACTCATTATATCATGATTAATATGTTGGTTTGTATTTGGTATTTGATTTGGTTTTGGTATTCTTTTAACTGGTGTATCATATACTGGATGATGTGTATTTTTATATTTTTGATAAGCATTATCTAATCTATCGTGATAAGCTTTATCTTGTGCTGATGTAGAAACACTAAAACTTTTAGGGAGAGAACTTAAATCACTTTTTAATTTTTTTATATCTTCTGGACTTTCATATGGTATTGTTGTTTTAGTTCTATTTGTTTTTGGTTGTAGAGATTTTGCTATTTTTTCTTTTTCGTCAAAATATTTAACTCTATCAGCAGATGCTTTTAAAAGACTTTGAATAATTCTCTCTTGATTATTATATTGTGATAATTGTTTATTATATTTATCTCTCGCAGCTTTATTTGTTGCATCTGTTCCAGGTCCGACTATAATATCAGGCATAGTAGGTTTGTCTACTTTTTGTTTAACCTGACTTGCTAATTGTGCGAATTGTTGATTTACTAATGAAGAAGTTTGTGATTTTTTATATTGATTATATTTATCATCACTACTTGGTATTCCATACAATTTTAGAAAACTATCAAATTCAGTTCTACTTAACATATTTATATATTATACAAATATTATATTTTGAATTAAAAAGTTAATATTTTTTTTTCAATTTTAAAAGTACTTTCTTTTTTCTTTTGTTTTTCTAATTCTCTTTCAAATTTATTTTCTTGTTTATCTTCATCACGTTCCTTTTTGCATTTATCCAACCATTCTTGTCTGCGTTTTGCTATATCGTGATAATCAAAAGGTAATCCTAATTTTTCTCTTGCTATTGAATGTAAAAATTCTTCTGGTAAATTATAATAATTTTTATAATTATCAACTAATAGATTTAATTTTTGTTTTGTAGTTAATTCTAAATTATTTTTAATATAATATGTTCTTAAATCATTAGTCCAGTCTTTATTACATATATTAACATTTCCTATTAAATAATTTATTTTTTGAATATCAAAGGTATTAGGATTACAAGCTGGTATATGTTTTACAAATTCTTCACTACTTAATTTACTTTTTTCTTCAAAATAATCTATTAATTCATATTCATCCATTATATATTATATTTTATTTTTTTATTTAAATTATTAACACTTCCATAAAAATTTTCTTGAATAATAATTAGCACTTTCTTTATTATCCTTTGTTAATTTACCATTACCATCTCTTATTCCAGCACTACGAGAACAATAATTTTCTCTTCTTTTTTTATCTTTATGTTGAGTAAAATCTTTATATCCAGTTGCACCAAAATGTATTATTTTTCCACCTGGAGTTAATACTTTAAATTTTTTGCCTTTATTATCACTTTTAACTGGTATTCCTTTTTTCATATATATTATATTATAATTTATTATTTAATTCTTCTAATTCTTTATCATCTTCTATTAATTTTCTTTTACATTTAATTCCCCAACAATTAATATTAGTGCAGCGTGAATGAAAACAACTGGTTAATAAAGATACAGCACCTCCAATAGAAACACTTATTATAGCGACTATTTCTGCTCCGGTCATTATTATATTATAATCTTATTTTTTTTATACAATCCAGACAAATTAAATATTGTTGTTTTTTCTTACACATTCGGCAAGGATAAAAAAAAATATAATTCATAATTAGTTTATTATATTATTTTTTTTTGATAAAACTTTTATTAAAAGTTTATTTTATTTTCCAACCAATTTCTGCGCTTTATCATGCGCTTCTTTAAAAGTATCACCTCGCATCATATTCATTCTCATACTCGCCATATGTTTTTTACTATGATGAACTTTGTGTTTTTCTAATTGTTTTTTTTGTGTATCTGTTAATTTTTTTAAAGTCATACTTTATATTATTATATTATATTTTATTTTGATTTAAAATCTTTAAAACTTGTAGAGCTTAATAAATTATTTATAACTGTTTGTTGTTGTTGTATTATTAAATTTAACTCTTGAATTGATTTAATACATAATGCGGTTAATGGATTCCAGTCTGGTATAGTCATAGGTTCAATATCTCCACTATCTTGATTTTCAACCAAGAATTCAAGTGCAGGGATTTTCAAAACATCTTGTGCTATTAACCCAATATCATAATAAGTTTTATCACTAAATCTTTCAGCAAAAGGTAATAAAATACCATTTTCATCTGATTTTAGATTATCAAATGTTTTCCTATTAAATGATTTAATTTTTAATTTATTTAATAATTCAGTAGCATTAGTAGTATAATCTTGTATATTTTCTTTTACTCGTTCATCACAGAAACTATGACTTTCTGTGACACTACCAGTTATTTTAAAATTACCATCCATAGACATCCTACCTTTAGGCACTCCTCCAGTAGCAAATCCTATATAATCACCAGCACTGGTGCCAGCAGCAGGTGTATTCATATATATAGCACTACCGTTATTATCATACGCAAAATATGACCCAGCAAAACTCGCTGCTCCGTTTGTCCCTGAAGGGTCGAATAAAAAAGTTAAATTATTACTGGTATCAAATTTAAATTTAGCGTGGTCGTGTCCAAACTCCCAATTTTTACTTATTTCAAATCTAATGCCACTTGTTTCAAAATTTATGAATAAACTACCAATAGTATTTTGTTGAATTGAAATAAAATCTGTCTGTCCATTTTTCAATAAAAAATGAGTTGTTCCTTGTG
>Ga0209337_1002536_pt1 | contig 13176 bp, 14 predicted proteins | sample LinPmetageLP53_FD_184044 | JGI IMG/M metagenome (GOLD analysis project Ga0209337, IMG submission 184044) | Marine viral communities from the Pacific Ocean - LP-53 (SPAdes) (version 2) | ecosystem: Environmental > Aquatic > Marine > Oceanic | place: Pacific Ocean | collected 2010-02-08
AATGAAGTAGTTGTTAGTGATATATTTTTACAAGAATATTTAAGAGGAAAAGGAGTTAATTTTAAACCTACAGGTAAAGAATATGTATTAAAACCTAAAGAAAATAAAGCAAGTTATACAGATTTTAGAACAATATATCCTAGTAAAAAACCGTTTGAAAAACCTGGTGATTTTAAGAAAAAAAGAAAAAGGGGCAGACCTAAAAAAGTAGGAAGACCTAAAAAATGAATTAATATATAATATAATATATAAAATGGCGAAAGAAAGATTAGTAAAAGGTGGTTTAACTAGTGCTGAAGCAGATAAAGTAGTAAAAGCGTATAATGACGGTAAATTAACTAAAAATCAATATGAAAAATTACCACCTAAACTATTAAAAGGTATTGTTAATTCTAATAAAAAACCAGGTGCTAAAAAGAAAAAGAAAACAAAGAAATAATTTAAATAATTTTTTTTTATATATTTATAGTATATATAATGAGTTACTGGTGGGGTTTATTATTATTACCGATATTACCTTTATTTTTTGTTGGTTATTATAAATTAGCAAAAGAAGGATTACAAGAAGAATTAGAAATACAAGTAGATACATTAGAAAATAAATTAGTATTAACTGAAAATGAAAAACTTTTTATCAAAACAGCGAAAGAATATTTAAATAATTTAGAAAAAAATGATTGATATATATATAATGCCTTCAGGACAAATATATACTACAGATAATAAATTAAATTATTCTATGACTGATAAAAAAGTAAAAATGAATCAATTTTCTAGTGATACTTTTTGTGATTTAATACCGTTACAAAATCTTGATTATTCAATAGTAAATGAAAATGAAAAATACCCTGAAACTAATTTTGATGAACCTGAACCTGAATATACAACAGATAATATACAAGAATTAAAAAAATCTGGTAAATATATAGAAGATTTAATGAATAAAGTTAAATCACAAGAACAAATAGAAAAGGATTGTGCTAATTTTGAAAAAGATATTAATGATAAAAAAAATAGTTTAAGTTTTTTGAATGTTAAATCTGTAGAAGAGGGTGCTGACTGGTATAAACAACAATTTCCTAAACTCCCTGATGAATTTGCTGAAATAATGGGTAGATGGAACTGGGGTGATTTAAATGATTTAACAAAGAAAACTGTAAAAAATGATAAGAAAAAAATTGCTAAAGGTAATAAAAAAACTAAAGAAAAATATGCTTTAGGTGTTAATAAAGGTAATTTTGTAATTAGTTTTGACTAATTTTTTATATATTATAATATATAAATGAAGAAAGGTATTAAATCTACAAATTTAGATAAAGAAGTATTAATAAAACAAATAGTAAATGGTGTCCCTCATTTAGCAATAGCAAAGAAACCAGGAGAAGTAGGAAGACCTAGATATGTCCCTAAAACATTTGTATCACATACAGAAATGAAACAATTACTAGGTGTTAAAATAAAAGATATGACTAAAGAGCAGAAGAGAACATATAATAGATTAGCACAAAGGATTGATTATGCTAAAACAAAACAAATGGAAACAAATAAAGAAACATCAACACAATATAAAAAGAAAATAAATAAAAAAATTAAAGATATGACTAAACAAGAAAAAACAAAATATAATAGATTAGCAAAACAAGAGGAAAGATTAATAAAAAAATATTCTGTTTAATTAAAATTATAATATATTATAATATATAAAATGGATAGAGCATATGATATTAATAATAAAAATCAAGCAACTAGAGATAAAGTTAGATTTTTAATTGATAGAATAGATAATGAAGAAGATAGAGAAAATAATTATAATCAAGTTACAGTCCCTATGCCTAAAGAATTACAACCAGGATATTTAAGTAATCCAGCAGGACGAGGTATTGATGAAAAAGATTTAAAATTAAATTATCTTAATACTTCAAGATATAGAAAAGCAAATGATAGTTTTTTTAATACGGATGTATTACCATTACAAAATCAAACTGTAAGTAAGATGTTTTTTAATCCTAGATTAATGTTTTAAAGACGTAAAATAAAAAATCAAGTGGTTAGTAAGGATTTTTTGCGATTATTGTGATTTTTCTTCAATTTCTCTAAAAGTTAAACTAATTCTTGTTTCAGTAACTTTTTTACGTTTAGGGACAGCGTGTAAAAAATAATCATTCATAGGATAAGGCATATATATAATTAAACCTGCTTTGTGTAATATATTTTTATTTTCACCTATATCAACTTTTTTTAAACAAAAATCCCTTTCAGCACCAAAAGATAATGTAGCGAATCCTGTATTTTTAACCCATCCTGTTTCTTTATCTTTGTGAAAACTTATACAATCATCACCATTTTTATATACATTCATTAATATTGTATTAAAATTTGTATTTAATATTTTATTAACTTTTTCAGTAATTTCTTTTAATTTATTATTCATTAAGTAATTAGGAGGACTACCACCTGATACTTTATAATTATAATGTATATTATTATTTAATGTAAATGATGCTTGACCTCTAGGAACACACATCATTCGTCCATACATACCTTTATATTCTTTTCTATATTCAACTTCTATTGTGTTAAGATGATTAAATATTTCATTACATTCTATTTCATTGTAAATTTGTTTTGTTATTAAATTACTAAATTCAGTCATTTATATATTATAATATATTATAATTTATTATTTAAACACCACCTCCTTCTACAAAATCAGGGACATTAAAAACTAATTGATTAAAATTTCTGTGTAGCATTTTATCAAAATCTTTATTTGTATCTATATATAAAAAGTCGTGTTTTCTTTGAAATGTATATTTTAATATTTCATAAAATTCTTGTTTAGGAATTAGTATTAATTCTTCAAATAGATTATCTAATTCTTTTTTATTTTTTGTATGATAAATTACTATTTGTGAAGCATTCTTTCTAATAGGTGCTGGTATTTTATTATATACTTGTGTAGTCATTATAACAGAAACAGAACCACCGAAACCTGCTAAATGTCTTCTATTCATTAATATTTTATTCATTAATCTTTGAAGAAATTTATTTTTAGTTATATCATTTACTACATCGTCCATAATAAATAAAATTTTTTCACCACTATCTTTAATATCGTCTAATACACCTTGTAATATTTCTTCATCTAATTCTTGAAATTTTTGTTCTTCAGGTATTTCACTAAAAGGGTCATTTTTCATAGTAATTAAACTAGGTGAAAATATATAAACTCTGTCGAATTTACGGTTATAATTCTTGCCTCTTTTACATAAAAGATTTAATATAAGAGATGTCTTACCTGACCCTGCTTTACCTGAAATAATCATAAAATAGTTTAATGCTTGAGGCAATGGTAATGGTATTGATTCATCTTTATCATCACAACTAAAATCAAACTTACTTAATTTAATATTTTTTTCATTTGCTAATTCACCTATTTTCATTATATATATATATTATACAAATATAATATTTTTATTTAATTTAAACAACTTTATAAAAATCAGTTATACTTGTAGGATATTGTTTTTGTGGTTGTGTATATTCTTCTTCTTCTTCACTTTCACTATCAGTTATTTCAAATTGTATTTTCTTTTTCGGTTTTACAGCATTTTGTCTAACTAATTTTGTTTTTTGTTTAGGTTTCTTTTTATATACTATTTGCTCTTCTTCACTTTCACTTTCACTAGATACATAAACAATTTTTTGTTTCTTTTTACCTTTCGGTTTAGATTTTGAAGGTTTCTTGAGGTATAATATTTCTTCTTCTTCACACTCCGTATCGCTCTCTACCGATAATTCAGGTTCTTTTACTTTCTTCGGTCGTCCTCTAGGTTTTTTATTTTTTTCTGCTTCTTCTTTTCTTTTTTTAATATTTTCTTGTCTTTTTAATCTTGCTTTCTCAAAAACTTCTTTTTGTTTTTCTGTTCTAGGTTTTTTAGTTTTTTTATTAGGATTTTCTATACTTTTATCATTTTCAGTTACTTCTTCAGTAATTATTTTATTATTATTTACTTCTTCTAATGTTTCATTATCTACGGCAAATTCTTCAATATTATCTTCAGTAATAGGTGTTGCTTCACTAGTATCTTCAGTTATTAATTGTAAATCGTGGTCTAAAACATTATCCATTTTATATAATATCAATATAAATTATTTTTACTTTATTTAAACTTTTTATTTATTAATAATATTACTTTTTCTAATAATTTTTATAAAATATATAAGTATTGTAAATAATTTAAAAAAATATATATTAACTATATAATGTCTATAAGAAATAACGCAGGTATTAGGACAATAGACGGTTTAAATGATGGTGATTTTGATAATGTTGATTTATCTTCAGGAACAGATAGTTTAACAATAGGAGGTGATGGGGGGTCTGCTAATCAATTTTTAAAAAAAGATGGTAATAATCAATTAGTATTTTCTAGTGAAACAGGTATTACTGCTTCATTACCGATTACAGTATCTTCTAATGTTGTAGGATTTAATGAAAGTATAGGAACTAATAAAGTCGCTATAACTACTGAAACTGGTAAAAAAGTATTAAATGTAGGTTTAGATAGTTCTACTCATTATATAAAATTACAAGAAAATAATGGATTAGTTATGTGTTCTCTAATAGATTGTAGAGGTAATCTAAATGTTTTAGATAATGGCGGTATAACTTTTTATAGTGATGCTGGTTCTACACCTTTTATAGAGATTAGTAAAACTCATATTCTACCTACTGCGAATATGCCTACATATGCTATCGGTAATTCTACACACCCTATACATACTATAAATTGCCGTGAATTAACTTCTCAAAATGTATCTATTTTTTCTGGTGGAATTAAACAAGCGACTTCTGGTGCTACATTCTCTATTACGTCGCTAGGAACTGGTGATTTTACTGCTATAAATGTATCTGGAAATATAAACGCAAATGGTAATATTGTAGGTGATGGAAATACTGATTTATCTGGTATTAATGTTGCTAATATGGGTTCTTTAACTTTATCTGGAAATATAAATGCTAATGGAAATATTATTGGTGATAGTAATACTGATATATCTGGTATTGCTAATGCTACTATTACAAATCTAACTGCTACTAATACAATCGCTTTAATAGATAATAATTCATATATAGATACTAATGGAGGATATATAGATATGAGTGGCGGTAATATATCTATGAATAGTGGTGATATATTAGGTTGTAATCTATTAGAAATGAGTGGTGATATTGATATGAATGGTAATAATATAAATGAATTAACCGATATATCTTATAATAATGCTCCTTCTACTTTTTCAGGAGGGTCTGCTTCTAATAAAGTAGTATTTACTAATTGTGATTTATCTTCTGCTACAAATACTCAAGCGACTGTTACAATCCCAGATTTTATTTCAGGTAATAAAACGTTTAATGGTGATGTAATATTTCAGGGAAATGTAGAATTAGGTAATAGTGATAGTGATATTATAGAACAAATAGGCGTTTATCACGATTTTAAATCTTATGATGCTACATCACATTTTACAGAAAATATAGACCATCAAAAAAAATATTTCGGTGAAAGTGTATCTAATGTATATACTTATAAAACTAATATATTAAATCAAACACATTTCGCTCCATATGGGTCTCATAGATTAAGTCAATCTAATACAAAATCAGGAGGATTACCATATAGGTCTAAAAAAATATATCCAACTGACTTTATGGCGAATGATGATGGTATGCCCTCACCTTCTTTCGCTTCTATTGTTGATAGTGGAACTTTCGGCACAACTGGTTTCTCTTCTAATGGTGCGATTAAAATTAATTCTACTTCTCTGGAATTATGGACTTATTTTGATGTCCCTGAAGGTTTATCATTAGAAAGTGTTTATTTAAGAGTTTTTGATAGTATGGGACAGAGATTAGCGAGAAATGTAAAAGTTTTTAAAAAACCTATGGGTCTTTTAGGTGGCGACCAAAGACATCAAATAAAATTAATTGATGCTAATACTATTGCTTCCGCAACCACCCTCGCTACTGATTGGTTAGGAAATGAAGTAGGTTCTGGTTTAAACTCTATGTATGGTGAAGTATTCTACGAGCAAGATTGTATTAATGAATATGATAGTTGTATGGCGGTCCGAGTAGAATTAACTTCTACTAGTGATTATCTAATGGGTGGTTATGCTTTATTTAGACCTAATGAAAATTTAGATTATTCTATTACAGTATCAGTAGGCGTAATGTTTCATAGTAGTTTTACAATTAATTTTAATGGAATAAATGGTGTTGTATCACATACTTTTACTGGAAGCGGACAATCAGCAGTTATTACTATACCATATGATTATGCTATGACTAGGAACTCTTCACAAGGAAGTGTCCTACAAGTTGTAGGAGGTGCTGGTCGCACTTATTCTTTTTCTGCTTTAACTAATGGAAATTTTGATAGTGTATTTGAGAGATTAGATACTCCTACTACTTCTACAACTTTTTCTGCTCCTAGTGGAACTATGAATACACATCTTATTAAATATAGACAAGAAATATCATTTTCTATAAATCAAAGTTAAAATAAATTAAAATATTATATACTTATATATAAATGAAAAAATGGATAATTGTTTTATTTATTGATGAAGAAAAAACAGAAATATATAAAATATTTGAATTATATTCAGTTAAACAAATATCATATTTATTAGATGTAGATTCACAAACTATTAGTAATTATTATCATAAATTAATTAATCCTAGAGGAATTTTAAAAAATTGTATTATTTTACAAAAATGTGGTTAAATAATCAAAATTAAAATATATAGTTAATATATATCAATGAGAAAAACTTTACATCCTCAACAAATTAAAGATTTAAAATTAGGAAATAAAGAAGAAAGAAGATTAAAACCTGATATTGAAAAATTAGTCAAAACTAGATTAACTATTAGCAGAGGTGGTTGTAATTATGATTATTATAATTATGATAAATCTATTTTAGTTGAATTGAAATCTAGAAGAGTTAAAAAATTACAATATAAAGATACTATAATCCCATTATTCAAATGGAATAAATTAAAAAAATTATATTTAGATGGTGCTGAAATTTATTATGTATTTAATTTTACCGATAGTTTGTCTTACCTGAAATTCTCTAATCAGGATTATAAAACTTGTTTTATTACGAGAAGAGATAGAGGAAAAATCGAAAGAAAAGAACATATTGAAATCCCTGTCTGTGATTTAATTGATTATTTATAGTCAATTTTTTTTCTATTAATATATAAAATGAAACAAATTAAAAAATTAGATAAAAAAGAATATTACAAACAATATTATTTAAAAAATAAAAATAAAATGAAAGATACTGCTAGAAAACAATACTTAAGAAAAAAAGGTATTGATGAAGATATTAAAATAGAAGTTAAAACTGGTAAATTTTTAATTAATTTTGATTAAATAATACAAATTAATATATAATATATATATAATATGAGGACTAAAGGTGCTACAACTAAAAAAGAATGCTGGAAATTAAAAATATATTATCCTGATTACATTGTTAAACAAGGAACTTATACTACATTAAAAGATGTTGCTAGTGATTTAGGTTTATCTTATAATCAAACAACTGAATTAACTAATAAAGGTAGAAACAAAACAAAAAATAAATTTTCATTTTATCCTACTATTGAATTACATAAGATTTGTATTAATCCTATTGATAATCTTGAAGAACCTATTAATAGTGAAAATATTGAAGAAATTGATGAGTTTTTACAAGAAAAAAACCCTGATTTATTAATTGTTACTCCTTAAATTATATTGCCCCAATATAATTAATTCATCGATAAAATTAAACAAGTAGCAAATTACATTCTTTTTTAATTTTTAATTTTGATTTATGACGATATTATATAGATATTGTTGTTATTAGTTTTAATAAAATTACACAATTAATTTTGTAATTTAAAGAAAAATAAAATCTATGGTATTATATAAATATGAATACTGAAACCAAAAAATCAAGAAAAGTTGAAATGTCTAGAATTACAAACAAATTTACAACTGCTTCTAATAAGAAATTAATTAATGATTTAAGTGGTAATGTATTTGACCCTAAACGTCGTGCTGTTAAAAAGAAAAAAGATGCTGATGGTAAATTAGTTACAGTTAAACCTTATTATATTGCTTTAGATATTAAAACAGGTAAAACAATAGTAGCAACTACAACAAAAGGATTACAAAAAAAATTAAAAACAGATAAAGATATTGATAAAACAATTATAAATCGTAAATCTATAGATGGTAAATTATTATTATTCTTTAAAAATAAAAAAGAAAGAGCAAAATTTTTTGATAATTATGTAGTTGATGATACTAAATATAAAAAAATAATAAATAAAAAATCATTTTTAGAAAAAACACAAGATAAATTAAATGCCGATAGACAACATAGAACAATTAAATACGCATTAAATTTTAGTGCTTTAGATGATACTAAACAGGATATTAATACATTATTTTCTGCTGGTATTAGTAATATTATATCACAATATAAAGATACTGATAAAATTAGATTAATTATTTCAGGAGGAATGAGTGGTGGTGCTTCATTACCATATCTTTATATAAAAGATTTTAAAGATACTTATTTTAATAATAACTATTTAGATTTAGATTTTACAGAAGTTATTAGCACTAGTGAAGGTGATTTTGAAATTACTAGTGATACAACACTTACTATTGCTATACAAAAAAATCCTTTTTCTGCTGGAAGAGGTAAAATTGTTAATAATAAAAGAGATATGTTAAGTAAAAGGTCTATTTTAAAAATTAATAATGATGATGACCTGTGTTTAGGTAGATGTATTGTATGTGAATTTGCTGACTTAAATAATCATCCACAGAAAAAACAGATTAGAATGGGTAGAAAAATACAAACAGAATTAACACACGAACTATATGAAAGTAATGGTATTGAGAAATGCTTACCTACATTAGAAACTATTAAAGATTTTGAAGAAAAATTAGATATTTGTATTACAATTATAGACGGCGACCAGTTTAATAATGTTGTATATCCTGACGTTAATGATAAAGATTATAAACCTAAAGAGATTAATGTATATTTATATAAAACTCAAAACCATTTTGACCTAATAACAAGTAGTAAAATTAAAGGTTTTTTCGGTGTAAATAATTATTGTAATAAATGTAAAAAAGCAATAGGAGATATAAATAATCATAAATGTAAATTTAAATGTAATATTTGTTGCTCTTATGATTGTGATAGTAGTAGTTTTAATTTTAAAGAAAATTCTTGTAATTTTAATTGTAAAGATTGTTTAAGATGGTTTCCTACAAATAAATGTATAGATAATCATAAAAATTGTAAAGATAATAAAGGTTTATCTACTTGTGATAAGATATGGAAATGTGGTGATTGTAAAAAAATAATGAATAAAAAAGATTATCCTATGAAAACCCATAAATGTGGTGATTATAAATGTAATAATTGCGGTGAGTTAGTAGGTAAAGACCATAAATGCTATATGATGCCTAAACCTGTTAAACCTTATGATAATAAATATATTTATTTTGATTTTGAATGTGATATTGTAACAGATGAAAAACATATACCTAATTTTTGTGTAGCACAATATCATAAAAATCCTGAAAATTTTACTTTTGATACTTGTGATGAATTTTGTAACTGGATTTTTCAGGAAAAACATAATCATTATACATTTATAGCACATAACGGTAGAGGATATGATTTTCAGTTAATTATGGAATGGATTTATAAAAATACATCTTATAAACCTTTTACTATTTATGCTGGTAGTAAAATTATGACTTTCTCCGTATCAGGAGAATACAAAATTAGATTTCTTGATAGTTTAAATTTTTTAACAATGCGACTTGAAGATTTCCCAGGCACTTTCGGTTTAAATGAACTTAAAAAAGGTTTTTATCCCTACTGGTTTAACTCTACAGAAAACTGGAATTATTTAGGTAAGATGCCTGATAAGAAATATTATAAACCTAATAAAATGTTGCCTGAAAAACGTGATGAGTTTAATAAATGGTATGATGAATTAAAAAAGAATGATTTTGTATATAGTCATAGTGAAGAAACTAAAAATTATTGTATTAGTGATGTAGATATATTAAGAAGGTCTTGTGAAGTATTTAGAGATTTATATATAGAAATAGCACAAATAGACCCATTTTGTTATACTACTATTGCTAGTGTTTGTATGGCGATTTTTAAAGCAAATTATATTGTAACTGATTATCAAGATAAATATAATGAATTACAGGATTCATTAATAGATATACTGAATAATGATGAATATGATGATTTAGATAAAAAAATATTAATAGATAGTTATAAACAAGAATTTAATGATAGTATAAGAGAAATTGTTTTTGAAGAAAAAAAACTTGCTATATTTAACTATAAAGAAACTGAATTTATGAGAAAATCTTTTTTCGGTGGTAGAACTAATGCTACTAAACTAAAATATACTTTTAAAGGTAATGAAGAAGGTAAATATGCTGATATTACTAGTTTATATCCATCTGTTAATTATTATGATGATTACCCATTAGGACACCCTGAAAAAATATTAGAAGATTTTGATTATACACTAGAATCCTATTTCGGTTTTGTAGATTGTGATGTAATTTGTCCTAAAGATTTATACTTCCCTGTCCTTGCTAATAAAGGTAAAAAATTAATGTTTGATTTAAAAGATAAAAGAGGTGTATGGGCGACTAATGAACTGAAAAAAGCATTAGAAATGGGTTATAAGATTAAAAAAATATATGAAGTATATAATTTTGAAAATACTAGTAATAATTTATTTAAGGGTTATATATCAAAATTTCTTAAGATTAAACAAGAAGCAAGTGGATTACCTGACTGGGTTACTAAACCTGATAAAGATAATTGTATTGAGGATTATAAATTAGATTATATATTATCTCTAACACAAGACGAGCGAACTGATTTATATATTGAGTTGTATAATGAAAATCAAGGTATATTAATGGATAAATCTAAAATTGTAAAAAATAAAGGTTTAAGAGCAATAGCAAAACTGTGTCTTAATAGTTTGTGGGGTAAATTCGGTCAAAGAGTTAATATGCCTCAAACCGAAATAATAGGTAGTGAAAATAATAAAAAATACTGGGATATTATGTTTAATGATAAATATTGTAATCAAAACATTTATGAAATAGATGAAAAACGTGTTGAAATGTCTTTTAAATTAAAAGATGAATATATTAAAAATGATTTTAATACTAATATAGCAGTTGCTAGTTTCACTACTTCTTCTGCTAGATTAAGATTGTATGAAGGATTAGAAGTATTAGATAAACAAGTATTATATCACGATACAGATAGTATTGTATATATTTATGACCCTGATGACCCTGATAGTAAAAAAATGCCTTTAGGTGATTATCTAGGTGACTGGACTGATGAATTAGAAGGATGTAAGATGGTAGGCACGTTTATAAGTGGAGGTCCTAAAAATTATTCTTATGAAACAGATGACGGAGAATATCATACAAAAATAAAAGGATTCACTCTTAACTATGATGCTATACAATTATTAAATCATAATAATATGATTGATATGGTTACTGAATTTGCTGGTGTTATAGGACCTGTAAATAAAGATAAATTACATTTAACCGCAGAATATAATATGATAAATAGAAATAAAGATAAAACATTAACTAATTACGAACAAACTAAAAATTACGGTTTCTGTTATGATAAAAGAGAAATACAAAAACCTGATGAATATGGAAACATAGATACAAGACCGTGGGGATTTACTCAAAATTAAAAAAACTACTATACTTGTCTATCTTAATAAAAAATAAATAAAAATAATTATCAATAATTAACTTTTTCTTATACATTGTATTTTACAAAACCTCAAAAATTATAAGCGTTTTTTGACTGGTTTGCTATATAAATATTTTTGAGTAATTAATAATATAATTAATACATATTATATATAGTATATAATATACACACCCTTCGAACTTTTCTATCTCTAACTACATAACTAAATACAAATTATTAAAGATTATATTTATCTTGTTGTTATTAGTTATATCTTTTATTCTTTTTATATTTGTAATTAAAACCATTTTAAAATCTATAGTATATTATAAAATGAATAACATTTTAAACACCGCTGAACCTGAACCTGAAACTCAAAACCAAAACGCTCAAAACAACAATCTTTATCACTTAACTAAACCGCAATATCTTATAGACGGCACAGGAAATATGTTAGATGGATTATTATACCTCGCTGATAAAGAAATTAATGATAGAGAACACGGAGTAACTAATAATTTATTAAATGGAGAAATAGATTTTTCTTACAATACAAGACATAATTTAAAAAATCATTTTGAGAGAGCAGAGAATAATGTAACACATATGATAAATCTTTTTAATGATGATAATAGAGTAATAACACAAGAACAAAAACAAAAATTAATGGAAAGAGAATTAGTAAATTGTATATTAGAAGATGATGATGATAGAATGAAACAAAGTGATACATACAGATATAGAGAGATAGCAGTAAGAGAATATTTTAAAGATTATTTTGTAAATGGAACAGCAAACCTAATGACCCACGATGAGATTTTAAATGGGGAGTTTTTAGATGATGTAATGACTACATATGAAGATGATGGATTTATATATGATAAAGCATTAGAATGGGCGTATCTATTTAATGAAAGAACAGATACATCAAGATACTGGGGTGGCGATGATTTATCTTATAAAGCATTTATTCTATTAGAAAAAGATGAGATGATAGATGAAGATAAACACGGCATACAAAACTTTAATACATATTTTAAATCAGCAAGATATAAAGAAGATGTAGTAAAGCATATAGTAAATATGAGTAAATACGAAATAAGTAACATACCTGAATGGGTTGAGAATATAAGATATAATGAAGGTGATAAAATACCATTCTTACAACGTGATACATTATGGGACGAAACTTTAGACGGCAGTATAGAATATAAAGTAAAAGAATGTATGGATTTAGCATTATTAAGATTAAAACAGATATTAAACTGGAGGATATATGATTATCTCCATACAGTAGCAGAATTAGAAGATATT
>Ga0209337_1002537_pt1 | contig 13176 bp, 4 predicted proteins | sample LinPmetageLP53_FD_184044 | JGI IMG/M metagenome (GOLD analysis project Ga0209337, IMG submission 184044) | Marine viral communities from the Pacific Ocean - LP-53 (SPAdes) (version 2) | ecosystem: Environmental > Aquatic > Marine > Oceanic | place: Pacific Ocean | collected 2010-02-08
TGAAGAGTGACCATAAGGTCCATTCTTATAGAGATTGATGCCAAGAAGTAAACGAGAATCATCTAGATCTCCTCCAAGAATTGCATTACCAGAAGAGTTTGAAAAATCACTAACCGTGTGAGACCCCAATGTCATGGTGTCTGCTGATGCTGTCATGTAGATGTAGCGGTTTAATCCTATGTGGTCTAAAGTTGCCATTTTTTATCCTATGTTATTGTTGAAGAGGCTGGGAACGCAATTGCTTCTACATATCCCGCAGAAGAACTAACAATTCCATCGAACCTTTGATAGCCCAAGATTCTTTGACCGGCTTCCCAATTGGATCCACTAATTGCGCTATTGATCCACGAATATTGAAATTCACTTCTTGGGATTGGTGAGGAGACCAGAGCATTGTCGAACATACTGCCGGTTATTATAGATGTGCCGTCGTATTCCATTCTCTTTGATCTGTTCCGGTGCTGCTTTTGAAAAGAGCCGGATGTACTGTAATTAGTTGCAGAAATCGCTCCGAACTCTGAATCAATTCCAAACTGGCCGCAGTGCAAAGTGAGCAAGGTGTTCAAACCTCTTCTTTGTCCCAAATGATCCTCTACTCTTATTGTTGCTTGTTCTCCGGAGCCACCTATCAAGCCCAATCCAGACTCAAATCTTATTTTGTTTCCTTTGACAGATAGGTTTCTAAATGGAAGGGCATTATAGACAGAATATTCTCTAGCATAGACATCTAAAAATGCATTACTTTGAATCTCTGGTCCACCCGGAGCGGAAAACTTGCCGGCAATTACAGTTCTGTTTCTAGAGGAATTGCCTAATGTAGATCTAGAGACTTTTAGAGTTACATCGCTTCCTATCACCGCAGGTACTTCGTCTGTCCCTCCGGACATTCCGGACACAGAAGCAAAAGAACTTCCGGCGCTAGTTATTGCGAAATTTAATGCTGATCCTGTGGCATCTGAATTCAGAGTAAAAACCGCCTTACTGGTAGAGGCATCGAAAGTATATGTTATTGACCCTGCACGGAAATGTGACAGAGAATCGACTATTGATTGAGTTAGAGCGTTGAAAAATGTGTCATTGGTGACAGATCCGCCGCAATCTATTCCCTTAAGAGTGCTGGAATCCGTGACGGAAGAATTTGTGTCTAATTCAAAGGTTATACCACCAATCTGGATGGCGTCTCCATCAGATGCAGCAGCTGAAGCTGTTACAGAAAATGAGCCGCTAGCTTCGATTCCCGGGACGACAGGAATGATTTCCAGTCCATCTGGTTGTCTGTTGTTCGCTTGCTTTCCAAAAACATTCCCTGCAATTCCGGGATCAATTCCAAAAAGACCCATTACGTGAGTTGTGTGTGGTAAGCTACTAGTATATTGTGGCGGAAGATAAGCTAAGGCAACCGGATTATCTCTGTAATAGAGATTGTTCTCTTTGCGGCCTTGCAACAATAGAATTTCATATTTGTTGTTATAGTTTCCAACTAAATTACTAGACGTATTATGTTGAATGTTTCTAGTGTTGACTGGTCTTTTCGTCTTTCCATCTCGGAAGAATGTTGCTCTACGTTTAGCAGTATCTGGATAATATCCGGAAACAGCATCGATTCCATAATCTGCTGGTGTAAAACCTAACGCACCATCAACCACGTTATTATTAGAATTTTCACCAAACAGGAATCTCCACGCCTCTGGTCTTGTGTAAAGGTTGTGGATGTTGTTTAAAGGAACAGTGTTCGCGTCAGTGTCCAGCAGTGTTGTATCATATTTGTTAATCGCGACATGTCTGCTTTGATGACCACCAACATGTGCCTGTGTAAAGGGGCCTTGCATCGGGATTTCATTTGTAATGTCGGTTGTATCGCTATGCAGGTTAGTTATGTATGCACTGGGATGAAAATTGGTAACCACAATTGACTGGTGACCTGTTGCAACCGCTGTACTTTGTGACATAATGTTAAAAGGAAAAGTTTGTGTTCCTTTGGTTTGGAACTTGTAAGATAGATAATCATTCAGCGGAATTGTTGTATCATTTGAAGAGAACTCTCCATTAATGCCATTGAAATTATATTTTTCTTTATTTAGACCGCCTTCATCATCTTCACAGATTGTCTCCGGGACTAGTCCTTGCCCAACACCAACACCAGCAACTAAAACGTTAACTGGAGTTCCCAAGGGATTTGTTGGGCCGTGTGGTCTGACTACTTCTAACAAATACTCACGTTTTTTTGCTACGTAGTAGTTTACTCCACCATGAATGCTTTGATTCAGTTTTATATCAAGCTTATATGGCCTAGACAGCCTTCTTATTGCATCTGTGTTGCCTAGGTAGGTTTGCGAAGTTTTAATGTCATAAAGCCTATCTAATTCTATGTTACTGGACTTGTGTATGTTGTCTCTTAGTGTTTGAACATCTGCATTGGCAATTCTCTTACGGATTTTCTGCCAAAGGCAATGTTTGTTCTCATTACCATCTGTGGGTGCATGACCGAATTTCCAATTGTAAGAGATTTCTGCAAATGACTTTACGATTCCTTCGGTTGCTGTTTGTCTGGCAACTAGTGGAAATTTTTCTTGATATTTGTTTCTCTCAAGAATGTGACTCTCCACAACATCCTTAATGTCATCAGCAAATCTAGCGCTAGCCGGAATAAGCTGTGAGATAGCAAATGAAATGCTTGTGTCAATCCATTTAAAATATTCAAAGAAGGTTTCTGGATCTGGGGTGTTTTCCACTCTTTCGAAGAACAGTCTCTTGAGGTCTTCTAGCTGCTTGTAATCTACACGGTATCTTTCTGCTGGGTCTCCAACTAAGGAGTTGAAATCCTTCATAGAACCAAAGAAGTTGATCATCTGTTGAGATACAGCATTGTAAGGGGACTTCTCAAAAGAGTAGAAGTGATCTGCCACTGCATCGTCTTGAAAGAAGTTCTCTGTTATATCTGTCTTGATAGTCACACCATCTGAGGAATAAACTTCGTCGGGCATTCTCTTCTTAGCTGCATAGATAAATTCCTTATCAACTGCATCTAGAGAACTAGTTTGGAATCCTGCACCATATCCATCGTGCCTGTTTTTCGTTATCTTGCCGATCATTGAATACTTTGTTGTCTCCGATGCAGAACCAGAGGATACGTCAGTCACAACGAATCTGCCGTTGCTATCTGAACCAGTAACTGTCATAAAGTCCCAATGCAAAGCTAGGGTTTCTATTTGAGGTACATAAACTTGCTCAGAACCAGAGATTTCAAAAACAGCGTCTGATCTATAAGGGTGAATAAGACCATAGTTCGTCGGATCAAAGGAGTGCTCTTTAATTTCATCGTTGTTTAGGTGACTTTGCCAGAATCTCACTTGGGAGACTTTTACATCTGATTTTTCAACTGCTGATCCTGTGAAGTTTGTCATGTGGGCGCCGGCATAAAGTCGCTTAGTGTGACCCAATAGAGCTATTCCTACGGCATTTGTAACAGATTGTGTAACTAAAAATTCGTTTTTGACGTCATTTGCTACAGAATTTACTCCAAAGAATTCAACTATGTAGTTTCCACCTGTTGTGCTTCCTGTTACATTTCCAGCAAACGGATATTTCTCGTGCTTAACTCTAGCTGCTAAGACCCACTTGTTATTATAGTAAGTGTCTGTGTACATTGAGGAAACCAAATCAACAGCCACACCCGCAGCAGATCCGCTGAGTTTGAAAGTGACGTTTCTACTGTCTGCGTCTGGTTTGATCGCATACATTCTAAGAGTCGTATCAGTTCCGTGCCAAGTAAGATCAGCAGCATCGCCAGTGATAGCTCTATGGAAACCAGCTATTGACGCTGTTGTAAATGCTGTAGGAAAATATCCTGTTTCAAATCTTTCAAACTTGTAAGGAAAAATCGCTTCACATTCCATTGTTATTGCTGTGTATTGCTCATCACTGCTCTCAGAGCCTGATAGAAACGTTATGCCATCTGAACCACTTTGATAAACAGAGCCGGTTAGCTGTTCTTCTTTGTTTAAGTTAAGAACTGGCTTGGCTACGGATGTGAATTCATAGTTGTCTTTATAGAGATAAGTTGAATCATCTGAATAAAGATTTAATTTAATCAACTCCGAGTCTACACCAAAGCAACGGAAGAAGTTTCTAAATGATTTTTCTGTTCCTTTGGATTTGTAAATGTAGTTCAGGTTGTTGTAGATGTTTTGATAAATGAGATTCTTAAGTTTTTGGATGTCTCCGTTATACGTCTCGTTGTCATCTTTGCCTCTTATTTCTTCTAGGATATCTGCTTCAATAAGCATGTCAGGCATGACAAACCCTTGACCTCGCAAAACTTCTCTAGCATAGGTGTTTGGTTTAGCGCTGCCACTAAAATATCTTTTTGCTTTGAATTCTGTTACACCACCAATCTGGGCATTTAGAGTATCAAAATAGCTAGCCATAATTTGAGTTAAATAGCGTAGGTTTTGTCCATTCTGCTCGTCTTCTTCTACGATCCAAGAAGGAAATAGGTTATATAGAAGTGAAGTGTTCTCGTAATCTTGAAGAGAGCCTGTGGTTTTATAGGTCGCCAATGAAGAGGAGACAGTGGGATGAGATGAATAGATGATAGGATCTTTGAATTCCTCTACACCGGTAAGGGTTGATTCCATAGCGGAATCTGTTGAACGTGCTGTTGAGGTGTAACCCACAAATGTTCCGTTAGAGATACGTCCAGAATAATCCAAAATAGAATTATCTATTGTTGCGTCTGTTGTGATTCCTTCGTTGAACTTAAAATAAAGCCCAAGGTCTGTGTTGTACTCTCGGTTGTTTGTTCCGCCACCAAGGTTAATAAACCAAAATTCACCTATTTCGTTAGTTGTTCTTTGTTTCTTCCAATATCTGAATTCATCTAAGCTTGCGGATAATTTGCCGTATCCTGCACCAGCAAATCCGCCTTTAGTTTCACTAATTAGGGATCCGATTCTAGCATTGACTCCACCTGAGACATCATCTATCGCGCCGATAAATTGACCAGTTGTCGTCTCTTCTAGAAAAACTCCGTCTCTATATGTTTTTATTGAAGTTCCGGTTGCCGAGGAAGATAAGGCCACAGCATAGTGGTGCCACAAGTTATCTGAAAAATCTGATCGTACCAAGGTATTTGGTGCAATGTCTTTAAGATTAAAGCCGGTGGAACCGGAATACATAGTTAGACGCAATGGGTTTCCGGTTCCGTTGTTGAACAACTCTAATCTTATTCTACCATAAGAAGAATCAGATTCACTTTTTTGATTCCAGATATCAAGTATAACCTCTTTTCTGGTTTCATTTGTTTGATCAAGAAATGCTGCTTTTTTCATCCAAAATTCAATTGTAGATCCGGATGCCGGTGTGTATTCGAAACTTCCTGCGCGACGCTTGGAGGTGTCATAAATCATTGAATTGTCGAAGGTATTTGTTAGTTCCTTGCCTATCATCCCACCCGATGCTGTGTGTGGGCCTCCGAGAACTGAAATGTATTGCAATTGATTGGAAAGCCCGTAAGAAGCTTCCAAGGCTCCGACTTTTGTTCCCCAACCATCAGAAGAAAAGATAATGTGTCCTGTCGTTCTTGGGTAAACGTTGTCGAAGACGTATTTGTCTAGAAACGTTGAGTTGTTTTGAAACTCTTGTTTCTCTGCCAGAGAACCATCATAAGGATATTGATCATGAATTCTCTTAAATGCATATTCGTAATAAAGCTCGGATGAACCAAACTTCGCGAAATTGGAAGCCGTCGTAAAATCAATAGGTGGCTCATAACGAAACTTTTCAACAAAAGTATTCTGAACAAACTCATTAGACTCTACCAGCTTACTAGCTGAGAGCTCTGATTCTGTTGGTTTAAATTGGTTTGATTGATAACTATTGAATAGATCTTTAATGCTCATTTAATAACCCTGAACTTGAACAAATATGGTTGTTCTACATATGTTTGTGTGAAATCATCATAAATTGAAAACTTAAAACCATATTGATATCCGGCCTCTAAAATGCTCATGTCTAGATCAAAATAGTTTCCGGAAACATCGTAAGAAAGCTCAGAGTATTTAACAGATCCAGTTCCGTATGGTAAAACTTCCAGTTCATCTGCTATTCTTAAGAGCCTGTATGACCCAGAAGTAATTGTTAGGTTCTCCGGAGTTGAGTTTGCAGTCGTATAAATGTTCGGAGACCAATTTTTCTCTCGCGCATAAACCCTCAATCGTGCAGTCTGATCATTCCTGTATTCTGTTCTCAAGTTGGTCATTGTCATAACATAAGTTTTATCTGATTTTGCCTGATAAGGAGAGTGAGCTTTTGGAGTAAAAGCAGAGCCTGTGAAAAACTGAGCACTGCTGTGTGTCCAGACATCGACAAGATTTGGATATGTTGTGCTAACTACCGAAGATTCAGCGTGAATGTTAACATAATAGATTCCTGTTGACTCTCTGGTGGCATTTAAAGTTGTAACACCGGTATCACTTCCGGAAGCCTTAAACGTCTTGGCACTTCCCTCGGGTACGGAGCCGGATGACTGAAAAAGTTGAACAGAGACTGCAGCTGTGTCGCTTCCGGCGACATCACGAAGACGGCCACGAACATAGTTGTAAAGATAAAGCTTGTTTAGATTATCTGCTGCTGGTAACACAGAAGAACTTAGAATAAAGCTAGATCTATCATCTTTCTTGGTGTCGTTGAATTGCGCTTCCAGAACAGGACGCTTAAAGAAGAATTCTGTTCCTCTTCCGAAGAACTTCTTTGTATAATAAGAATCTTGCGCTCCACTAGTGTTGTGAATCTCCGTTGCGGTGTTTTCTCCGGTTGAAGAGCTAAAGTAACCCTCGTAAGTGTCTGTTAAGCGAACTCCAAAGCCGTAATTTGGCCATGGATTTGAACCCAGTAACCACTTTTCTACAATGTCGCTTACATCTATCTCTAAGTCTTCAAGACCTGTGTCGAATGATTGTGTTTTAACAACTGTTGGGTTGTAGTCTCCACCTATTGATGACCAGGCTGTATAATCAACACCACCGGCGAACGTGGTTGGAAAGGTAGCAGTAGTATTGCTGTTCCAATTATCATAATTGCTAAGTGTGATTGTTTTATTACCTGCAGAGCCAGCTTTATCTTGAGTCAGCAAAACAACACCAGATGAGGGGTTTGTTGCAGTAATCTTAAGAGCTGATGCGTTAACAGAGGAAAAAAGAATGGTTGCCATTCCAGTAGCATTGTTGGTAGCAGGATCCATAGCTACATTTTCTCCTGATGCTCCATCGTTGTTATTATCTACTTCAAATATTACCTCCGTTCCTTCATAGTCAGTCAACTTTATTGTGGTAGCCTCATTTGGTTTATCAGTAAATGTCCATGTTGCTGTTGCAGGTCCAACATCAGTGCCCGTCCTAGCAATCCAATTTGATCCAATACCATCATCTGTTAAATCAGTATATCCTTCCATGTCCAAACCAGTTCCCTCTTGCCATGAAGCGGAAACAGCGGAGACCTGAAGGTCAAAAGAGCGAGGCACAGGATTGTAGTGTGGAGCATTGTAAAGCTTAAGTTTCCAAGTTACACTTCCGGATGCTGGTAATGTTCCCGCTGTTCTATCTGTCGATATTTGAGAAGTGGGAAATTGAATTAAAAACCTGGATAGCTCCACAGAAGCTGAATTGGCTTGTGCGTAGATTGAAAAAACTTCCAGAGTATCTGCGAGGCCCATGTTTGAGCCGGTTCCTCTCGTTGTTAGATTTTCTTCAAATGCGTTTGTTATTGTGTTATCTAAACTTGCTGTGTATCTTAGAATGCTCATTATAGTATAGTTCCTTTAAGATCTTGATCTGGAAATTTAATCTCAAACACACAATTCTTTGGGCACTTTAAGAAGGTTCCGTCCTTAGACAAGACATCATCTATCTCTAAACCTAAGTTAGAATAATTAGCTGACTGTTTAATAAGTGGTGTAACCTTTAAAGTGTCAACGACTCCTTGGACTCTATTGACGGTTTGATAGATTTTTGTAATGTAGACAGGCTCTCCGATGTATAGTTTTTCTGTAAATAAACTTCTTACAGCAGCATTAACATCAGCTTGAACACTCGTCTTAGAAAATCCGGATTCTGTTGTGTATTTGTAATCAAAGCCGATATTTATTATGCTAGCATCGAACACATCAACTTGGTCTGTCATCATCCTATTCTTATTGAGCCAAACCTTTAGATTGGATTTTACTGTTCCATTGGTGTCTACAAAATTCTCATTGTTGTCTTTAGAAATAACGTACATTGCGAGTCTTTTGTTGATTCCGCTTGGATCGTTAACGACATTTACACGAGAAACTTTACCAAACTTTCTTGGCATCTGGTAGACATAAGCTTCATAATCATTTTTTGTTACCACACGATTCTGTGCTGAGTAAACTGCGTAGGCTCTATATTTAATCTCATCTGGTGTCGGGATTGCTCGTTCAACCGTTATTATTTCATCGTTGGTTACTTCCGCAGAGTTTCTGACTGTTAGCTGTTTAGAAGCATCTGGTGCTAGAAGATTTCCCGGGAACTCCATTGATAAATTGGAGACTTCAATGAGTCCGTTGATTGGAACGTTGACGTCAACAGAATCATTTGAGCCAAAAGTGACCTTGAGGGTTGTATTGGCTGGTGCGATTCCAAACTTATCAGTGCCCAAGAATTGATTGGGATCAAAAGCTGTGTCTGTTACATAATTTTTTCCGGTCATCTTAAGAACGACCTGAGAGGGGTCTGCTATTCCGAATTGATCAATTTGATTCTCTGATCCAAAACCGAACTGAAGATATGTTCCAGTCTGATCTTGCTCTACAACAAATCGTCTAGAAGCAATAAATGGTTTTAAAATTGATCTCACTTGGTCACTAGCAGCATTGGGGTTTGTTTGCTCTAGGTAAACGACTTCTTGGGATAGATTATCAACTTGATAATATTGATGTCCCTCGGAATCAAAAACACTTATTATTTCGTTAACAGCAGCGGTTGAGACTCTTGTTCTTAAGAACTTCACCTGATCGCCAACTTCAATTTCTGTATAGAATTCGACACCTGACTTTACTTGGCCGAATGCACGGAGAGCATATTCTGTTGGCTTTCCTGTGGTTTCATTGAATCTTGCAGCTACAACTTCTACAGAAGGATCGTTGAAATTAACATCTTCTGTGAGAGTAAACGTGGCACTTTGTGATCGGACTCTGGTTCCTGTTTTCATAATTGGAATAAATGCTATGTCTGGGCCAAGACCTGTGGAGTTCGCTGGAACCAAAACATAAAAAGTCCCCATTCCATAAGAAGAGGGGTTGCCATAGTAATTGTAACCCATTTGCGATGCAAGTCTTCTTATATTGTTTAAATCCAAACTAGTCTCTAGAAAACTTTCGTTTGTTTGAAAATCTAGATAGAAAGACAACATGTCACCAACATATGCAACACTATCCATGACCATGCCACCGAAAGATGAATCGGAAAAGTCATTGTAGGAATTTGGATAATACCTCTTGGCGTGTTCAACTAAATCTTTTTTAATAGATTCAAAGTCTCTGCTGGTGTAATTGATTACTGGTTTTTTTGGCATTTATTTTCCCCTAATAAGTTGGACCGGATGTTCCGCTAGCGCCTGTGCTGAGTTCAAGTTCTAAAATTTGCTGTTCTGTATCATTGAAAAGGTTATAGGCTATTTTTATAGTTATTCTATTTTCATCAAAAAAAGGCGTCAGTAAAACTTGGTTTAAATTAATATAAGACAGATAACGCTGAATAGCATCTGTTATTTTGTCTTGCCAGAGATTTAAAGTACCTGTTGTCATATTTTCAAATAACATCTGTTTTATTCCTATTCCATAGGAAGAGTCACTTATTTTTTCACCGGGGTTTGTTAATAGTAAATTTGTCATATGAAATTTAACCAACTCTTTAGTATTGGCTACATCTTCAAAAACTTTCTTTTCTTTAAATTTTAATGGAAACTTTGGAGCATGAATCATTTTTAGAACCTCCAAGTAATTATTCATTTAATAAATTTATCAACCGGTTCCTCGCAGACTTCATTGTTTTTGTTCAAGGGATTCTTTGTAATTATCTTATGGCCAAAATTAATTTCTGGAAGTTGCCAATTTAGATTGAGACTTGGAAGGTCAAAAGAACCAAATAACATCTTTAAGAAATCAGGGAACTCTAGTTTTGGTAATTTGAAGTTTTCAGAGTGTAAGAATTTACTGCTGTCATAAAAAGAAGCAAAGTATTTTCTACATATTTTATTGGTATCCTCGTAGTCTGCGCCAACAACATGGTCCCAGTTTCCTAGGAAATCCTTTTTGGCTTTAATTTTGTCCTCAGACCATCCATCGTCCATACCTATGGATTCAATGAAAAAATTATTTGAATAAATAGCCATCATTGAAGAGGCGGCCTTTACTGGACACAAATAATTAAACAACAACCTGTAGTCTTCCGATTCCCTTATTTTGTTCAAGAGACAGACTAGGTCATACTTGTCGTCTCCGTTACTAAAATCAATATCTTTAATCTGTACATCTGTTAATTCTATCTCGCGAGAAATAAACGGAATAGAAAAATTACTTGCATTTCCAAAATCCTTTGATCTAATGTTGCTGTAAAACGCTTTTTCTTTCTTACTCAGGTTTGAATCATTGGCTCCTAGTTCTTCTAAGCCCTCGTTGCTAAATAAGCTTTCCGGAACCTTCATTACCATCCTGAGACCGTAGCTTATACCGATCTGTCCCGTGTAGGAATTGGCATCATCTGATAAAACAGCGTCACCAAATAATTCAGTTATATAGTAGTCTCCATAATCTTCTTTAATTGAATCTATAAATTCTTGGGCTGATTCTATGTTCATTACGCCTTTGTCCAGATAGTCCACTAGTGTCGTTCCAAACTGATTTACGGCGGTCTCAAGAAGTTCAGTGGTTTCCTCTTTTCTATAAAATCTAACAAACTTTTCAAGCTTAAAAACAACCTCATCTAGATTACTCACTGATCGTAAAATCATAGTCGCGTTCGATGCAATCCACGGACTTTCATTGACCGGTGTTGTAATGCAACCACCAGCGTCTCCGATTGAGGGCACTGATCCCATCTGGATTTTTTTAAAATAATCTGCTGTTCCTACATTTTTTATTCGATTTATTATGTTACTGCTGTAAAACAGGTCTTCACTGTTTAGCAAAAACATGGTTATGTCTTGTATCTTTGGCTCGACTGTTTCGTAAAAATGGTCAAACATTTTCTGTGCTTCAATTTTTATCACCTCTTTCGCTATTATCTTAACATCATCAAGCACCAGTCTAATTGCTAAGGCTCTAGAAAATAGTTTATAGTCAACAAAGGGCAAAATAGGCGTAGGAGGATATCCAGGAATGGTGAGGGCTCCAGTCCAATTGAACCTGAAGTCTTCTTTGAAAACTTTATCTCCATACTTCTTGTAAGCTAAGGCATAGACACAAAAGTATTCACTATTTAATGGATCTTCTATTTTACTTATACTTTGTAGATTTTTAACAGCAGTAGGGTAAACCACAATGTTTTCGTAAGTGTAATCTTCACGCATTTGCACAATATTTTGATAGGCTTCTTGAACCCTGGGTGATAAGCTGGACACATCTTTACCGCCGACGCTGCCGGATGGTAATGGGAGAATTTTCTCTCTTTCAAATGATTGAAATAATTGCTCCATAACAATCATAGCATAGATGTGTGTTTTAAAGTTGGCCGGCCAAAACGGATCGACTGTGGAAAGATCAGTGTACAATTCACTTAAAATAACGTCATAGAGCGAATTATCAAAGTTAAGATCATCAAACTTCACATTTGCAACCACCGGTACTATCTTGGTTAAATATTTTGAAATGTTCATTCTAACGTGCATTCTAGAAATACCATCTACCGCAGCAGCTGCGTTTTTCGAAAGAATTTTATCAAAAGGCTTTTCTACGAAACACCTCTCAACGTTGCTGTTTAATCTGGAGTCGTGGTTCATGCTGTTTCGGACATTGTTAACATGCTGTTTGATTTGAGAGAACTTTATTACGCTTTCACTAGCTGGTTCACACGATGATTTTTCTGGTGCCAGTACACTAGCAACTTTAATCCAGCCCCTGTTTCTTTTTGGTGCTATGTAAACCGGAGGTGTCTGGTAGCTTCCTCCATATTGATCAGGAGGTAAAAAGAAGACTCTATCTGTTGGTTCTTTTGCTCTTCCCAAAACAGCATCTTCTTCTGTAAAGTAATTTGTGTAAGGTTCTTCTCCATCTGGTCCGACATATTTTAATTGGTTTTCTGTTAGATCTTCATCTTCAAAGCCGAAAATAAGACCCTCAGAATCAGCAAAAATGGTTTTTTGTGTGGAATTGAAGATCTTTTCACAAGTCTTATCAAACAAAGCAGAGTAATTGATTGTTGGGGCATTTTCTAGAACACTTAGTTTTTCTTGAATAATGTTAGCAAAAACTGTTCTTTTAATTTTAGTGCCATTCAAGACGAATTGATCTAAACGATCTTGGATGTCACTCTCAATTACAACTGGTTCCTCAATGAATTGTGGAGACTGGCTATTCGCAGCAGAATAAATAAAATAATTCATTAGATTGCCTGCTTCCGCTGTAGGATTTACAACATCCGAGATGTATCCTACAGACCCATAGCTATTATTATCTTCTTGTAAATATTCAGCATTGAAAACAACCTCATACTCTCTAGGAATTAAACCTGCAAACCCTAATGATGCGCCCATAGATTCTTGTGTCTTGTACTCTGATAAAATTGTGGCTTGATTGTTTAATTCTTTTCCGATAGTTTCCGGAAAATACCCATTATCTGTTTGAAGAGGCAGGTCATCTGATAGAAAGGTCTTTGTATAGATAGGAGCAGATTCTTTCTTTTCCTCTGAACCAGGTGAATCATGATAATCCATTCTAGTAAGAAAGAAAGTGGAAAAGAAATTATGAAGGCCATAGGGATTACCCTCTGTGTCTCTCATGATCCTGTGTATCAAAGAAGGTCTAAAGGGATTAGGGCTATCAGCAAATTCTCTATCGAAATAGTCTCCAATAATGTCCATGATTCTGTTTGACAATTCATCTTGAACCTTAACTATATCTTCTGGTTCCTTGATAGCCTTAGAACCGTAATTTGATTCTCC
>Ga0209337_1002539_pt1 | contig 13175 bp, 12 predicted proteins | sample LinPmetageLP53_FD_184044 | JGI IMG/M metagenome (GOLD analysis project Ga0209337, IMG submission 184044) | Marine viral communities from the Pacific Ocean - LP-53 (SPAdes) (version 2) | ecosystem: Environmental > Aquatic > Marine > Oceanic | place: Pacific Ocean | collected 2010-02-08
AAAGAGTAGGATTGGGGATCTTTTTAGGCAGCACGCAGAGCGGTCAGCAGAGGTTACAAGAGTAAGGCGAGAGATTGAGGCAGGAGGTGGGCCCAATTGGCTTTTGCAAGACCTTGAGGATGCGGAAGGAGCCCTTAGTAGAGTTGAGAACGAGCTTCGCACGGCAAAACGTCTTCATAATGAACGCCAAAGTAGCGCGTTCCAGGCGCTTGAAGAAAGGTATTCATCTGCTGTTGTGGAGCCATATATTGAAAAAGATGTGTTTGAACGTGAGTTGGATTGGCAATCCAAAGAGGCTGGGGTCAGGCGAGGGGAGAGTGCTGCTGGAGGAAGGGCCGCAAGGGCTGCCCGACCAAGCTTAGATGATCTCCTTCAGGACGAGGGGATTCCAAGGGAGAGTTTCATAGACTTCGTGGAAACCCCAGAAAATCGCCGGTCTGGAAAATCAGTCCCACAGTTGATTCAGGATTACAAGATTGCAGGAGAGCTTCCTGAATCTGCTGGTGTGCCCCGTGGTCGATCCTCAGCAGCTTACCCTCTTGAAGGATTGTCCTCCGACCCAATCTTGCAGTCGGGAACATACACCGATGAGTTCGGTGAAACTGTCCGGCGACCCACGTCCTTGACTGTTTCCCCAACCTCAGATCAAAGGGCGCTCAGTGCCTTAGATCCAGAGTCTGGGCTCAACATCTTTACCCCAACTGAAGTCGAGGCACAGTGGGAGGGCCGTCCTCTTAGTGATGACGACCTTCTCATGCGCGGAATCGACCCCCAATCCCCCACAGGTCCGCAAGACGAATTCAACCTTATGTATGGGGGTGATGAAGGCTTTGATGTTGAAAAAGGATTTAAATTTGAAGATGAATCCCCGCCACGGAGTATCAAAGAAATTACAGAAGACCCCCGATACTTTGAAAGATTTAACGAAGACCCCCGATACTCGCTAAATCGGTCGGGGGTTGTCAGCCAAAGACTCGCAGTGATTGACGAACAAATCTCCGGGCTCAGCACAAACCCCGACAACATAGCCATTTTGGACAATGCACTGCCGGGAGACCCCGAGGCCGGAAAATTGATGCGGAAGCTCGATGAGCTTTCGAAAGAGCGTGATTATCTCCGTTCTTGGAAGCAACAAACCGATGAAAGTTCCTTGGCACGGGGCATGGCGCCCGAATTGCTGGAAGGGGCAACACTTGGAATGGATCCCGAAACCGGCGACTTTCGTCCTGTTACATCTTCAGGTGAGCGCCAGATGATTGTGGGTGGCAGCAATATTCCAGAGCGCCAGATGGTAGTTCCAGGGCAAAATATGGCCACACCATTACAAAAAGAACTGAATCAACTTGAGCGACTATTTTTCAGTGAGCTTGTTGAGAGTGCAGAAGATGCACAGAAGTTCTCAGATGCTGGCTTGAGTTTGAGTAGCGACGGGAAGTTTCTTACTATCTCAGACAGAGACAGGGCTCGTCAGTATATTGACGACATATTCCTGGCTGAAAGAAAACCTCTTGGACCCGGAGGGGCTGCTCAATACTCCAGTCCAGAAGAGTTTCTTAGTTCCAGAAGAAAGCACAACCCGCCTGCAACGATGATTGATCCAGATGATTTTCTCTCAGAAAACGTCTCCCCTCGCCGCCCATCCAGCGGAGGAACGGAGGCAACGCAAGGCGTTATGCGAGGCGGTGCCGCCATGGAGCCCCAGTCAACAAGGGTTTTAACGGATCGTGCTCTTACAAATCTGGGGCCCGCTGAACTTGAACAGCAACTACGCACCCCGCAGGCTAAAACCCAACTTAAACAGAAGAACACAGTTAATGCTGAGCGACTTTTGCAGTTGTTGAAGGACCCAGACATCGAGACAAAGGTTACCCCAGGTCAACACGGTAAACTCAGGGTTGCAGCGGCGAAACTTGCGCCAGTCCTTGAGGCATTGGGTAATGCTGCGCTTGCAGCCGAGCTTGCATATTTTGTTGGCAGGGAAAGAGATCTTGGTAAAGGCTTGATGGCCATGGGGGCCTCGAACGTTGAAGGGACAGGCGCACTAATGCAGCTTCCGCAAGCAGGGGTGGAGGCCGCTAGAAGTGCGTTCGTTCCTGAAGAGCTTCAAGACCTACCATTGCCGGGAGAGATTGCCACACAAGGGCTTGCCGCTGCTGGTCGAGGACTGCAAAGCTCTGTGGGCGCATACCGCCGAGAAGAGGACCGAGGGGACAGAAGGGTGCATTACGAAAGACAGAAGGCTTTCTATAGAGAGCTTGAGCCCACTCTTTCTGAAGACCAAATTCGCGAGATGGCGATGCGGGATGTCTCTGGAGCATCCACACAAGAAGCAATCGACGACCTTCAAAGAAGGGTAAGTGATCGAGATGTCATGATGGACGGCTTCCCAGCACAGAGCGGAATGATTGCCGAAGGAATGAGGCGGTAATGGCTGGCTACGATCCACTAACAGGGGAGATGCGATACCCGCGCCCAGGCGAAAGCCTGATGGGTGGGCCTCCAGAAACGACCCGGAGAAAGAAAAAGAAAAAGAAAAAGCCTGGCCTCGCTGGCGAGATGGCAGAGCAAGAATGGGAAGAGACTATTCGCACCATAGGTAGAGGCTGGACCTCCCCAGAGGCAAGAGATCCTGATTTAGTTAGCCCTGAAAAAATGGAGGTACTTGAGAAAGGTATGGACGAAATTCGGAAGTCTATAGAAGCGTGGGAAAGACTGAAAAAATGGAGAAAGAATCACCCACGTCCCCCTATCCATACCCCTGAGCCCCCCGTTGATGAGCCCCCGACACGCGGGATTGATCATCTTATGGATGAGATCGACAACGCGGCAAGCCAACACAACTGGCCTGATGAGGAAAAGAAGAACGCGAAGAACGCCATCGAGGCTTTCATGGACGACGACTCCGATTTGTTCTACGAAGACCTCGCCTTGGCGTGGACTGGTGATTTGTTTGGCAAACATGGGATAGGGTATGAAACCAACGCATCTGGCGAGTTTGAGGATGACGAGATTGGCGTTTATTACCCAGAGACAAAAGAAACTGAATATTTCACTTCTAAAGAATGGGCTGACATAAGGAGGGGCAATGGCGAATGATGACATCGACAAAGCAATGACGAAATCACGGGCAGTCATGGAACGTTTGCAAGAAGGCGACACTTATCAGCAGTCGTTGGAGTACCACGCGCAAGAAGCAAACAAGGAGTTTCCAGAGTTCAACAAGGAGTACATGGCCGAACAAAAGGCCAAGGCTAAGGCTCTTAAGAGTTCCGTTTTAAAAACCCTTGTAGGACAGGGGATGAGTGAAATAGACTCGGACGGTTTAGTGGAGGATGTAATGAATCGGTATCCCGCCCAGGCTGAGCGTATTATTGGGGGGTTAGAACGTGGCGATTTGCGCTATGTCTCTAAAGATGAGTATGAGGCTATTAAAGATCGATTCCCTTTAATGGAAATAAAATAGGCAAGTCATGGCTGAAAACGACATTCTTACTCCCAAAGTCATTCGTGCTCACCTTGAGACTCATGATAAATCTACTAAGACGCACGCTAAAGACTGGCGTCTTTATAAGGAGACCTATTTAACGAGGTTCTGGCAGACTCAACAGGGCGGAAATGTCCGCCAAATGCAGGACTTGCCTAGTCAGATCCAGATTGAAGTCAATCGCCTCTATGGAATTATCGAGTCGTATGTTGCTTCCTTATACCCAAAAGCCGCTCGTGTGGTCGTGGGGCCCGGCCCTACCCTTGGTGGAGACGCTACGAAAGTTGAGTTAGTAGCTAACAAGTGGCTGAATCAGAACAGAACCCATCTTCGTGTTCTCAAAGCCATTCGACAAGGCTTATTGTACCCAGGCTCTGGCATAAAAGTAGGCGTGGACGATGGCCCTGGAGACGTTCTTGACCGAGTTTGGTTCCGGGTCATCCCGTATTGGGAGATGGTTCTTGATTCCGATGTCTACGACGAGGAAGATTCTCGTTTCATTGGCCATGTTTATTATAGACCATTGAAAGAAGTCGAGGACCAGTACGGTCTTAGCGGCCTCGCTGGTCAGCCGAGAGAGGATTTTCTTGGCGGTGAGGGTGCAAAAGCAAGCAACAGCACTCGGCGCGGGCCAAAGAATCAGAAAGGAGGCAACAAATACAACGCAGACGAGGATTTATTTGTCCGTGTTTTAGAGATTTGCAACCTTGTAGACACTTATCAAGGCGGCGACGGCGCAATGCGCGGCAAGTTTGAGGTCTATCTTTTAGATCAAGCAGAAGAATATGAAGACGCTGTTTTTAGTGGGCCTATGCCCTATTCGACTCGTGCAGGGGACCCTCTTCCGCACGTTGTTCCGTTGATTTTTAATCAAGAGCCTGAGTTTCCGTTGCGTGGCGTGAGCCATGCTTCGCGTTTGTTTCCACAAATCCAAGAAATCAACGTCTTCAGGTCCTTCCGAGCTAATGCAGCACGTCGAGATTCCCGACAGTACCTTGCTCTTGATGGTGTCCTTACTGCTGATCAAATGAGCCTCATTACTGCTGGTGTAGACGGCCTTGTCATTCCTGTTGAAGACGGTCGGATGAACGGTCGTGCCCTGAGAGATGTGATTGTTCCGATTCAAAACGCTCAAATATCTCCCAACATTATGCAGTATGAGCAGCAGGCAGAAGCCGATCTTGAGAGGGCTGCTGGCACAAGCCCTAATGCTTACGGTGGCGTAACTAGAGCAACCGCCACAGAGGTCATGAACCTTCGAGACTATACCGAGTCAGAGTATGGTCGGCATGCGATGATTAAAGACAACTGGGTTGCTCAAGTTGTTCAGGTTTTTCTTCGTGCTGTCGTTGCTTCAATGGAGGCTCCCGCAAGAGACTTCGGAATGGAGTACAAGAGAGAACTCATTGATGTCGATGACGTTGAACAGAAAGAAGAGCAGACAGAAGACGCTCTTAACGAGGCTGAAGACAAGGTTGAAGAGGTTGTAGGAGAAGCTCAAGAGGTTGCAGAGGAGGCTGCTGAAGAGGCTGGAGAAGGCGAGGTTGTTGTTGTGCAGGCGACCGCTGAGATTGATGTTGAAATGCCTCCCGCCCCGGATGTTATTTACGTTAAAGTTGGTCCTGATACGCTTGAGATTACTGTTGAAGATCTTGAGGGCGACTTTCATATTGAGGTTGTGGACTCTCGACGCACACCATTCTCGGACCAGGCTGTTCGTGACGCCGTCCTTCAGTTGCTCCAGCCGCTGCAACAGCTTTGGGCTCTTGTCCAGAAAGGTGGGCCGGAATCTGTCCTTGCTAAAGCTCAGATGGAAGCGTTGGTTGAGAAGTTTGACTTACCACAAGACATGCACCCCGATGCGCTTGCTCTTGCTTTAGAAGAAGAAACCGCCGAACAAGCTAAAAAAGAAGCCGAAATGGGTGAAGGTAAAGCAGCACCACCCGAGCCTTCGCCTGAAGGCGCTCCTCCACCTGGACCACCACCTGGACCACCACCTGGACCTCCGCAGGGGCCGCCACCACCACAACAGGCGGCTCCGCCTCCCCAGCCGCAAGCAGGTCCAACACAAGGTCCTCCGTCCGCTCCGGCGGGCGGGGGGCTACCCCCTGAAATGATTCAGCAGCTTTTGTCTATGCCTCCAACACAGGCAATAGAACAGTTGATTGAGCTTTTCCAGCAGGGCGGAGCGCCGCCAGAGGTTATTCAACAGCTTCAGCAAGCGTTACAGTTGCCAGAGACTGAACAACGAGCTTTGCTTGAAGGGCTTCTCTCCCAGATTGGTGGTCAATAATGCCTATTTACACTTTTGATTGTGAGACATGTGAACACGAAACCGAAATCTTTACTGGTATTGCGTCTCGTCCAGCAGAAATTGAGTGTGAAGAGTGCGGCTCAAATGCTAAACACAGAAAGCTTAATTGGCAGCCCCCACCAAAACGTAAGAACGGGCACACAATTTATGGTGTTGGGAAATCTGCTGAAGAGTTTTTGAAGAAAGAACGTCTTGTTCAATACAAATGCGCCAAATGTAGCCACGGTACTTGGGAGTGGTTTGTTGGCAAGGCGCCACAAGAACTCGAATGTGAGTTTGACTCTTGCGATGGAAAGGCTGGCCGCGTTTGGAAGGTTAAACTCGACATGCATTGGGCCCGGTTTCCTTATTATGATCGGGGCCTCGGGGTTACTCTTACATCTGAAAACCACCGACGCGAGATTTGCAGGCAACGAGGATTGACTCCTGTTGATGGAGATTGGGATTTGGCTGGTGAGATTGCTAAAAACGAATCAAAGGTTGAAGAGGAAAAAGAAACGTATAGAGATTACTATGACAGAGTTCATAATGATCCGGCGTACAAAGATTTTCGGAAAGCACAAGACGAAGGGCAAATTGATGCTCTTTTACCACCAGAATAAATTTACAGGAGAAAGCAAATGGCTATGAATCCCGGTTATGGAAACCCCGTTCCACCGCAAGACGGTCCAGGCGGCCCGCCAATGAACCCTTCCGGGGGTGACATGGGTCCCAGCACGCAGGATGTTGAGCAGCTTCGAGCGCAAGAAGCTGATCTAAAAATGCAGGAACTTGCCATGGGTGCTCCACCGCCCGAAAAACCATACAAGCTCAAAACAATTTCAATGTTTTCGGATCAGATGGACAAGACCCTCGACGCCTTGGCTGGAACGGATGTTGAGATTCCTGCTTGGGAACCTAACCCCGACATGGTCCAGAAAGGCGACCGTTGGGCAGAGCCTCTTCCTGCCGAGGTTTACGCACCAGCTATTGCTTTAATTGAAGCAATTCGCTTTGTGGATGCCGAGGGTAACTACGAAAAGTACATGTTTGAACCGGACGGGTTGGTTTCCGATGCTGCTCTTAAGGCTGCTGCTGGTAAACTTAAGATGATGGAAAAAGATAAGCAGCTTGCGCAAGATCTTCAAACTCCACCAGGTGAAGAAGTGATGGCTGAGGGCGCTGAGCCGCCACCAATGCCAGCGGGTGAAGAAGAGCCTATGTCGCCAGACGAAGAGCTTCTTTCTGAAAACATGTAGCTTACACTCTTGCTTCACATGGTGTGGAGCTTTACAATCGTTTTGTGCAAGTGCCCTTGCTTGTACATAAGGAGATGAAATGTCAGAAACGGAACTGAGCAACTCTGCTGTTGATAGTGAAGCCGTAGCGTCTAATGTTCCTTCAGCCCAACCTGTAGCCGATGTGGCTACCAATGATGCAGCCTCGGGCAACATCATCGAGCAGGTTAATAGGATTGAAGCACAAGACAGCGCGGGGACGCCTGAAAACCAGACAGAGACTCGGGGCACCAATGATGTAAAAACTGATGACAAACCGGATCGAGGATTCGATCTTTTGACATCGGAGTTACCCGAAGACGAAACTTTTTCGTTGGATGGTTTCTACAAGGGAATCAAACCGGAGCATCTGGAGAAATTGGACCCGCTTTCAAAGCAGGTCATCCACAATCTACGTCGTGACTACCACAATAAACGCCAACGAGATTCATCGAAAGCTCGCGAGCTTGAGTCGTCATACGGTGATAGAGAAACAGCCTTGAGGGATAAAGAGCGTGCTCTTATTACTCGTCAAAAGGCTTTTGCTCAACTCATCGATGACCCCAAGCTTAAAGAAGTTCTGTCCAAGCCCGAATCGGAGCTTCCAGATCTTTTGAGCCCAGAAGGAATCGAGGCACGCATTGAGCGTGCTGCTGCTGAGAAGCTTAGTCAATTGGTCAAACCAATTGCTGATCATTCTGAGCGGGAAACCCGGCGATTGGCTTTAGGCGACTTTATGGAATCACATCCTGAAATGAGGGATACAAGGTTTCGTGGGGAAGTTGCAGAGCTTATTCGTCAAAGGCGTTCGTCAGGGTTTGCATTAAGCACACCCGATGCATACGAACTGGTAAAGGCTCAAAGAGGCGTGCAGGAGCAACAGCGAGTGCAGGCCCGTCAACGCCAGGTTAGAGCGGCTAGTGCGCGACAGATTGGGAAGTCTAAGGCGAATGCGGCAAAGACTTCAGGTCCTCCAAAGGGAGCCAGAGCCCAAGAGCTTTATGCTTGGGTGAAGGCCAATCAAGAAGAGGCTAAGCGTTTGGCTGGCCTTAAATAACAAAGCCCCGAGGAAAAGAAAATGGCTGTTACCCAGGCCACTGGCCTTAACATTAGTGACGAGCTACTCTCGTCAACCCTGTACCTACTTGCGGAAGATTTCCGTGATAACCTTGCCCGAACGACGGCGTTGATTGATGTTCATGAAGATGTTCATGGAAAAGGTCAACCCAAAGTTGAGGGTGGAACCCGCTACATCGAGCCTTTAGGTTTCGGTGAGCACAGTAACGCTACCCGTATTCAGACTGGATACGAGAAGCTGAACCTAACCGTGTCAGACGTACTTACCCCTGCGGTGTACTCTCCTGCTCACACCACCATGCCTATTGCAATTTCTAAAGATGAAGAGATCAAAAATCGTGGCGAAGCCGCTGTGATTAGTATCCTTGATTCTCGCACTAAGGCTGTCATGGGCGCTATGCGACGTAACCTCCTCCGTAAAACGGTTGAGGGTGTAGACGCTGGCGGATTTGCTGACTGGAACACCTTGAATGGTATTACCTACGCTAATGGCTTTCTTGAAGAGAATGCTGTTGGCGCTCAGGGTAACGCTGTTGGTGGCGTTTCCAAGGCTACCTATTCTGGTATCCCCGGTTGGCAGAACCAAATCGCAGACGTAAACGGAAGCTTCAACGCTAACGGTCTTCAAGGACTTGTGGACTTGCGTGTTGAAACTGCTGCTGTGTCTCCTGGTGGAGAGCCTCATATCTGGCTCGCTTCCCGTCAGGGAGCTAAAAACCTCAAGCGTTCGCTTCGTGCATACGAGCGTTATGTTGATGAGGCAAAGCTTGACGGTGGACGCATGATCCAAATGTGGGACGGTATCCGTATGGAAACCGAATACTACATGCCAACCAACACGGCGACTCATACAACGGCTGTCATCAGCTTTTACTTGCTGAACCTTGATGACATTCATTACGTCTTTGATAGCGAAGGTTACTTTGATGTGTCTCCGTTCGAGAAGATTAGTGGTGAGTACGACGTTCGTTCTGCGAATGTTCGTCTTTATGGACAACTTGTCGCCAAGCACCTCGGTTCATCCGGTATTGCTTTCGACGGCGAAACCTTCTAATCATAGTCTTTAAAGGAGATTTATCATGGCTGTATTAAAATTAGATGGCGCAAACGGCGTCATTGCATACCCCAAGAAGATCTATACTGCTCTTGCTAATGGCGCTATTGCTGTTGGTGACGTGGTAAAGGTCGAAACTGACACAACTCAAACCCCTGACCCCGACACCTACGGTGCGGCTGGTTTCATTGTTGCGCCCACCGCAGAAGCCAACTCGGCTTTGGCTGTTGGTGTTGCAACAACCGCTGCTGCTGATGGTGAAGAGGTTCAGGTCCAGGTTTCTGGATTCAACGATGCTGTCACCTCTGTCGAGCCTATTGCAATCGGTGAAATGGTTGGCGGCGCTACTGCTGGTGACGTTCGTCAGTGGGACACTGAAGGTGCAACCTCGCAACCCTTCGCGGTATGTGTGAATGCATTCGCAGGCACCGCTGCTGACGGCGCGATTCTTATCATCGATAAGGGTTGGCTGGGCTAATAGTCCACGCTTGCGTGACTTGAAGGCCCCTCGGGAGATATACTCTCGGGGGGCTTTCTTTTAGGAGGGAACATGATTCTTAAAGACTTGATATCAGAAGTGAACGGTCTGCTTGACCACAACCCAAACGTAAGCACACATGAAACCCATGTTGTCCGACTTATCAATAGGCACTACGAGGAAATTTGTAGCGCTCATCCCTGGCGGTTTATGCAGGAGCGTGACGAGCACCAGCTTTACGCTGACCTTGAGGGCGCCGCTGGAACCACGCTAACGCTACAGAACAACAATAAAGAGGTAACCGCAGCAGCAGGAACATGGCTTCACACGGGCATGGAAGGCGCTGTGCTCGAAGATACCGCCAGCAGCATTGAATACCGCATTGATTCTGTTGCAAGCACAACACAAGCGTTTTTAACTGCTCCTATTGGGGCCTCGGCTGCCGTAACAGGCGTGACGACCTTTAAGGTAAAATGGGACAAGATTAAACTTCCAAAGGACATGGTGGACTTTCTTGGTATCACCATTCGAGACGAGATCTTTGGGCAGGCCGCGAACTCAAGAGACCGCAGACTTGTTTATGTGGACTCGCGTACAGAGGAAGACCTGCTTCTGGATCACACAACGTCTGGTGACACGATCATCATCACGGACGACGACTCGCATCACACGCTTAATAATGACCTTGCGATTACGCTGGGTGTAAGTAACGGTGGGTCATTGGCTGCCAACACAAAGTTTGAATACTGCGCGACAATTGAGCGTGAGGGCGTTGAATCTGCACCAAGTCCGGTGGTGTCAGCAACTACCACAACGGCTGACAAAATAATTACCGTGTCGGGTTTGCCAGCAGTAAGCGGCACAGATGTTTATCGCAAACGAATCTACCGACGCAACGCAACTTTAAACACGGGCTGGTATCAGATTACAGAAGTAGTCCCAGCCATATCTCCCTCGGCTACATTTGTTGACAATGGCTCCGCATCTTTAGACTACACTCGACCTCTTTACTACGAAGGTCCTCGTGACACGATGCGTCTTTATAGGCGTCCAGACGTAGATATTAAGTGCGAAATTCGGTATATGCGCCGTCCGGCCAGATTGGTTGGGTACAATGACCAACCACAAATCCCGCCTCAATACCACGTCATTCTTGTGTACAAGACCGTTGCAGATCTTTACCTGCAATACGGGCAAGGTCAGATTTCAAATATTTACGAGGTAAAGGCTGAAGAGCGTATACAGCAAATGAAGAAGCGCTACCTTGACCGCACTGATAGACTGTATCGAAAAGGACAATTTCAAGAAATGCCCAGCGGATATGCGTATCTGTATGGCGACCCGGTGAAGACCTGATGGCAAGTTTTTTTGACGTACAAATGAGGCGATTTGAACTTCTTGGTTCAGAAGCTCGCCCAGAAGAAAAACAACCTATAGCAGAGCGCCCGACTCAACCCTCGGAATCTGAGAAAGCTGAGTTGCAGGAGAAGAGAAGAAAGAAGAAGATTATGGAAGTCTTTGCTTCAGTCGGAAGTCCAGGGCAAAGGCCTATAAAAGTCGCGGGCATGGAATCTGATAATTCGGATGAAGATCTCTTAATGTCAGGATTAGAAGGGGGGTATTGATATGGCGCGAAAACCTATGAGCAATATACCAGTTCAATCAGCAAACCAGTCAGGAGCAAAGGCGTTTCAAGCAGCCACTAAAAACAATGGTGAGTTGCCTGGCCGATCTTTCATGGACAAATCCACCGGCAAAAAAAGGTTTCCTGGTAGCAAGTCGGTCGGGGTAAAGCCGACACAGAAATCCACGCAAGCGCCAGAGCTTTCTCAACGGATCAACGCGCCAGTATTGAGCCAGGCTAGAGTTGAGGGTTACCGGAATCGTATTCAGGCTTTGTCTCAACAGGCAGAGGACAAGGAAATATTAGAGGAGTATGAGTCCATTTTGAACGAGGCCAATGGCCACAAAGATTCTTTTGCTGAAGAAACTATGCGCAACGACATGGAACAGTTCATGTCGGATTCAGACGTGCTCCGTCAAAGCATGAGCGTGCCCTAATGCCTGGAACCAGATCGATTGATCAACGAATAGATGACTGGTGGGCTAAGCATTATTCCGATGTTTATGTTGACGACGAGACAGCCGTAAAGGATTCAGAACCGTCTACAGAAGAGGATTCTGAGCCGCTTATGGCTCAGGAGCCTGAGGAACAATTCATTACTTTTGGGCAGGGTTCTGAAACCCTTTCGCAGTTGACTCCCAACTTTGATGATCCAGAGGTTACAAGGAGAAGCCACGGTGCTTTTCAGGGCGCTTCTAGAGCTTGGGCTTTTTATGGTGAAACCTTTTCAGAGTTCGGCTCAGAGTACGATGTCGATCCATACATCTTAGCCAGCATTGCAGGACTGGAGTCTGGAGGTCGCCCTGATGCCGTTGGTCCAACTAAAGATCTTGGTCTTATGCAGATGACGGAAAAAACCTGGCAACGAGTGATGCCTGGAAGAACGCTTGACGAGCGCTTAGACCCCAAGCTATCTATTGAGGCTGCCGCTAAACTGTTTAGCCAGGACCGGAGTATCTTGAAAAACGAGGACTTAGCCGTCCTTGCTTACAACGTTGGTCATCAAAGAGTTAATAGAATCATTCATGGCGACGATGACTTCCCAGGAAAATCTAAATATTATTGGCCCACCGTTACTTTAACATACGAACGTCTTAGACAAGCATTAACTGAATAGTGTAGGAGTGCAGAATGAAAACATCCAGACTGCTCTTCAAGCCGCTTAGAGGTATTGATGATTCTTGGCGTCCAAGTCAGAATCCGCCAAAGGCTCTTCGCATTCGCGACATGCGCTACAACGATAAAGACGCCTGGGAAAACTCTGGTGGATACAAGGTATTAGTTCCAGATGATGAAGAAGGGGCTGCGTGGTCTGGCTTTAATGAGATTGAAAGTGTTCACTGGTTTTCAGAGCACTCCGGCAATCGTCAGCATCTAATCTTTGAAGCCAAAGACTCTTCCGATATGCGGTTGTATGTGTTTGACGGAAGCAAGGCGATCACGCAGAAGTGGCGTCCCATCATGATGTCTGATGGCACACAAGCACCACCGAGATCATTATCAAGTGCGCCGCATCTTAGAACGGTATCTGTTGCTATGAATGGTCGGATTTATTTGTTTAACGGCAAAGATCCAGCATTGGTTTTTAACGGTAGATATGCGGAGCGTGCCGGGTTTGATGGCGCTCCATCTGCCCCAACTGGACAGGCTCTACGCAAAGGCAAGACAGGTATTACGGAGCTTGGCTTGGGCCGCAAGGCTGCGTCTGGCATGAGTGTTGACGCAAACGATCCCATTCGAAATTGGGGGTATAGATACAAAATCACATTTATCAATGAGCGAGGGCAGGAATCACCACCATCAAGCCCATCAACAATGATTAATGGCACAAATGATGTAGATGGCCAACGAAAAATGGCTATCGTCACAATGCCTCGTGGCGGAGAGA
>Ga0209337_1002540_pt1 | contig 13174 bp, 22 predicted proteins | sample LinPmetageLP53_FD_184044 | JGI IMG/M metagenome (GOLD analysis project Ga0209337, IMG submission 184044) | Marine viral communities from the Pacific Ocean - LP-53 (SPAdes) (version 2) | ecosystem: Environmental > Aquatic > Marine > Oceanic | place: Pacific Ocean | collected 2010-02-08
CAAGTATAATACAGAGGACGGCACATGTGTGAGAGATTATGTTCATGTGATGGATCTAGCAGATGCACATATCAAGTCGTTAAACTATGCTTCGTATAACAATGTTGCAGAGGTTTTCAACCTAGGTTCAGGTGCTCCTGCTTCTAACAAACAACTGCTGGATACTGTGCAGAAACACACAGGTAAAATGAATGTTGAGATGCACGACAACCGGCCAGGCGATCCTGCGTACCTTGTTGCAGATATTAGTAAGGTAAAAGAAATTTTAGATTGGCAACCCACACGAAGTAGTATTGACAATGTGGTGGCAACTGCTGTACAATGGTATAACAAGACACACAAGAAGGAGATACAATAATGACAGACGATAGATCAGAAGATGCAAGTTACGAAAACGAAGGTAAAAAAGATTATTCACCTATGGTACAAATTTCTATAAAAGAATACGACAAGTTAAAAGAGAGATCTAAATACATCACCGACAGAGATCTGATCGGTTGCATAGACAAAATAGAAGAACTTGTTAGAGCATTAAGGAAACACATAGTCAGAGGAGACTTTGAATAATGGAAGATATGTTAAAAGACAGTTGGGAGCCTAAAGGTACGACAAGTGACGAGATAAAGAAAAGGATCAAAGCAGACAACGGTCGTTTCTGGGCAGGAGACAACGTCAGCAAATACCTAGAAGAAGGCGACAAGCAAAAACTCATTGAAGAACTTGCACCCAAGTTTGACTCTGTAATAGATTCATTAGTCATTGACAGAGAACAAGATCCTAACAGCACTAACACAGGCAGGAGACTTGCCAAGATGTACATCAATGAATTGATGGCGGGACGTTACAACCCAATGCCCAACGCAACTGCGTTCCCACAGGAGATGTCAGAAGCATACACAGGCATATTGACAATTCGTTCAGAACTCAAGAGTGTCTGTTCGCATCACCACCAACCAGTAGCCGGTATCGCATACATCGGAATACTCGCGGCGGAAAAACTTATCGGACTGAGCAAGTACACAAGGATCGCTCAATGGTGTGCAAGACGTGGAACACTGCAAGAAGAATTATGCAACAACATAGCAAGAGAGATCATGAAAGCGACCGGCAGTAATGACGTGGGTGTTTACATTCAGGCCACACATGGTTGTTGTGAGAACAGGGGCATCATGGCCTACAGCAGTCTGACACAGACCACCGTGCTGAAAGGTGCGTTCAAGGATGACAAGGGCACCAAGCAGGAGTTCTTTGACAACATCAAACTACAACAGGAGTTCGCTCCCAGATAACATGGCAAAGAAGAAGAAACAACCATTGACGTCAGACGGTATCTACACTTTTGACGACCGGGACAGTGAAGGTTTGCTGAACGTGGGCACAGTGACTGACAGTCTCAGTGTCAGCTATGACATGGGCGACCTAGGACAGTTGAACTTCGACCACGACAACGATTTAAGAACCAAGTACCCTGCATTAAAAGATGCATGGAATCATTACAACAACGTGAAACAACTGTGTGAATCAAAGGAAAAAGAAGAAGATGAAAATTGACCTCACTTTGCAGGCCAATTTTTGGAATACAAGTCCTTCCATTTCAATAGAACTAGATAACAAAGTAATAAGAGAATTTAACAATTTTGTTGATAAACAAAACACGATCATATCAATTGAGACCGATATAAAGGATGGTGAACATCAATTAGTAATTGAACAACAAAATAAATTGATAAAAGACACTGTGCTTGAAGATTCAAAAATAATCAAAGATTCAACAATCAATATAGTAGATGTAGTTATTAATAAAGTCAGTATCGAACCTTTGCTGGATAAAGCATTTTTTTACCCACAGTATCCAGAACCATGGTTAAGCCAACAAAAACAAATAGGGAAAGAACCTCCAATTAAATACGATTATTGTAGAATCCTACATCATAATGGTGAATGGAAGTTAAATTTCACTAGCCCAATACACGTATGGTTCTTTCAAAACATAACATTGGAAATTTAATGCTTTCAAAAGATTACTTACATATCGAAACGACTAATAGATGCATGTTAAAATGCCCTGCTTGTGCAAGAACTGTTTGGCACAATCTTATCAAACGTCCAGTGGAAAAGGCAGATCTTAACTTAAATCATCTTAAGTCATTCTTAGATTGCGAATCAATGAAAACTATCAAAGGTCTTTTATTGTGTGGAGATTACGGCGACACAATATATTATCCACAATTATTTGATATGATCAAAATGTTTAGGGATAAGGCTTTTTACATTCACACTAACGGCAGTAGAAAAAGCAAAGAATGGTGGGAAGAACTTAATTCTTTATTAACCGAAGAAGATCTGATTGTTTTCGCTATTGACGGATTAGGCGAGGAAAACTTAAAGTATAGAGTAAACGCAGACTGGGATAGTATTATGACAGGGATTGATGTTGTTACTAAAGGATCAGCAAGAATAGAATGTCACACACTTATCTTTGATTTTAACCACGATAAATTAGATGAGATAAAACAATGGGCAGAAAGTAAAGGCATGGCATGGAAGTCAAAAAAATCCATGAGATTTGGTGACAAAGCTGTGAAGCCTAAAGATAAAAGTCTTGTTGACGAACAAGAATTATACAAGAGTGAATATGCCAACAAAGATACTATGGAAATTGCTCCACGATGTCTTGAAGCATCTGTTGTAACGAGTGATGGATATTTTATGCCGTGTGACTGGATAAGAAATCCGCTTACATTTTATAGATCAGAATTATATCTCGATAAAGAAAAATGGACTGATAGGCTTAAAATTTCTGATATAACATTGGATCAAGCATACAGTGTTTTAGCCGAATGGATTGAGAATGTAAAAGATAAAGGGATCAAAGGAGAGGCAGAAGTCCTTTGTAAAATGAAGTGTAGAGCATGTTAGATAAAAGACAGCAACAGATTTTAGCAGTAAGAAATCAGGTAATGAAAAATCGAAAAGTCTTATGTACAGGTAATCCAGACAGGGAAGGCACAATAGCAAGTGCAGTTAAAAAAATATGGCCGGAAACTACATTCATTCATCTTTCTAATGGTTTTGATTTAAAAAATATTAGTTCTGTAGAAGACAAATTAAAAAAGTCATTTCAAACACATAACACTTTTATAAATGCCAGTTATCTTGGTGGTATACAAATTAAACTGTTAGAACTATGCCATCAACATATGCCTATAGGCGAAGTGTACAACATAGGATCTACAAACGAGTATGATGGACTAGGTTCAGAAACATATAAAAACAATAAAATAGAGTTACGACAAACAAGTTTAAAACTTAATTCTTTTAGGTTTCAGACTACCCATATAGTAATGGGAGGTATCGACACAGGAAAACCTGAAACAGAAAGTTGGGTAAAACCTATAAAAATTGTAGAAATGATTAAGTGGGTGACAGAACAAGATGTAAAAATACCCATTATAGGAATTGATCAACGAAAACAACCATGGTGAGTAAAAATTAAGAGTTGATTTTTCAATTTTATATGTTATAATAGCAACATGAGAATAAACACTGACCCCAAATTAAATTTCGAAGACGTTTTACTACAACCAAAACGTTCCACGTTATCATCGAGGAAAGATGTAGACATGACTAGAAACTTTACATTTAGGAATTCAAGTAAACAAATGAACTTCCTTCCGATATTTGCAAGTAATATGGATGGTGTTGGTACATTTAGCATGGCAAAGGCCTTGCAAGAACACAAGATGATGACCGTTATAACAAAGTCGACAACTCCAGAACAGTGGAGAGAAGCCGCAGGCACAGGATTAAGAATGCAATCAGTATCAGTGTGTACAGGAACCAATGTCATGTGGGATCCAGATGCACCGGATTGGAAGATCATGCAAGAAGTTTTAAAAAGTTTCCCAGATATTAAGATGATAACAATTGATGTCGCAAACGCATATCATCAAAACATGGTAGACTTTATCAAAAAAGTTAGAGATCAATATCCAGACAAGATCATTGTAGCAGGTAACGTGGTGACACCTGAGATGACAGAGGAATTAATTATAAATGGTGCTGATGTGGTCAAGATAGGTATTGGTCCAGGATCAGTATGCACAACAAGAACAATGACTGGTGTTGGTGTGCCTCAATTTTCCGCAATAGTGGATTGTTCAGATGCGGCGAATGGCGTTGGTGGACACATAATGGCAGATGGTGGTTGTGTGTATCCAGGTGATATTGCAAAAGCATTTGGCGGTGGAGCCCACATGGTCATGATTGGCGGTATGCTGGCAGGTCATGATGAATCAGAACAGCCAGTAGTAGATGGCAGAGTAGAATTTTATGGCATGAGTTCAGATCGTGCAAGAGAAGTGCATGGCAAAAGAAAAGATGGATACAGAGGCAACGAGGGTAGACTAATATCTTTACCTCACAGAGGACCTGTTGCAAACACATTAGACGATATTGTAGGCGGGGTAAGAAGTGCCTGCACATACATAGGTGCAAGAAGATTAAAGGACATGGCCAAATGTGCCAGTTTTGTAACAACACACAACGTGATCAATAGAGTTTATGAAAAGTACACAAAATAAAAGAATAGACGAAATAGAAGATCAGATAGAAACACTAGAAGGTCAACTGACAAGTGTTCGTAAGGTCACACCGTTGCATGATGCAACTTGGTACGTGAAATGGATTGGGGTATTTTTTGTCTGTTGTGCGGTGTTGTGTAGATCAGTAGAAGAGGTTCCAAAGATATATGATGTTATGTTTTCAGTAATAGGCACTGCGGCATGGCTATGGGTGGGAATTAGATGGCATGACAGAGCATTGATAGTTTTAAACACCATACTACTTGCTATGCTAGTGTCAGGAGGAGCGAGGTATATTGTACAATGGCTGATGATGTAAAGAAAAACTATTTCACAACAGGACAGATGCGTAACGCACTGATACAAATCGAAGACAAGATGGTTCATTCCAATTGGATGCCAAACATCATACTAGGAATCAACAGGGGTGGTTGTATACCAGGTGTGTATCTATCTCACAGATTAAAAACTGCCCACGAAGTATTAGATGTAAGGTTGAGGGATCACACTGCCAAGCCAAATTTAGTTGTACTTGAAAAAGCATTTGCATTCCAAAAAAAGATACTGATCATAGACGACATCAATGACTCCGGGGCAACATTCCAATACATACTTGACAACTTTGGCAAACACGAAGAACGGATAAAGTTTGCCGCACTTATCAACAACAAGCCTAGCAATGTAAAAGTAGATTACCATGGTTACGAGATAAACAAGGAAGAAGTGCCCAGTTGGATCGTATTCCCATGGGAAGAGTGGGACAAATAAACTAAAGGTTGTGTTGACACAACAGCGGTAATACTTTACAATATACATAACATTTAAACCTTAAGGAGGACTTAATGTTCAAAAACGTAGACAAATCAATGCTGATGAAATTAGTGGCACTACACGTGATAGTTATTACAGTTTCAAATGCGTTAGTGGCAATACCTGTAGAAATACTAGGTGTGAAATTAACGTGGGCGGCATTCACTTTCCCATTAGTAGTAATAGCGACTGACTTGACTGTTAGACTATTGGGCAAAACAATAGCAAGACAAACCATTGCGGCGGCTTATCCATTAGCAATAATCGGATCCATTGCAGTTGTCTTGGCAGAAGGAGCACCGGGATCGGTCGCAGTAAGAATTGGTTTCGCAAGTGCCACTGCTTATGCTGTCGGTACTATGCTTGACGTGTATGTATTCCAATACATCAGAGAAGGGTTTAAGAACAATTGGTGGTTGGCACCAGCGGTATCAACTATCGCGGCTAACATCATTGACACTTACACTTTCTTTGCAGTTGCATTCAATAACAGTGCAGACGAGTACATGGCGGCGAACTGGGTAGAGATCGCAGGATCTCAAGTTGTAATTAAAATTGCAGTCGGTTTATTAGTATTCTTACCAGCATATGGTATCTTACTGAAAAGACTACAGAAGAGTTACAAACTAAAATAGTATGATGAACAAAGTCTACACAGGCGCTGGTATACTAGCAGTAGTACTAGCAGTAACGGCTGTCGTGGCATTCACACTACTTTAGAATCATTGGGGGGTTTTTTCTCCCCCCATTGACAAAACATCTAAATACATTTATAATAAAGAGACATTATGGGAAACAAAGCAGGAAAAATTTGGGGCGAAACTGAACTTATACTGGCCAACAATGCCTTAGAGTTCCATAGGATAGATTTCAAGGAAGGTGGTGTGTGTTCAAAACACCTGCACGAATGGAAGTGGAATGGTTTCTACTGTATGTCAGGTGAACTGAAGATAAAGGTCTGGCAGAAGGACTACGACCTAGTAGACGAAACTATCTTAAAGCCAGGCGACTTTACAGCAGTCAAGCCAGGCTTGTATCATTCATTTGAAGGTATGACAGACGGTGTTGCTTTTGAACTTTACTGGGCCAACTTCTCACACCACGACATAGTGAGGGAATCCGTTGGACACCTGAAAGACACTGACGGCAAGGTTGTGAGATTAGACAAGAACAAGAAGAAATAAATGATCCCAATCAAAGGATATGCCACATTTGATCCACTGAAGCACTGCTGGATAGGCTCCAGTTTTAAGACCGAGTGGTTCCATGACCTGCCCATATACAAGAATGATAAGATCATGGATCCCCTAAAACGTATTGCAGAGGAAACAGAAGAAGACTACCAGACTCTAGACAATATATTGAAGAATGCTGGCGTAAAAACATACAGAAGTTTCTTAGACATCAAAAAGTACGGTTCGTTGAAGAACGTCTATAGACCACCTGTGTGTCCCAGGGATCACTTTGCAGTGATTGGAGAGAAAATATATTTTGCAAATGGACGACACAGAGGATATGAAGCTATGTTATCAAAAATAAACAAACGCTCGATGAACATAGATACAATGCTTGACGTTCCGTCTCTCAATACTGCCACTATAGTTAGAGTGGGCAAGGACATATGGTGGGACATAGCTCTAAACATTGATATGTCAATAGTAGAAAAATACAAAAAAAAATGGGAACAAGAAGGATTTAGGGTACACACGTCTGATAGGGGATACCATTCTGATGCTGTATTCTGTGTGGTCAAGCCTGGCTGTATAGTTTCATTGTTTGATGTACAGGACTACAACACGAACTTCCCAGGATGGGACGTGTTGCACCTGCCGGATCAGTCATGGAGTAAGGTCAGTCCATTCTTAAAGATGAAAGGTAAAGTGGGTGGACAGTGGTGGTTGAAAGGCGAGGAACACAACGATCAGCTGATAGAATTCGTCAACACCTGGTTGAAGGACTGGGTCGGCTATGTGGAGGAGACCGTGTTCGACGTGAACATGCTATCCATAGATCAGAACACAATCATATGCAATAACTACAACAAGGATGTGTTCGCACACTTCAAGCGGCACAAGGTTGAGCCCATCATATTCAACTTCCGACACAGGTACTTCTGGGATGGAGGTGTACACTGCATAGTACAGGACCTATACAGGGAAGGAACACAGGAGGACTACTTTGGCTAACATATACACCATATACGCAGACCACAAGGACAACATCACAGCACACGAGTTCGTGGCCAAGATGAGCCTGTTCCTAGACAAGCTGGTCGAACATAAAAAGATGGACTGCTACAGGATCACCAGGATGAAGTTGGGATTCCGATCCATGGACATGCCCGAATTCAGGATTGACATGGAATTCGAGAACATGCAGGCACTGGACGACGCCATGACTATTACCATAGCAGACAAGGATGTCGATAGAGTACACGTGGGATTTAATCAATACGTGGACACAGATACGATTCAACACTTCCTTTACCGAGATTTTCCAGATGATCTAAATAAACCAAAGTTGACAGCCAAGCAAGATCAATATACAATTACAGATATAGTTGATGCAACAAAAAATATAGATCCGGAAATATGGAAAAAGGGTTAGAAAAAAAATATTACTATTCAGAGATATTCCACAGCATACAGGGTGAAGGAAACTACACGGGTGTTCCAACCGCTTGGATAAGATTCTTCTTATGCAACTTGCAGTGCAGTGGATTTGGACAAGTAGATCCAACAGACCCAAGCACGTATGAATTGCCGTTCGAGGATTTTGATGTTGACAGTGTGAAGAGGGTAGAAGACTTGCCAGTGTGGGAGAAAGGGTGTGACTCCAGTTATACATGGGCAAAGAAGTTTAAGAAACTGATGGGACATGAGACCCCTACTGCACTTGCTGGAAAAATTGTAGACATACTTAAAACTGACACAAACGCAAATGGATTGTTCTTACATCCAAACTCTAGACAACATCAACATTTGTGTTTCACAGGCGGAGAACCTTTGATGATCACTGGACAGGCCGCAAGCATGGGAATATACAAAGAACTAGAAAGGCAAGCAAACTTGCCAAGTTCGATGACCTTTGAAACAAACGGCACACAGAAACTCACAGACCAATTTAAACAATGGGTGAAAGACATACCAGAAGAGATATTCTTTAGTGTGAGTCCTAAACTGTTCACAGTGTCGGGCGAGAAAACAGAGAAAGCGATAAAACCAGAGAATGTTAAGGAGTATGCTGAATGTAGCAACAACGGACAATTGAAGTTTGTGGTTGGTTCCAAACAGAGGCAATGGGAAGAACTAGAAAACACAGTGAGAAAATTCAGAGAAGCAGGCATAGAGTGGCCAGTATGGATAATGCCCACAGGTGCAAGGGAAGAAGAGCAAAGTGCAACTGCTGGTAAAGTGGCGGAAGAGGCATTTAAAAGAGGATATAATGTGGCGGCAAGAGTTCATGTTTATCTATTTGGTAATGCAATTGGTACATAGTAGTAGACTAAAATTTAAAAATAAGGTATAATAATATTATGAAGGTAAAAAAAACAGCAAAGACAACAATAAAGAAAAAGAACAACAAGGGTTCTAAGAAAAGTGAAGAGCCAGAAGTTAAAGTTCTTAATCTTAATGTAAACCCTGAGAATCCTAGAAATGGTTTCTTTGAGCTGGACTGGAATCCTGAATTCGTAAACATGTTGAAACAATCTGGATACCAAGGTGAGAGCGAAGAAGAGATCGTTGATAGATGGTTCCAGACACTATGTCAGACTATTGGCAACGAGCAAGGACTAGATATTAATGCTTCGGGTCATGTGAAAATGACTAGGAGAGATGACGGAAAAACGGAGGTATCGTAATGGGTTATTTTTTACTTGGTATCCTTATAGGCTGGTTGGTTCCAAGACCTAAATTTATAGGTAGGGCCGAGATAGCAATATGGACACCCATCAAAAAAAGACTTCCTAAGTTTACACAGAACTGGTGGGGTTAAGTTGGCACACATTCTAGTAGACACAGCCAACACTTTCTTTAGAGCAAGACATGTGATCAGAGGTGACACTTCTGAGAAAGTTGGAATGGCCATTCACATCATGATGAACAGTATCAAGAAAGCATGGCAGGACTTTGACGGAACTCATGTTGTGTTCTGTCTTGAGGGCAGATCATTTAGAAAAGACATGTATGCACCATACAAAAGGAATCGTAAGGAAATGGCAGATGCCATGACCGAGAAAGAAAAAGAAGAGAATGAAGTGTTCTGGGAAGTTTACGACGACTTCGTTGATTTTGTAAAAACAAAAACAAATGCCACAGTTCTAAGGAACGGTAGAACAGAGGCAGATGATCTAATCGCAAGATGGATTGACAAGCACCCCGACCAAGAACATGTTATCATAAGCACCGACAAAGACCTTAATCAGTTAATAACACCCAAAGTTAGGCAGTACAACGGTGTTAACGAAACAACCATGACACACGAGGGCTGGTTTGACAGCAAAGGTAATCCTGTGATAGACAAAAAATTAAAAGCACCCAAACCTGCTCCAGACACAGAATGGATCATATTCGAGAAGAGCATGAGGGGTGACCCCAGTGACAACATATTCTCAGCATACCCAGGCGTGCGTACAAAGGGCACGAAGAACAAGATAGGATTACAGGAAGCATACGCGGATCGTAAGGAGAAGGGATACACATGGAACAACATGATGTTGAGCAAGTGGGTGGACCATGACGGCAACGAACACAGGGTCATGGAAGACTACGAAAGGAACAGGGCATTGGTGGATCTACACGCACAACCAGAAGCCATCGTAGAAGAACTTGATCAAACGATTGCACAGGCCAAGGCAGAGAACAAGAACGTTGACCAGGTTGGAATCAGATTCATGAGGTTCTGTGGCAAGTACGATTTAAATAGGATCAGTGAGCAGGCACAACTGTATGTCGAGCCTTTCAATGCTAGGCTGGTCTAAAAATGTTTTTTAGACAACTTGCTATTGAACATTTTAAAAAAACAAAACAAGCTGTTTTGTGTGATAGTTTACATGTACTAGACATTGATAATTTGTACCTAGAAGATCTAATAGAGTTCAAAAAGAATCAAGGAAAAACCCGAGCATGTGTATTGTTATTAGCATTTGAACCACCTTATTTTGATCCAGGGTCCAACATTTCCAGACAATGGATACAATTTAAAGACGTACTATTAAAGCATCAAATATTCAATTGTGATTTTTTTGTAACTTGTATGTTTTGTAATTCTAGTCATGATGATAGTATAGAGTACCTAAATAAAAATCACTATGATTGGTCATTTCTTAAGTTTGATATAGATCTAACCTATATCAATGATATAGAGGTAACCTATGCAGATATACCCAAGACGAAGAAAAAAATAAACAAACTAGAAAGTACCGGGACAGAATTATTTTTAGAAGAATGTCACATGAAATTTTCTCACTTGAATTTCACCCACAGGATGCATAGGCAACTGTTTTCTAAATTCCTTATAAAGGAAGGGTTAGTGCGAGATAATCTCGTTGCTATTAATCTTTTTCGAAAAGATGTTGTTGAAGCTAAAAATTATATTCCTAAAGATGAAAATCGATTAATCGAAATCGATTTGGACGATGGTTGGTTTTACAACAAACATTTATTGGATCTATGGAGAGATGTGCCTTTAGAATATTATCGACACCCGGATATCGACGATGGGTATGACGCAATGAATTTAACTTTTTTAAACAAAGCATCATTCAACATCGTTAGTGAAACTGTGTTTGATTACCCTGCTCCTTTCTGCACGGAAAAAACTGCACAATCCTTGATGTCTAAAAGACCTTTTATCATGATAGGACCCTGTGGCAATCTGCAACATCTTCGTGATAGAGGATTTAAAACATTTCACAGCATAATAAACGAATCATACGACGATATAGAAGACCCAAACAAGAGATTAGAAGCCGTTATGCAACTGGTATTGGAACTAGATAAAAAATCACAGCAGGAGTTGAATGACATGGTGTATGCTGTTAAAGATACATTAATACACAACCACTCTTTAATTCTGGAAAAAAAAAGAAACTTTACAAACATCACGGAATAACGTATAATAAAGACATGACTATAAATGCAAAAACACTGATAAAAGACAAGTTCTGGATAGTGGAGCAGAACGGCCAGAAACTGGGCACCCTACAGAAACAAGCGGACAACGGATGGATCTTCCTCAGCAAACAGGACAACAGACAAGTGTTCCACACGCAGGAGAGTCTGTTCACGAAGTTTGGTTTCAACATATTTGACCAAGCTAACGTCAAGAAAGTGGAAGATGAGATACAGACAGACAACTTTGACGTGCATGGATACCCATGTAGCCAACATCCATACAATCCGATGTTTGATGTAAAGAATCAACTGCCGGTATACACCAAGACACCCAAGAGCAAGAGTCAGTTCTGTGCAGGATACTACATAATCTGCTTCGAGAAGGGATGGAGGAAAGCATACTGTCCAAAGATGATCACACTCTCAAGGTACGATTACCGGGGACCAATAAAATCTAAAATAGAAATGCAACAGGTACTAAATGACGCAGTCAAACAATTCCAAGATTCAAACTAGACCCATCGAGGATCTGATAGGCAGGATCAGAACCCTGAGACAGAAAGGTGAGAGACAGATCATCATACCGGCCAAGGAAGCGGATCAATTGGCGGATTCGTTGACGCAGGTGATGACACGTATGGTCACTATACAGGAAGAAATTATACAAGCACTTAAAACTGCCAAGGAAGCACAGACCATAGACATCGAGATGGATGGTGGCGGATTCTCTGAAAAAGAATAACTTCATATAAACCTAAAGACAACGTTCCAACTCTTTCCAATACTGCCTAGTGGCAGTTTTTTTGGTAAATATACATAATATTATGAGTAGGCCTAAACCAACGGTGTTATTACAACACAGCAACAAGACCACCTTCAAGATGGATGAGGTCCTAGCGGCCGTGGGCATCTGGGCAGTGTTCTACGATGGTAAACCCATCAACCTGAAATCATCAAGTTTGGTTGCCAACTATCCCGGACCAAAATACAAGAAGGTGAGTTTCTCCAACCCAGGCCACGCGGAGAACCTAGCCAAGAAACTGAACACACAACACAACACGGACAAGTTTGGTGTTTACATTTTAAAGACCGGCGACAAATTCACTAGATAATTAACTGTACAATGGATCGCAAGACAGCCTACACCCGGACCTTCATGCAACTGATGGAACAACCCATACATGATGAGACCATCAAGACCAACTACTACACCTGGTGGCAGAATGTCAGGGAGAGTTACCAGGCCAGGTCACTGAGATTGACCAAACAGGGCTTTGAGATGCTGGAGAGCATAGACCTGAAGACCTACACCGTGAAATTCCCACAGAAGATCATATTCACCCCCCAAACATACCTGTGGTTGGATGAGTTCGTTGACTGTCCATACTTCGTTGACAAGGCAAAGATCATTGTCACCATGGAGAAAATGGCATTACAACTGATGCTTTTCGCTGGAGATGTGACGAAATACGGTCTAGCACGGGCAATGAGCAAGACCGAGGACCAAGAAAGCCAATAAAACCGCGACTTTTACCAGGTTGACGTGTACTAAGATCCTGCTATAATGATACTATAAACATTTTAACAGGAGTGTACAAAATGGCGAGAACAAACAAAAACAAAGAGGCGGCAATAGGCAGTCAAAACAGAACAGTTGGTCCAAAC
>Ga0209337_1002542_pt1 | contig 13155 bp, 11 predicted proteins | sample LinPmetageLP53_FD_184044 | JGI IMG/M metagenome (GOLD analysis project Ga0209337, IMG submission 184044) | Marine viral communities from the Pacific Ocean - LP-53 (SPAdes) (version 2) | ecosystem: Environmental > Aquatic > Marine > Oceanic | place: Pacific Ocean | collected 2010-02-08
GCATTATCTGAAATTTTTAAATCTTCACATAAATTTTCTGCGCCGTCTATAGCACCTTGTAAATCTTTTTGTAATATTTCCATTAAAAAACTTTCTTCGTATTCCTTATTGTCTTCCCAAAAGTCTTCGACGCATAAATGCCCGACGCCCACGGTCCTCTTACCTAGAGTATCAAGGTATACTTTGTTTCTGTACCCTTCGTGTTTACGTACTGATTCTAAAAGTTTATTATAAGTATCAAATTCCATTATCTTTTTTTCATAGTATCAAGTTTACTATTTATATTTTTAACTTCTGTTTCAATAACAGCAATACGAGTTTCAATTTTAATAAATGTCATTATTGCTGTCTCCATACGATCCATATCTTTTTCCATTGCTGATACGCGTTGACTCATCATACCCCATGATACAAACATTGCCGCGGCTACACCAATTAACCAAACTGTATCTTTTATACTAAACATTGTACTCCCATTCATCATTTTCTACAGGATCTTTAAACATTAAAGTGTCGGCCTCTGCAACATTAAAATTATCATTTTCTTTTAAACCTGCTAGTCCACCATCTGCATAATTAAAATAATATTGTCCATCAGTTCCAAATCCTCCTGAGCCTTCTACTATGCCTGACGCAGCGTAAAAATCACCCCATGAATCATATCCTCCTGGAGGCGGCTCATCAGGGTCGTCAGGGTCATCGTCATTATAATCTTGATAATCTTGTTGAGCAACCTGTGTTCCCATCAATCCGCTTTGTTCTATATTATCTAAATCATAAAATAATTTTGGGTCAAGTGGCTCTCCCGTATACATAGGATCAAGTTTTTGATTTCCAAATTTTTTACCTGTTAAAGATTCATATATACCTCCAGCCATTGTGCTAACTGGACTTATTGCAAATTTCATTGCTTGTCTTGGTAAAGCACCACTAGAAAAAGGACGAGCTTTTTCGTACGCAGGAACATCTTTTTGCATTAATTGTTGATTAAAATTAAAATATTGATCTCCCGTTAAACCTTGTCGTGCTAATTGAGGGTCTACTCTTTTAAAATAATCAACCGTTGAAGATCCTGGAGCTTGTGCTCTAATATCTTCTAATACATTTTGTCTGTATTGTTGTGCTGGGTCATCAGGAGCAATTTCAACTCCTGTTCCAAATGTAGGATCTGGTGCTCCCATACCTCCACCTTTAGTAGAAGAAACTCCTGAAAGATACCCTAATAATTCTTGACCTTGAGTTGTTTCAGCAAAATCATCTCCGTATTTAGCTGTTAAACGATCAAATTGTGTTCGAAGTTTGTGTTGTCCTTTTGGCGCTGTCTCATTAAACTTTTTATCACCTATGTAATCTTCTTCTATTTTTCCTAATCCAATTTTTGCGAGAACAGATTGTTTTTGTTTTTTTTCTTTTTTAGGTGTTTCTTTTTTAGGTGTTTGTTCTGCACGTTTTTTCTCCGCTTGACCTGCTTTAAATGACGCAGATTCTTTTTGTTTTTTTGTTGTTGCTCTCCCACCAGATCGTCCTGCAATATAATCTTCTCTGCCCATTATGGTTTTCTCCTTCCTGCTAAGTGCATAATACCTTGTCTATTAATAAACCCTCCGCCTTTAGCTTGTGCTATAGCGCCGTATAAATTACCTTCTGCAAGAGAGGCACGTTGTCCGGGATTCAGGTTTCCTCCCTTTGGTCGCATGTAGTTTGATGTCAAGCTGCTTGTCTTGATTTCATCCGACACGTTTGTTACAGGAGGTTTAGGTAATAAATTTGTTGGAAAAGTTTCACTTGGTTTAAATGTTTTTGCTGGGGGTTGTGTAATTCCTTCTGGCGTTATTTGGAATGGATTTGCTTCTTCCTCTGCTTTTTTAATTAAAGCTTCTCTATCTGCATCATTAAATGTAAATGTACTTCCCATTAAGAAATTCATTGTATCATCTATATCACTTGCATCAAATCCTTCTGGTAATTCGTCTTTAACTGTACCATCACCAAACACTAACCGTGCTAAACGAACATAGTTTGCACGTCTTGCTTTTTCTGTTAATCCTTCATTGGTAATATTCGTTAACATCTGTAATCGTTTTGGATCAGTTAATATATTAGATCCGTAACGTGCTACCATTGCCATAGCTACACCTACTAAAGGATTGCCAAAGTTTGTTGCAATGAAGGCACCTGTAATACCTGAAGCTCCTGCTAATACGGCACGACGAGCAACGAATTGTGCTGTCTCTGCTACACGAACACTACTTTCTATTTTTGATAATTCTGTTAAATCTTTTAAATTCTGTATAGCTTTAATGCTTGCTTTTTCATCATGCCCCATAGATATATAAAATTGTTTAAGCATTGCATCGCCTTGATCTGTTCCCAAACCAAGAGTTTTTGCAAACTTATCACCGTTAAATATTTGTACATCAACAGTTTTTGCTCCGCCTTCTCCTGCTGTAACTCTAACTCTTTCTTTCGGCATTTCAAAATTAAGGTACTCTCGCGTATACTTACCATTTTGATCTTTAATTACTCCTTGTGGGTTTGAATCCAAGAATGCTTTTTCTTTACTAACAGTTTTAGATGTTAAAGTTCCTGCTAAAGGATTTTTACTTTTATTAAAAGTATGTGAGTATGTTTCGCCTGCTGAGTCATACGCTGTTTGTATGTACTGTCTTGCTGCTTTTTTAAATGTATCAGGTTTTACTATTTTTGCTAAATCTGCGATAGCCATAGCACTTGGATTGCCTGTATTAATAAATGAATCAAAAATATTTTTTGCTAATTGATCAGGATACATCCATCCAGGTTTTTCTACTCCTGCACCAAATATATTTTCATCAACAAGAGACACATGTTTGGCCAGTGGTGTTTTAAATACGTCGACTCCTTGTGCACCTTGGTATTTTTTAGCCACTTTATTCATATCATTAAATTTACCAAACCAATGATTAGCAGATTCTAGTGACTCTACTGTTGATCCCATTAATTGTTTTGCTTCTTTGTTATTGGCAAAATTTGCAGGAAGTTTCCAATTTTTTGTATCGTTTAATCCTTCTTCTAATGCTCGTTTAAATGCCGCGGCATCGCCTACGATTTCGTCGCCTTCGCCTACGAGTTTGCTATATTCACGCCAATTTAAATTAAATTGTTTTTGTAATGATCTAAATTGATTAGCATTTACATGATCTGGTAGTCGTGATAAATTTAATAAGAAAGCATCAAATTTTTCAAGATTTTGTAATCCACCCATTGTATCAGGTTGTCCTTGTGCATATCCTTGTAATTGAACCATTCCTCTTTGTGATTTTTCTTTCCATGAGTTTGCCAAAGCTTTAATATTACCTGTTGGAATGTACCCTGATCCTGCTTGAAATTCATCTCCATACGATGTAACTCTTTTCCCTGCTCCTAATAAGTCATCAAGTTTATTAGCATTAGCATAAAAATTATCATATAATAATGCACTCATTTTTGAAAATTTCTGAAAATTTTTTCTTGTATCATTTGTAATTAACATACCAATATCCATCATATGTTGTACGGGCGCTAATTCATTTAGTGTGTTAACTACTTTTTGATCAAGCAACCAATTAATGTTTGCTTTTGCTTGTCTAAATGGTGTTCCAACAAAAGGAAATACACCAACAACTCTTGCATATGCTTTAACAGCTGCACTTGAACTTGCTTGTGCTATACCAAAAGGTATTTCTTGATCCATAGCAATTTGTGCAATACGTTTTGCTTGCTCGTTTCCAACACCTACTGTTAATGCTGTACCTTTACTTAGTCCTTTAAACAAAGGTCCAAGAGACGCGGCACCTCCTGTAAATAGAATAGCATTTCTCGCTAACGCTAAATTTTCTAATTTTGGATCTGTTTTTAAATTTGCTTCAGGTATGTCATTTAAATACCGTGTTATTTGATTAGCCATGTCATATAAATTGGCTCCAGCATAAGCACCAAATCCTGCTGAAGCTGCTGTTGCTCCTGACAAGTAAGGATCTTTACCTGGTGATTGTGCAAATTGTTTCATAAATCTTTTTTTATCCGCTGCGTATAAAGGTATATTTGATCCAATTTCTCCTGCCAGTGCCCATGTTGTTTTATTATTATCAGGTAATAAACGAAGTGCTGTATTTGTAGCTCCCATAAAACTGTCTATGCCATACTGACTAACACCATCGGCAAATTTGTTTATATCTCCACTTATCAAAGCATTAAGTAAATCTGGTGATTGTTTTATAAATGAAAATACATTTCTATCATCTTTACTCAAATATTCTTGAAAACGTTTATCGTATTCTTGTAAAGGATCTTCTTTTAAACGTTCATAAGATTCTAATTGTTCTTGTGCTTTTTTTGCTTCTTTCATGTTAGCATAATCCTGCTCTGTCATTGCAGCTTGTGGTATATCTTTTTCACCGTATTTTTCACGGATCATATTAATGTAATTACCTAATGCTTCTTTTTGTGCATTATATGTTTTTGTATCTAGTTCTTCTATATTAAGAAAATTTCCTGCATCAGGAACTTTAAGTTGTATGTCCCCTAATTCTTTTGCTGCTTCTTCGCCAATATAGTCTGCTATATTCGTTCCAGGATAAGTTTGTTTCCAACTCCATATTTCAAATTGATCTGTTTTTTCTGCCATTAGTTGTTGTCCTTGTTACCTACTGGTTGAAATACAGGTTTTATTCCATATTTCCATACCGCTTTTGGTACAGCTAAAGCAAGTGATTTAGCTTCTCCTGCTTTTTGTCGTATTTCAGGTGGTGTAATATACTCTATTTTTTTAAATATTGATGTACCTTTTTTATTTTCAGCTTCTATTCTTTTTGTTCTATCTGATGGTGTAAACCATTCATCCATTGGATCATACGTGTATCCTCCGTTGTTTTCTGGTATTTGTGGAATTCCATCTGGAGGATAAGAAAGATTTTTCTTTTCATATTTTGTAAGATCAATATTAGATTCTCCAAAACTAACATTACCTGTGGGTAATCCGTTATCATCAAATTCTACATTACCCGCTAAATCAAATTCATATTGTTTTATTGCTGCTTGTCTCACTGCTTCTTTTGTGCTGTCAAATAAATTTGGATCTTGATTTTCTAAATCTTCTTGTTTTATATCCATTGTTATCTTTCCATCTAAATCGTACAAAAGAGCCATTAAAGTTGTAAATTGCAAAGATTGCCACACAAAAGGTGCTAAAGCTATTCCTGGTACTGGCATTATGGTGCCTCATTAGGTAAAACTAAATCATACCCACCTTTGTCATTTTTAATTAATGTAGGTGCAGATTTTGGATCAAAATTAGAAGACACGCCTGCATACCCAGGAGGAAACTCACCCCCTCCGCCACTAAATAAAAGTTTCATATCATCATTAGCTCCTGCTAATTCACTACGAATAGTATTTAACTTAACAAGAACAGATCTTGCATCAATAACACCTGTAATTTGTAAATCAGCATACGCACGTTGAATATCGTCTAAGTTTAATCGACCTGATGATTTACGAGCTCTTGCTAATACATATGCAACACCGTTAATACGTGTTCTGTTTTCTGCTAAAGCAGGATCAAAATCCCCACCCCAGAATGCTGCAGAACGTTCATCGCTTGGATCAAATAAAGCACGAATAGCATCTGCATCTTGTGGATCTAAATGATTAAATTTAGAGTCTGAAATTGCTGAATCTAAAATAGATTGTCTATCATCAGAACTAAATACATCAGAAATAATACCTTTACCACGTTGGATAAAGTCTTTAATTTGACCAACAGCACCTGCACGTTCTGGATCTGCAATAATGTTTGAAATAACTTTATCTAAACTTCGTATTTGTCTATCGTATAATAAAATAGCTCCTAATTGTTCTTGTAGTTTTACTGGCGGTAATATGTCAGCCATAGTTGTTGCTACATCTTGCAGGGATATAATATTTGCATCTGTGTTAGGTATGTGTGAAATTACACCATTTGTATCAAGAATAGCTGCCCCCTCTTCTGTCAAGTTAGGAATCATAAATGTTCCATCTTTTAATTCTTGAACATTACCTGTTATTTCTTTTTTTGTTATAGGGTGTATATATCTTGCCACCACTGTTTTTTTAACAGGGTTTTTTGCTGTGTCACTAGCAGGTTTATATCTATTAGGAAATTCATCTTGTGCTTGTTTAAATAATTCACTACTAGAAAATAATACATTTGTAGCTTTTGTTTTATCGTACACTTCAAATGGTTTACTAAAATCTATATCTTTACTATATCGTCTTAATTCTTCTGGTTGCTTCATATCTTCTTTGAAAGCTCTTAACGTAATAGTTTTATTACTTCCCGATACTACATCATACATATCAAGAGTTTTTGTATCTAATTCAAAATTATTAGCACGGTCTTGTTTTGCAATGTCTTGTAAGAATCCTATGTTAGCAAATGTTGCATCTGTAATTAATTTTAACCTATTTCCCTCATCAGTTTGTTTTTGTGTTAACACATATTTTTTCTGTGCTGTTTTTAAAGCACGTTCTTGTTTAATCAAAGCTGCTTCATCTTGTCGTGTTGCTGCTCGAAGAGGCACATAAGCACCAAGAGCTTGTTGCCCTGCTTGTGCTAATATTTCCATAGGTTTCCCTCGTCCACCAAGTAATCCTAAACCAAGAGACAGTAATCCTGCAACTTTATCTTCTTCTTTTTGTTTATTAATAAAAGCTCTATCTTGCGACACATCAGTAGGATAAAGATCTTTTGCATCTTCTAAATATTGAGCATCTGTTTTTTTAGGATATAAAGCATCTGCTAAATTAACAGCAGGAACAACGGCTTTTGATGCAACATCGTCATCAAATCCTTCCACAATACCTGACATTAATTTATCTGTTTCTGATTTTTGTGCTACCTCAACATCTTTTTGATTTACTTCTGATTTAAGATTGCCTACTTGATTTTCAATATCAGCAAGTTGTGTTTGCAATTCTTGATCCGATAACTCTTGATCGTAAGTATGCAAATGACCCACGGGTGCGTGAGGAGGTACTGTTCCTCCTGTATGCATTCTAAATAATTTTCTGTTAAGAACGGCCATTAAAACCCTGGTAAGTTACTTGGAAGATTGATCCCTTTCATTGCCGCTAGACCAAGTATACCTAAACCGGCTGTCTGCATCAACGGACTTGTTGATGGTTGCTGGGTAACAGTCATTTGTGAGGCAGGTGTTCCTGTTAACATACCAGAAGCAAATTGTAATCGCTCGAATGGTTCCTGTTGTTGTAATAATCGTGTTTGTCGTGCTGCATCAGTGACATTTTGTGCTTGCGATTGTCGAAGTGCTCCAAGTTGTAATTGAGATCCGATGTCCGCGCTTTGTAATCCTTGTTGCATCTGACCAAGCTGTGCGTACTGTCCACCAATTCCTTGATAGAGTGGTGCTGCTTGCATAGTTCGTGCTTGTTGATTTTCAAATGCTTGTGATGCTGTTTGTTGTGCTTGTTGAAAGTTTCGTGATCGATCTTCAAATATACGTCGTGATTTAATATCTTGTAAGTTTCTTGCAAGCTCTGCTCGTTGTATACCTTCTCTTGCTCCACCAAACGCTCCTGCACTAACCGCTTGTGCACTTGCTGCTTGTTGGGCAAGTTGTCCTTGTCTATCAATATCAGCTAAAGCTCCTTGTGTTACTTGTTGTTGATATGGATCCATGTATTGCCCAATACCTTCTGCTGTTGGTGCAAACATTCTTTGTGATGCACCAAGTGCACCTAAGCCCATTCCTGTTACATCACCTGCTGCCTGTAAATATGGTTCGTATCCTCCAAGACCTTGTTGGCCCATTTGAACAGCACGAAGCTGTTCTGTTGTTAGTCCTGCTGTTTGAAATGCTGGAACGGGACGAGATACACCCGCACGCCCAAGCTTTCGCAGTTTAAAATCTTCATTTGATTCACCAGATTGTTGGACAGCATTTGGATCACCAAATACAGATCCAAGTAACATTTCCCCACGTTGTTCAATGTACGGGGCTAGTCTATTATATTGAACTACTTCATCAACCATTATGCCGTTCCTTCTAATCTATTCATTAATTGATACATTTTTTTAGCTCCTTGACGTCGGCTTCCACCACCAGCGTTCCTCACAGCTTCTGCCGTCATTACAAATTCTCCATCACTTAACATCGCAGGTACACGGTCATCTTTTGGACCACCTGGTCCTGCAATTGCTCCTGTTCTTCTTGGGAATGATCCTTCTGCTAAGTATGCAATACCGCCGTCTGCCATTCCTAAATCTCCTTGTTCTTCCATACCCATCTCGGATCGTGGTCCTAAATAATCTTGTTCTCTATTTAACATTTCTTGTGCTCTTGCAATATCATCTTCATTTATTCTTCCAGATGGTTTTAACAATCTTGCTAATTCCATAGCATTCATATTTGTTAACATTTCTTGTGCTCTTGCAATATCATCTTCATTTATTCTTCCAGATGGTTTTAATGCTTTTGCAATTGAAAATGCTAAAGCTCCTGTTGCAGCTCCGATTCCACCTAATTCTTCGCGTCTGTCTAAAAATTGTTGCGTTCCAGCTAATTCTCCTGTTGCAGTTCCGCCTAATTCATTGCGTCTGTCTAAAAATTCTTGTCTTCTTTCTTCTGTAAGTGGTTCATCAAAGCTGTATGTTTTACCATCAAAATCATATTGAAAGCCTTCTTGTTCATCATCAGGGGGTGCTGAGTATCCTGGTCTTGTATCAAAATCTTCTTGTGTTGCGTAACGACCACGATTTTGTAAATATTCTATCATTGGAATAGTAACCATTCTTTCTTGAACTACATCATACACAGTAATCATTGGTTGTCTTAAAGAGGCTACTTCTGTTATGCCACCTGTATCTTCTTGTGGCATTGGCATATTACTTAATTCATTAGCGGCCATATCGTCACCCATAAACAAATCAAGATCTTGTATACTTTCATCTCCAGGTTGATTAACCATTTCACTTGCATCAAAATCAGTATCTCCTTCTGGATAGATTACACCAAACGGTCCTGTTCCTTCTTGGAAATGTTGAATAATACCACCTTCTGCTGAGTAAGTTATGGGTTGTCCTGTGACAGGATCAATAGCCATTGTAGTGCCAAATTCTCCTCCCCAAGGATATTTATTAGTAATATCTTCCATTGTCATTCCTGTATTATCTTCTTCTTCTGCTTTTAAAGCTTGGTAAATAGGAACACCTAAAGATGCTATTGTTGCAATTTGTCCACCACTTAAACTTGTTATAGCGGTTTTTGGATCAATCTTTCCAATGTCAATCATTTCTTGCCTTAAAGTTCCTTCTGGAACACCAAGCGCTTGAGCTTGTCCCTTTGTTAGTATTTCATTTGATGTTGTTTCACCAAATCCTAAATTAGATTGAACTTGATCAAAAGCAGCTCCTATGCCACCTTGGTCACCAAATAATTTTGGAAGTGCGTATTGACCTGGATCACCACCAAACATTTCTGCTTGGCCAAATGCTTTTCCTGCGCCGTAGCCACTAAGACCACCCATTACTGCTTCGCCTGCTCCTTGTCCTGCAAGAAGAGGAGCGCCTGCTCCAATAAGAGCTGCGTACCCTGGTCCGAGACCCGCGACGCCTGCTATCATGCCCGCGTACGGTGCAACTTTTTTTAAAGCTTTTTTAGCTTGTTTAAATATTTTCTTTAAAAAAAATTCTGGCTGTCCAGTGATAGGGTTAATAGAATTAAATTCATTACCAACAATATAGCGTTCAGGTTGAATACCCATTTCACGCATTTGATTAAATAACATTTCTTTAAGTCCTGGATTTTCATCAAAGACTTGCATAGGAACAACAGTTTCTCCTTCAGCTGCGTGTACAATGTATGCATCTTCATAGCGACCTAAATCAGCTAATCGTGAAACTTCGTTATGAAAATTGGCTAGTCCGCCAGATGGTAATATTTCCTGCATGGTCTCCATGTTATTTTAATGTTTCTCCAAGTATACCAGGTAATGCTTTTATATTTATACTAACATCACGTTGTATGTCTTGATCTTTTGTTGAGGTAGCAGGGTTATTGATGTCAGCCTTTGCTTCTTTTTCATCAGCATAGACTTTCCCTGTTGTAGCGTGCTTTATAGTTGTTGTTGTAGGGACCTCTATAACTGGCAAAGGTGCCTTTCCAACTTTCACGGTAATATTGTCATTTATAGCCATTTTTTCTCCTTCTTTCAATAAGTTTATGATATTTCTAGTACACTTAATAAAACATGCAAATCACCACCATTTTGGGCTTGCACCTTTAATATTTCCGATTCTTTTAATACAACAGGGGACGTGGAAAACGAATAACTATTAAATAATTCTTCCGATGTTCCTTTTTGTACATTTCTGTTTGTCTCTAATGTATAGCTAACACTGCCTGTATCTACAATGTGACAAGAAATTTTACAATCATTCTCCTCATCAGTGTTAGTTATACGTAATGATTTAATAATTGCTGTTGTTTCTGACCCTACTGTATAGAGCGTTGTCAGTGCATTTGTTGTTAACACTGCTTTATAATTTGTATAAACATTTGCCATTTATGTTAAGAACCACGAAACTGCTTCATCATCACTACGAAGTGTTTCTGGCGTATAAGTGTTATTTAATAAAAAAATCATCTGCTCTAATGATTGTATTAATTGTGACATTTGTTGTCTGTCGTATTGTTCTGGTGCATCAGGTAAACGTGGTATATTAATTTGTGCCATTAGCTTCCTCTCATTCCGTCAGGTTGTATTTCTAAACGCAATGTTCCGTATCTCCATTTATCATCAGTAGCATCACTTGCAACACGAAGAGATAATTGTCTTCCTCTAATTCGTGTGTCTTGTTTTGTAGTTGTTGTTGCCACAGCAAAAGAACCATGACTTGTTTGTGTTCCTGTAGGATAGGGACGTGTTTTTAGTGTTATGTCAACATTACCTACTTGTGATTTAAAATCAGGAATAAAACGTCTAACAGACATAAATTGATCGCCGTCGGCTATATCAATATCGCCTGATTCAATATGTGCTTCCATAGCACTTCCGTCATCATTAACTCCTGTTTCGTGTGCATAGATAAATGTTCTTCCTGCTGTTACACCTTCTACTGTTGTGACAGGTGTTGTTGTATCTGTTGAATTAAATTCTGCGGCATAAGGATTATCATACACACCTCTATCTACCCACGCTGTACGAGCTAGTGTCCCTACATACCATAACTGTTCTGCATAATTAAAAGTAACTTGTCTATCTATTTGTGTTGAATCTGCTGACGCATAAAACCATGTTATTTCATTAAACTCTGTATTAGCTGCAACAAAAACATCACGTTGTGCACTTACTTGAATATCAGTAAAAACATAATCTTGCACAGTACATGGTATTTTACGAACAGCACCATCGAATAAGAAAAAAGAATTAGTTCCCATCCAATAAGCAACACCTTCTACATCAATTGCAGCATGAATACCTACGGCTCCACAGTTAGAACCTATTTGTTTAAATCCAAAAGTAAACGGAGGACCAATAAATTGCATTGAGTATAGTGCTAAATCTGTCCATATTAAAACAGCTCCTCTTGATCTTACGGCTGTTTGTATAAAGTTTCCATCTGTTAATCTTGTTGAGCCTGCTGTATTTGTTGCTGTAGGCGTCCATGTATTTTCACCTTCTTGATCAGACCAACGAACAAACATATTGTCTTGTGTTGATGTTGTTCCTATTGTTGTTTCTGTTCCAAGACAAATAACATGTCTATCTTCACCAGAGACTAACATAAATCGTGATTTTGTTGGTGCAGTAGACACACTTGTTGTGGATGCAATATTACTAGAGAGTCCACTTGATGTATCCCAATAATACAAACCACCATTAAATTGTAAAGCTAGTGCATCCTCGCCCCATGTATCAAGAGCCCATTTTCCTGAATCTAGTAGCACGCCTTCTGCACCTGTTAATGATTCACGACTTGTGTCCCATGTTGATGCTCCCCAAGTGCTTGATCCCCATCCATAACCAAATATAGATGTAGCAGAAGATGTGTTAATTTCATATGTAGCTGTAGCTGTAGCCCCTGACGCACCTGATGTTGCGTTAGCAGGTGCAGTAATTGTATATGTGTTTGCACTTGGTACAGATAATATCTCAAATTCATTTTGTAAATTAGCTTGTGATAATCCACCAATAGCTCCACTAACACTTGATATAGTTACCATGTCTCCAATAACTGCTCCGTGGTCTGCGTCTGTTACTATAACAGATGCTGAAGCATTAGTTGTTTCAAATTGTGTTATACTTCCTGTTGCGCGCGTAGGCGTAATGTCAGCATAACTTTCTTCTGAGTAAGCGTAAAGTTTTTTGTTTGTGCCATAGATAGCATACTTAACGCCGTTTAAATCTGACCATGCTAAAATAGCACGTGTTGCACCAATTAAAGCATCACTTGTTACTTTTGCCCAACCACCTATTTTTTCTGGTAATCCATAACGAAAACGTACGTTATCACAATCTACCCATTTTCCTTCAGCACCATATTCTGTATTTTGTTTATCTATTCCTGGTGCAATTTGCAAATTTGTCAGTGGCATAAATGCTCCTAATTAGTTGCGTAATATGGTATCCAAAAATCAGTGCCATTTACATTGACACGAATATGTCCTGTTAATGATCCTACACTTGTATCGGTTGTTAAACTCGCTGTTTGATCACTTGCAGTTGTACCATCAAATTTAATAAACTCTTGGTCTGTATCATCTTGATCTAATGATAAACATGCAATAGCACCAGAAGAATTTGCTTGGTTTATTTCTACACTAGCATCTGCTGGTGCATTTGTTCCAAAACCAATTTTATCTGCTGAGCCATCTATAAAGAAAGCGTTTGCCAATGTATTTGTTTCACATCTAAAATCTAAGGATGCTCCTGTTTGGTTCCATGTAAAAGCTCCACCGTCTAGATCAACAGCTCCTGAAGCTTTAAAACCTCCAACAACATCAAGTTTTGTACTTGGTGTTCCTGTTCCAATACCTATGCGATCTTCGCCTCCATCGGAGAAAAAATTAACAGCATCACCATTAGATTCAATTGTAAAATTAAGATCGGCTGAAGAATCATTAAATATAAAAGCAC
>Ga0209337_1002543_pt1 | contig 13153 bp, 11 predicted proteins | sample LinPmetageLP53_FD_184044 | JGI IMG/M metagenome (GOLD analysis project Ga0209337, IMG submission 184044) | Marine viral communities from the Pacific Ocean - LP-53 (SPAdes) (version 2) | ecosystem: Environmental > Aquatic > Marine > Oceanic | place: Pacific Ocean | collected 2010-02-08
TTCTTCTCAATCGTACTCGTGAGGAGTACGTCACTCGTAGTGAGGTTCGAGAAGACATGAGTCGGGTTATGGAAGCACTACACCGTGTAGAAGACAAGCTAGACCGCGTGTTACAGAAAGACTAATAAATGGCAGCTATAACAACAGACCAAGAACTACAAACAGAAGTTGGTAAGCTGGCTGTAGGCGACCCTACGAACGTTCCCCAACTTACAGGCATCGTTCCCACTGTTGGAACGGGTGAGGATATGCCTAGCATGTCGGGGCAGCTAGGAACAGGTCCGACAACCACAACATATACGGCGGCAGAGCTAGGGACCCCTATGGCTGTGATTCAAGGCGGGCCTATTGGCAGTATCTACCCAAATCCCGGCACCACCCCTCGCCCCACTGTTCCAACTGCTCCTGCAGCTAATGTGGGTCAGATTGCTTCTGTAGATAACGTTACGCCCGATGTAGCAAACCTAGGTGGAGCGCAAGCCGCACAGTTAACTCCTACGCAACCCTACGTAGACATGACAGGGGTTCAGGGTACGGTATCAGCGGGTTCGCAGGCTACTGCTGCAACAGAAACCCTAGACCCACAGGCCACGGTTCAAACCCAGCTTGGTAACCTGATGTCCTCTATTCAGTCGGGTGCGCCACTTCCCCCGTGGGCTGCTCCGGGGGTTCGCAAAGTTAGTGCCATGATGCAGGCTCGTGGCTTGGGTGCTAGTTCGATGGCGGCGGCTGCAATTACGCAGTCACTGATGGAGTCTGGCGTTCAGATAGCTGCGCGAGATGCAGACAAGTACGCTGCAATTCAGTTGCGAAACCTGAACAATAAGCAGCAGACTGCTCTAGCTAATGCCGCAGTCTACGCAGGAATGGACAAGGCTAATTTGAGCGCACGGTTGCAGGGGGCGGTTACGGAAGCACAGTCCATACTCTCTGTGGACTTGAAGAACCTAGACAACAAACAGAAGAGTGACACTCTAACGTACAGTAGTTTGGTTCAAGGCTTGTTCAAGGATTCGGCAGAAGAGAACGCCCGTAACCAGTTCAACGCCAAGAACGAACTGCAGGTTGAGGAGTTCTTTGCCGAACTGGGTTCGCAGGTCGAGACAGCGAACGCCAACCGTACAGCAGCCTTGCGACAGTTCAATGCCAGTGAGAAGAACGCAATGGAGCAGTTTGATGCCCAGATGACGGACTCCCGCGATAAGTTTAACTCGAACATGAAGTTTGCGGTAGACCAATCCAATGCAGTTTGGAGACGCGAAATCAACACTGCAGGAACAGCCATCCAAAACGAAACAAATCGTATCAATACACAGAATGCATATAGTGCAAGCCAGAATGCCTTGAACAGTCTTTGGCAAAAGTATCGTGACAATGCCTCTTGGAACTTTCAGAAGAGTGAAAATGCTCTAGAGAGGACGCACACAACTGCCACGAACGCAATGCAAATTGCCGCTGCTGAATCTGCCTACAGTCAACAGCAGAAGGATGAGATGGCTACTACTCTTGCAACATGGTTAATAGGGATGTTTTAGTAATGAGTTTTAGTTTATTTGATGTTCTACCCGGCTGGGTAGGAACTGCAGCAGAATTTCTTCTAGGGGAAGACCGTAGTCTTGGTGGAAAGGGTGACGAAAACAGAGGCCTGCTAGGTAGCGGAGCCGACTCTTTTCTACGCAATATAAAAACAACAGAAGGCACCGCTGCAAGCCGTAGTGCAGCAGAACAGCGACGCATCACTATGGATGTACCTAACCTAACAGGAACTGTTCCGGGGGGCAGGGCCAGAGTTCAGGGAGTCACCCAAAATCGTCCCTTCATAGGAAGTAGCATTCCTCAAGTTCAGAGTGCAATCAGACGGGCTATGGGTGGTGGACTTTCGCAGGGGCAATACTCTAACTTGTGGAGAGCGTATGCTTCGCAGCGCAACTTAGCTCAAGGACGGGCAACACCCCGCGCTACCATTGGGTCTTCCGCAATAAAAGGTGTAACGCCCATAGCAGCAGCCAGCCCTGTTAAACGAACAAATAAAGAGGTGGTATAAACAGCATGGCAGAACGTAATCCGCTCTCAGGAACTATAGACAACATTGACCGGTTCGCGGCACCGCCGCCGGGACATTCCCTAACACAGGACAACTCTAGGTGGGCATGGGGACAGGCTCCGAAGAATGCCGACCCAGAAGCAGCCCTAGAACAAGTCGTTGAAAAACTAGACACACCTAAGATTAAGCAGGAAACCCTGAAGCTTCTCATGGTGGGTATATCCGTAGAAGTTATTGTAGAAGGCATTATTGTACAGGGATTTCAAGAGGGAGCGTTTAGCCTAGACACGGGCCTTCTTATGAAGCCTGCTTTGGGTATCCTGATTGCTGACATGGCAGAGGAAGAAGAAATACCCTATCGACTGTTCGAAAAGGATGACCCGGAATCCGAAGGCACAATGGACGATGAAACCTTCTTTAGAATGATGAAAGATAATAACCCCCAAATGTTCTCCTACATTCAAGAGGCAGTAAACGCGGGTATTCGGGCAGGAGTCACTCCACAAGAACCAGAAGAGCGAGGGTTTCTAGCACCCCAAGAGGAGACTGAATAATGGCTATGGGAGTTGCATTTGTAACGGGGTTGTTGCAGGGAAGCATAGACAAGCGGCAGGCTGCTATCCAAGCAGCGCAAGACCAAAAAGAAGCTGAAGCTGCTGCCGCTGCAAAAACAGCGGAGTTTACAGTTGACCTTGTGAAGTCTGGAAAAGTTGATACCAATAGCGAAGGTTTTAAAAACTTTCAAAAAACTGGAGACGTAAGGTACTTAGTCAACGTGTCTAACACTATGGACAAGGTAAGCAAGACGACTGCTGTTGGAGGTATAACCTTTGGCTTTAGAAACGATGGGGATTCTCCTATGGTTGCGGCTGGTAAAAACATGGGGGGTATGAATACTCAACTGTTAAATCCCTCATTTTATGCTGATGCTATTAATAAAGCGAAGGCAAGCCCCACCACCCTAAAAGCTACTCTAGATTTTATAGCCTCTCAAAAAGCTTTGTACCAACAAAAATTTTGGTTAGACAATAGTGGTAAGGATGCGGCTACAGGTAAGGTTACTGTTCCTAGATTTGCAGACTTTTCAGGCGGGGGCTTTAATGCTCTACTCCGGTTTGAAACAGAGTTGCAAGATATTTCAGGAACAGGTCAGGGTGCTGCTGAAGCACTGGCGATTGCTGAGTTAGATACCAAAGTAAACATAGCTACGAGTGGCGAAGGATTGAAGAGTGACGAGTTTTACGTAGAAATTCCTGATATTGTTAAAGAGGAAGATACTACGCAACAGCCTGACGTTTCGGCAGGAGCCGCTCCTAAAGCTATGGTTGGTGGTGTATTTAAGTTTGAGAGTGAGCAGCAGGCAATGCACGTTACAGTTCTTGCTGACAAGCTTGGGTTTGCGAACGTAAACATGATGTTTAAAAACTTGGCCTCTATTAGCAAGTTTGAAGAACAGGATTTCTACAGAAATAAAGAAGCTCTCCTGAGTGCAGCCCAATTAAATGCTGCGGGTGTTTTAAATTTTGATAGTCTGGGCGGGACTAGTGATGCAGAAAACATTGCTGTAACGCAGACACTAGCAGACATAGGGGGTCCTACAGATAATCTATCCAACCAGATAGCCGCTGTATATCCTTTAATGGCTGTAATGTACCGCAAGAACCCTGCTACTCCTGCAGGTATTAGCGCAGGCGATATAAGTGGGGCGCAGTACCTAGCCAATCAAAAGATAAAAGCAGGAGAGGTTCGCGAAGTATATGAAGCAGCAGACCTGTCTGTGGGTATGCTAGAAGAACTCATCAAGTTAGAGGGAGACTTAAATACCACCGGACTTGTAAGAGACTTTCAAAAGGTTGCTGCAGGTCTGTTTGGAGAAGGTGGTACAATTGACCAGATGTTCGGTAGTGGAAAGGTTCGCTACAGAGAGGACGACGCTAGTTCTGAAGTCTTAGCGGCTACTGCTAGAAAAGTTTTAGCAAAACAAGGGTTCACGGATGTTAGTGGGCCGCTGGGTAGAATTGAGTCTTTAAAAATTGCCCTAGCTGCAAAGATGGCTCGTGCTGTTGACCCGGCTGGTCGATTGTCGAACCAAGACTTTGAGATGCAGCTTAAACGACTAGGAGATGATGGCTTCTTTACTTCTACAGAATTTAAAAAGGCTTCCCTGCAACAGGTTCTCGAAGAGTTTACAGAAAAGCGGGACTCTGTAGAGAGGGTGTATAAGATTTCTGAGATGGACTCCTTGAAAGAAAAGGATTTCATAGAAATAAAAGCCTATAAGATAGTTGATAAGGCACGTAGGATGCGTAAGAAATACAACATAAATCAGCCTCTTGTTTCTGAAGACTCTGGGAGTATCCCTCAACCTGAAGGACCAGTGTACATAACGGATACTGATACTGTTAACGCCTTAAATAAATCAACGCCAGACCCAAGTCTAGCTACCCAAGATGGAAGCCCTATCTATGAAACCGGGGGAAAATTCTATTCCAAAGATGACAAGGGATATTTAGAAGTACCTCAAGGAAACGTTCAACTAATATAGTAGAGAACTAAATGGCACTAGCACCTAACACAGTAGAAGAAGAAACACCGCCTGTAGTCAATCCGGCTCCTGCGAACGACCCTGTAGTTGTGGACAACGCGGCTATAGCGTCTGCTCCTGTTTCTCAAGAAACCCCGGAACCTGTTGCTAAACCGGAACCCCCTAAACCTGTAGCCAACTTTAGAGAAGCCGTAGTAGAGAAAAAAGCTGAGATTTTGACGCGACCTTCTATTAAGGAACTAGAACAGAAGGACATTGAAAAGCAACGAAACGGTAAGAGTGCAGACGATGTTTTAGATGAAATAGTTGCCAGTAACAAAGCCCGAAGATATGGGGACACAATAATAACCCCGACTATGGTAACCAACGCCCGACCAGAACGTGGTCGAGTAGAGGACAAGGATGCCTACCTAAGATTTCGTTCTATTCTAGGCAAGTTCGAGGGACCCAAAGAAGGGGTCGTCATGCCGGGAGTTCGCGAGGAAGATATTGTAGGTGTAGCTGATATAAACGAACTGTACCACGGCTACATGCCTAAGTGGAAGAGAACAGCTAAGACACGATTATCCGTAGACGAGATGATGAAGAATGCTGGTCTTCCTGACGATGTGCGACAAATTGCTGTGGAAGAGTTTACCTATGGCAACCTGTTCGAGGAATACTACAGACGACTCAGAGAAGCCGGTAGAGGATTAACGGTAGCCCTTCCAAATATAATCAAAGACAATACCACCGCCGCTGTTAAATCTATGTGGGCAGCGGGAACAACAAACATATTTAGTCCCGCTTTTAAGTCAGAGTACGCCTCTAGGGAAGCAGAAATACGAGAAGGTCACGAGGCTTGGAAAAGCAAACTTAGAACAGGATTTGGTCTTGTAGGATTTAACATTGAAGCTGCCGCTAATTTCAATGAGGTTATCCACGAGACTTTAGAAGACAAATTCAAGGAGTCAGACCCTGATAAGTACGAAAGCCTAGCGTTTGAAAAAGACGAAAAGGGAACTTTCCTTCTCGACCCGGATGGTAATAAAATACAGCGTAAGTTCGTAGCCCCCGACCAAGCAAACTATATATTAGACGCAGGTTTTGAAACACTATCCTATCCTGAAAGAGCAACCGCAATCATAGGCGAAGAAGCTACTATGATGGTCTTGACGGGGGGTGGGTACACCGCTGCTAGAGGTTCAAGACTTTTAAATAAGGCACTAAAATTAAAAGAAAATCCCAAGTTCGCTCCTATGCTAAAAGGTATAGATGACCCAGAAGATATTGTAAAGGCTGCGTCACACATACTAAAGTTTGATGAAACCAACAAATTCTTTAAGGCAGGACTTCTGCAGTATAGAACAAATGAATCTCGTGAGCTTTTAAACAATCAGATAGATGTGGCTCAAAAAAGAATGGCTGCTCTGAAAGCCAAACGAAACAAGACTACGGTTGAAGAAAAGGAGTTGGCATCCCTTCCCAACGTTATAAAACAATACAAGAACACTCGCAGTAACGCTAGGGTTCGCGGGAGATACTACCCGTATATCAAGGACTCTATAGAAAACGCTGCCGTAATTGGTGGCGGTGCATTTCTGTTTCGCGAACATGGGTTCTTCTTTGAGGATGAGAATACTCGCGAGTTCGCAGGCTTAATGGCTATGAGTCTTGGGGGCTACAGGATTGCTGGGGGTGTTGGTATGATTGTAGGAGCCACAGCCAAAACCGGAGCAAAGAGTGTTGCTTCATCAACTGTTCCCGGCATATTCCAAATGACTTCTGAAATGATTGGCATGATTCCCGTGGTCGGTCCCGTGGTGGTAGACCAGACTGTAAAGAATATACAGGCGGTCATGGGTCGGAGCTTGGGTCCCGGAGAACTTCGAAACCTAGAAGTAATTGTAGGAACATTCGCAAGACTAGACCCTAGAATGAGACGGGAAGCAATGGAGTCAATGGGACAGACCCGTAAGCTCTATGACAGAATTGTAAATGCTTTCCCTGAGGGTGCGGAACGTGAAGCCGCTCGTGAAGCATTCCTAACCAGCTATGCTAACTCCACGGGTCTCTTGACCTTGGCTGCATCTGATGCCCTAAACAAATCCGAAGTCAATATGGTAGGGATTATGGGTGTCCAAATATCGAACATGGAAAACAATCTACGGGAGTCTACGAACTTAATCAGGGCAACTGACATGTCTCTCGACAGGTTCATGGAGATGACCCAGAATATTAAGGATGCTGACTCACGTAAAATGGTAGAGGAGTGGGTTCAGGCTCGTAAGGCGGGTCTTGGTAATTTATCAAGAGCCTTGAGAGACAAGAACACTACAGAATTAAAATCCTTAGACGCAGTAGAAGATTACGTAATCTCAACAGGGCAACTCCGTCCGGGTGACCTTTCAATGCGGCAGAATTTTGTCTCGTTGAGAAAGGAGTACCTTGAGTCTCTAGGACAAACAGTAAATGAAGCTGAAGTTATAAAAGCCTTAGACGAAAAGATTAACAAAAGTATCGACGAAGCTATCGACGCGGCTAAAGCTGCACGAGGTACGGGAACCCACAAAGCCTCGAACAACAAAGTTTTGGAGATGTTCCTAGATGAAACAACTGCACTAGCATACAGGGACGGACAAAAGCCTTACAAAGAGTTGGATGTCTTTGCAGAGGGACGTAACATAGACACTTCCCCCGTGTTCGAAGACCTGATGGCACAGGATGATTTCAAGGGAATTATTAGGTATTTTGGTCCTGAGTCAGAGATATTTGATTCGAAGGTAGGTAAACTAGCCTTGAAATCCTTTGAAGATATGATGTACAGGACAATACCTAAAGACAGGATGCAGGAAATGCGTTCTGAGTTTACCAAACGACACTTGGAATCTAAGGGTGCTGAAGGTATAGATGCCACTAACATGACAGACCACGAACTGTTCCTAGAGGTCCTAAAAACAGATAGAGCAAATGCTTTAGAGACAGGTCGAGAAGTTACCTTCAAACCCTTCACTGTAGGCAACGCCTACGAACTAGAGCTTATGAACCGTGCGTTTAAAAAGGCAGGTGATAATTACGAAGATGCGGGGGACTCCAACCTAGCCCGTATATTCAGGGGGTTTGCCAGCCGCATGGACAACACACTCGAAAGACAAGACCCACAATACTTTGAAAAGCTAGAGGATGCACGGCAGGCTTGGCGACGAAGTGTTGGAGAAGCTATGGAAGACGGGATGCCTCTAGGAGACTTTGCGAAGTCTAGGCAGCGTATGTTATCTGTAGCAGAACGTGGCACAAAGATGGGAGTCTTTGGAACAGCAGCATTGTACAAGAAGGGACAGGAGCCTGTTGAACTTATATCCGACTTATCAAAGGGTATATCTGACTTCATGTCACCGGGAAGCAAGAAAGATATTGTTCTCTTGCAGACAACTATGGAGAGACTAACCTCATCACTTGGTAGAGTTATGCCCAATGGTTCGCGGGGTTTTGATTTGACGAACCCAACAGAAGCTCGTAGGTTCAAACAACTTAAAGCTATTGTTCAAGAAATTGTAATGGAACAGACAGGCGACAGGGTATTAGGCGTAGCTAAAAAGAAGAGAGCCATTGCAGGAGCGAGACTAACAAGCCTAGGCGGTTTTGATGGCGGCACAATTGGAGAGATGGACCAAATTACAAGCAATCTCCTGATACCTGTGATAAGAAATGAGGGCGGTCCTGTAGAATACGAAGCTCTCATAGATGTTGCAGATATGTATGGTGCTACAACCGATTTACAAAAAGCAGTCACTGATTCTAAAGCAAACAGAGAAGCTTTTATAAATCTTAAAAAAGACTTTAAGACAGCTAAAGCGGATGCTACGTCAGATATAAACAAAGCATTAGAAGATGAACAAGACAAGCTAAAACTCTGGGAAGAAAACGTTAGCCAGCTTAGTTCAAAGGACTTCTTTGAAAACTTCATACTGTCAGGAGAAGGTGGCGGCTTAGAAATCTTAAAGCGAGATGCTATTAAAGTATATAAAGCTGCAGGGTATAGTGACGAAGCCGCAGAAGCAGCTTTTAAAAATGTAGCTATGAAATATACTATCACAGGTATGTTCGAAGCTGCAGGTGTAGGTCCCGTTAGGGGTAAGGTACCCGGAGCAGAGGCAGGACGGGAGGCTCCTGTTAGAGATACAGCAAGCCCAGAACAGTTGCTAGAATTAATGACAAGTGATGGGGTTCGCGAACAATTAGAAAAAATACTAGAGCCTGAACACTTAGGCTTCATAGAGGACATAGTTCGTTATACAAACGAAAGTACAATGACTGTTAAAGTTCAACAACCATTTGGAGTATTTAAGGGCTTGGCAGTTGGCAGTATAATTAGTCGCCTGTACAACCTTGCTAGGGGTGTGGTAAGTCCCGTGTACATAGCAACAGACTACGCTTTTAACGCTGCTAAAGCTGGTCAGATTGATATATTTAAACTGGCTCTTCAGGATAAGAATGCTGCAGAAATCATGGTATCGTTTTTTCAACCGATGGAACTAATAACTCCTGCAAAAATAAAGCGGTTTAATACCGCTGTAAGAACCTTTTTATTTACAGAGTTAGCTCGTCAGGGCGAAGACCTATCCCTAATATACATAGACGAAGAAGATACTAAAGAAGATGTCAGGTTAAAGGACGATGTTATGTCTATGCAGACCGACAAAACAATATATGACAATCCAACTGTTTTTGATGAGGAACAAGACAATGATGAAACCGATACCCAAGGGCAATAAGGGACTTGCCAAACTGCCAAAGCCTGTCCGTAACAACATGGGCTTCATGGCTCGTGGCGGTAAGGCCAAGGGCTACGCCTATGGCTCAACAGTTCGCAGCCCCATGAACCCTGATACCAGCATGAGTCCTAAGATGAACCCTATGATGCCGCGAACCCAACAGTCAGGTTCGAAGCGGGGTGGTATGGGGTCCATCATGTCAGCCCCGTCACCCATGACGAACAAGATGGAAGGCATGATGTACGGCGGCAAAACAAAGAAGAAGATGTAGGCTAGATATACCTGCTCGACTTGTTCAAGACCTCATCTCCTACAGACTTTAAGTACCTAAGAAGACTTGCTACCTTGAAGGTTCCTTCATAGGCTGGCAGGTCTTTTTCCATTAGGCGAACAAACTGGTCGGCATTCACGCAGTCCATGTCGAGTTCGACGCTGCCCTTGTCGTTCAGTTTTGCTGTTAGGGTGAACAGGTCAGCCTTGGGGTGCTTGTTGCTCATCTTTATACGCCTTAATTACATCAGAAGAAAACAGCTTCTGCAAGTTCAAGAGATACATCCGTGAAGCGTTGTTGTCACCGCCACTCACGGATTTTTTGTAGTCGAGGTTGTCGATGATTCGTTTTAGAGACGGTACGTCAAACACTAGGGTTACAAAAGTATCGTCTCCTATACACAGGTTGTGAAACCAGTAGTCAGCTTCTGTGGCGTTGATACCACTGGGCTTGCCATAGGATTCATACTCAATCGCTATGTTGCCTGTCTTTACCCACATGCCCCGCTCAGACTTTACTTCTATCTTCTTGTCTGTGAGCATGTCAGCGACCTGCTGTTCGCGAACCTTACCATAGGACAGGTCGAGGTCGAACTTCTTACGGTCACTAACTGCTGGTTCCATACCCTCCATTAGGCTGCTTCTTTCTTTAGTGCGTCCGTAAGCGTCTTCGTAAATGTTGCTTGTGAAGCCTGTAGTTGACCTAACTTAAAGTTTAGCTTGTTAATCTGGTCGCGTACATCCCTAATCTGCATAACAAGATACTGTTCCGTATACTCCATCTTGTCAACGTCGTATTCTACATCGTTCACTGTGACGGTGTTTTTTTGTTTTTTACTCATCGTTTTCATCCTCTGGTAAATATACCATTATAAGTGACAGCAATTTATGCTGCTGTCAAGTCTACGATTTCACACACACCCGCTGAACAGGCAAGCTCCCGCGAACCACTGGTGTTATCCTCACTTTCGAACTTTGCCAAATCTTCCCAATCAATATGGACCAACCTCATTCTTTCCTGCCACTCTAGGTATTCATCTGGCTCTATATCTTGTAGGGGAGCCTGAACGTAAGTCCCTCCGTCGTGAGGTAGAAAAGATACACCAGAAGCTAGGTCAAAGTTTTCGTACACCCATGCCCCCACTTCCATCCACTCATGGTCCTTTACATTTATAGTTACGGAAGGCTTATGTTCACACCAATGAACTGCGTATGTTAACCATAAGTCTAGCTGTTCTATAGCCGACACTTGTGTCCTTGTAACGGCACCCTTCGGTGCTTTCATAGGAAAAGAGAATATGGTGGTGTTATCTGGCTTGTTCTGACAACGTTCTGCAGGGACGCCCTTATCTATAAGAAACTGTGTCAACGAGTCGTTGTTATCGCCGCGAACTGTCCTGATAAAGTGGTCGTTGTGTCGTACATGTATCCCGCTTGCTGCGTCCACCAGTTGAGACACAGTACCCGACGGCTTTACACAGGTGATTGCACTGCTCACCGGGATTCCAAGCATGTTCGCAAACTCCCGGTTCGTATCTACTGCGACTTCTCGCATTTGCTCTAGCCACAATTTGCTGTCTACATTTTTGGATAAAACGGGATGGTCCATGATACCAGTCAAGGATACACCTAATAAACGCTCTTCTTCTGTATTGTCTTTCCATACCTTCCTCAAGTATTTAAAATCAGTCAGGGTAGACTGCATAGTTCCAAGAATGGTAGCTAGTCTAACCTTTTGTTTCAACGTTTCAAGAGTATCGTTTTCCCGAACCACTACCTCTGACAAATTACAAAATTGATACGGGCGTAGGATTATCTCACTGCAGGGGTTCGTACCCCACATGTGTCCTGTCTCGCGTCTGCCATTACGAGCCACTTGCTTGTCAGCAGCCTCACGATTAAACATGCCACGCTCACCCGACTTGCTGTCGTATAGGGCAAGCCATTCACGCATGAAGGTACCCATCTCTGGCTTGCTCTTGTAGGCAACAGAGTTATTCGCCAAGGCTCTTTGGCCTTCATACTCATACCATTTACCTGACTTAGCATGGCGCATCTGGTCGTCACTAAGATTGGATAGACTAATAAGTGCGCTGCGACGAACACCCCCTACAACCACTACATCTCCAACCTTACACATAAGGTCATGGCACTCAATGGGATATAACTTGCGACCTGCTGCTGCCTTAAATTTAGTCACAGTAAAATTAAACAAGTCCACTAGAGGTTGTGGCCCACTAGCTCTTCCACCCATAATCTTTAGCCTCGCACCTGCTGGACGAATATCGGATACATCCCACGATGGAATTTGTCCTGCGTACAGTAGAGCAACGAGTTCGCGATACGCTTTTGCCCACCCCGGCTTGCTGTCGCTCACTTTAATGACGGTATCCGAATCGTTAAAGTTATCGCTAACTGTGGGCAGTTTATCTACGTTTTCTCGTTCTACAGAAAACCCGACTCCGGTACCACACATCAGGATATACATGCACTCATCAAAAGAACGGGGACTGTCAACAGGTATGTAACTACAGTTGTAACCACAGATGTTGTCACGAGATAAGGCAGGACCTGCGGTCATCACCGCCCTCATGGATGGCATAACGCCAAGAGACAATACCCCCTCTTCAACTTCTTTAACAACTTCAGACGGAATACTGACATCACACTTTTCTTTAACGTGGCTAGTCATAAATTCTATGTACCGCCCTACAGTCTCTCCCCAATGTTCGCGGCGACTGTCACTGTCGAGCCAACGAGCATAGCGAGATTTGTGGATGAATTGCTGATATACAGTGGGCAGTTGGTTGTTCATTTGGTTTCTCCTTGAACCTTTAATAATTTGTTTAAGTACCATGCGGCTTTGTTTAAGTCTTGTTGGCCGCCTTTGTAGTCACAACGCCAGTTGTATTTTATGATGTTGCCGCGGCAGAATGCAGCGAAGCCTTCCGGGCCAAGTGCGGCCCGAATCGCGTCTATACACTCAATGTCGCCGTGAGTGTAGTGTGGCGGTTGATTAACCATGTCCACAACCACATTACCATAGGCTTCCTTGCCCCCTCTTTCATTAGATTCGGCAATCTTCTCTTTCATATACGCTTCATGTCGTTTCATTGTTTTTTCCCAAAGTCTACCTTGACAACATTCGCTTCTATGGACAATACTTTAGGTTCGTCCATATTGTCAATCTCTTCTTTGATGTCATCCATAATACTTTCAGCCACATCATAGAACGCTATACGAGCCATGCCTGCTTTCATAACCCTATCAAAGTCATTCTGAAGCAACTCCATCAATCCCTGCTGGGCCACGAACCCCGCATCCATGTAGTCGTCATCTTCTTCTTCTAATTCAGTGGTTGTATCATAGGCAGTCATGTTGAAGGTCTCATCATCAACCTTACTCATTATAATATACCATCTTTCAGGTAGTAGGCTTGCTTTTTCAAACTCTCGTTCATCAGCCATTTGTAATCCAATCTTGGGGTATGCTACCTTCAGCCCACGGAAAACCATAGCGGTTCGCCCAGTCAGCATAGGT
>Ga0209337_1002544_pt1 | contig 13149 bp, 17 predicted proteins | sample LinPmetageLP53_FD_184044 | JGI IMG/M metagenome (GOLD analysis project Ga0209337, IMG submission 184044) | Marine viral communities from the Pacific Ocean - LP-53 (SPAdes) (version 2) | ecosystem: Environmental > Aquatic > Marine > Oceanic | place: Pacific Ocean | collected 2010-02-08
CTGCATATGATAATATTTTGGATAAGCGTTCTATGGATGGCATGGACGCTAGTCAGGGAGTTGAGACATTAACAGCATTGGCACTGGCGGAATACTGGGATGCCCCAAATGGAGAAACAGCTATGGACGAAGATTATGAGTATGAAAAAGAAAAAGTACTGGATAAGCGGCGTGCTGCCGGATGGGTGTTATGCGCCGCATGTGGGGTGGAACTCCACGATGATGACGTCAGCGAAGGAACCGGATGTGATTGCCCAGATGGAGCAGAGTAAGTGCATGGCAAGCTTCCATGCGTACGACGTGGACACCATACTGCGTTACGGTTTATCGGCTGAAGTCTTGGAAGAGGTGGATGACTTCCGCCAATGGTTGCGCAACATAGTGAAGCACGGTGGCCCGAAAGTGAACGGCAAGTCGGTGTACGATCCTGAGACGGCAATGCGAATATGGGAGACGTTCAATGAAAAAGTCAGTGGAGCTAATTAAGGGATGGAGCAAGTATCACTGGAAAAAGTTCGGGAGGTGTTTACCGACTACGAGTGCGAAGGACTACACGTCCTGTGTACTACGCCTTGGGCCGAAACCATTAGAGTTAAGCCGGGAGACCTTGATTCGGATACGGGAAGCTGGCTCATTGGAGATGAAGAAGTCCCGTCGGCAACGCTTGAAGCGGCGTTAGTGGTGGCGTGTGAGATGGTGAACCGTGGCTAACATTACCTACGCAGACGAAATAGACCCGTACTTCGGCATACCGTGGCCCGAAGGGCAGTTGCGGTACGACAAGGGCAAGTTGGTCTGCGCACTCTCCGATTACGAGGTGGACGAACTTACGGAGCGAGATCCGCAACAAGCTGAGACGCTTACCAGACTACTGCTAGACCAACCCAAGGCAGAGAAGGACGATCCCATAGCGTGGGGGTGGACTCTGCCCTCGTGGCGCAGGGTGATGGAAACTTGGAACGACACCAAGATTCACGTCATACTTGGTGGTAACCGCTCGTCCAAGACCATTTTCCAAACCCGCATGTTGATGCACTTGGCGATGCAGATACCCGAAGCTGAATTACGCTCCATGCACGTCAGCGAGGAGCGTAGCATATCGGATGCCCAGAAGCACACGCATCAAGCTCTTCCCATGCGGTATAAGCGTGGAAAGAAGAAGAGTGAGAACCACAGCTTGCTGTACTCCCAGAAGAACGGGTACTCCGACAATAAGATGATTTTGCCACCTCTTGACGAGGACGTGGAGCGAGGCAGTACGATTTTCTTCAACAACTACAGGCAATACATGGCGGATGCCCAAATCTTTGAGGGATGGAATGCTCATTGCATAGCATGTGACGAAGAAATCAGTGAGGATATTTTTAACACTTTGCTTGCTCGCTTGACTGACTTTCATGGCAGATTGATTTTGACCTTCACCACTTTGCAGGGTTGGACGCCACTCATCAATACGCTCTTGAAGGGGGCGCAAGTAACCAAGAAGCGGTACAGTAAGTTGATAGGTAGAGACCTCCCCGTAGAGCAAATCAGCGCCAATTGGCCTGACTGCCGCATATATAATTGGTGGAGCGAAGATTCGCCCTTCATAGATTCAAGTGAACTTATCCGCACTTACAGCAAGCAACCACTGGAGATCAAGCTTGCCAGACTGTTCGGCATCCCCAGCAAAAGCTTTCATGGACGCTTCCCGAAGTTCAGCAAGGAAGTGAACGTAATACCGCACGACCAAATACCATTCATCAAAGATCCTACCCTGCGGGTTACACGTTACTTCTCGGCAGACCCAGGGGGAAGCAAGCCGTGGGTGGCTATATGGGCGGCGGTACTGGATACGGGGGAAATCTACATCTACCGAGAGTTCCCCGACCAGACGATGGGAGCATGGGCATTGCCCCACGTAAACGGTGCGGGACGCTCCACGGGGAAACCCGGCCCCGGTCAAAAGCCGCTAGGCTGGGGATATGCGGACTACTCCACTTACTTCAAAGACCAAGAGCAGGGGGAAGAAATCTTTGAGCGCATAGTTGACCCAAGGATGGGCGCTGCCACGGTACGTACCAAAGAAGGTACGAGTAACATCATAAATAGTATGACTGACTTGGGGTTCGTCTTCCGCGCCGCGCCGGGACAGGAGATAGAGAGCGGATGCGCCGCGATAAACGACCTACTTAGTTGGGACGAGGCAGAGCCGTTGACGGAGAAGAACCGCCCCAAGCTGTACGTCAGTGACCAATGCGACAATACCATCACCAGTCTCATGGAGTATACGGGAACGGGTGGTTCGGCAGAGCATTTCAAAGACTTCCCCGATTGTATTCGCTACCTCGTCACCAGCGGCGCGGAGTACGTGACCCACAACATGCTTCAGACCACGGGTGGTGGTGGATATTGATTGACGCTTACTGACTCTGCTTGTAGTTTTTGCAATTGCACATGGACGCAAGCGATCCAGAACTCCTGTACGCTAGTAAAGAACCGGATGTTGATTATCTGATTCAAGCGTACAAGACTACACAGAGCGATCTTGGTGAGTGGCTAGACCGCCGCCAGAGGGACTGGGATGTGCGTAACTGCCAATGGGCAGGTAAGTCCAGCGACTTCAAGAAGCACACTTCTTTGACCTCCACAGGCGAGGTATTCCCTTGGAATGGCGCAAGTGACCAAGAGGTAAGACTAGCAGACGAACTGATCGGTTGCAGGGTGGCAATGTGCATGAATGCCATAAGACGCGCTCACATCGTAGCTACGCCAACCGAAAGCAACGACGTAGCACGAGCGGCAGTCATCAGTAACTTCCTACGATGGTTAATTAACTCTCGTATGGATGAATTTTATACTCAGTGCGAATTATCCTTAAACCACCTGTTCGGACAGGGGTTGGCTATTAGCTACGTGTATTGGGACAGCCATGACCTCAAGCAACAGCAAGCCATCAAAATGGATGAGATTGCCGCTGCCATGCCGGACATGGCGCAGATCATAGCTGACGGATCAATGGACGCTCAACTGGTGGAGCTACTGAAGGAGAACTTCAAGGTAAGCAAGTCCAAGGGGAAAGCCATGCTCCGCGAATTACGCAAGGATGGCGAGACCACAGTACCCGTAACGCGACAGGTGATTAACCAACCGCGCATCAAGGCTCTGACTCCTGACGAGGACGTATTCTTCCCATCATGGACGATAGACCCCCAGCAAGCCCCATACTGCTTCCACGTCATGAAGATGACACCGGAACAGTTGAAAGCGAAAGTGGCTAGTGAGAAGTGGGACGAGGACTTTGTGGAGGCGTGCATAAACTCCAACGCTCGTGGAGCGGATGACACCGGCAACGAGTGGAGGGTGCGGAATGATTTGGATACAGCCGACACGGATGACCAAACCATAGACGTAATATACTGCTACCAAAGACTTTTAGATGAAGATGGCATTCCTGGCATCTACTGCACAGTCATGTGCAGTGCAGTACCGGAACTATATGCCAAGCACACCCTGCTTGATTACGGGTCAGGCAAATACCCATTCGTAATCTCCAAGCTGGAAGAGACTTCCAAGCGAATGTACTCAAGCCGCAGCTACCCTGAGTTGTGCGAGAGTCTTCAGCAAGTCCTCAAGGTGGAGACGGACGCACTCATTGACCGTACTTCACTAGCGACTTTGCCGCCTCTTGAGCACCCACTAGGTAGAGCCCCAAGTGCTTGGGGCCCAGGAGTTAAGGTGCCTTATCGCACACCCGGCGAGACACACTTTGCAGACACCCCACGGTTTGATCCCGGCTCTGTTGAAATCCGCAGATTTATTACTTTATCCGCAGACCGGTACTTCGGGCGAAACGCCGCCGGTGTTGACCCCATAGAAGCGCAAGCCAAGCAGCAAGCGGTGGTGGACAAAGTGTTCGGGCATCTCAAGCAAGTCCTAGATCAAGTGTACGACTTATACCAGCAGTACGGCCCCGACGAAGAGTTCTTCCGTGTAACCGGCGTGAACGACATTCAGAAGTTCGCCAAGGGCGCGGCAGGAGAGAGGTTTGATTTTTGGTTGAGCTTTGATGTGGCAAGCCAAGACCCCCAGCAAATGGTGGAGCGGGTGAAGGCAATTGCGGAGCTAGGAGGTATGCTGGACAAGAACGGCACGCTGGACACGGAGAAGCTACTACAGGTCGCGGTTGGGCAAATACTGCCCGGAGCGGCTGAGAGCATCATGCTACCCACCGAGACCGCATCCGCCAAGGCAATGGACGAGGAGCGTCAAACCATCGCAGAGATTTATGCCGGTGTACCACCCAACGTTCAAGAAGGTGACGCACACGAAGCAAAACTACAAATTTTCCAGCAATGGCTACAACAGCCGGACATCGCCCAAAAGGTACAGCAAGATCCTGCCCTTCAAGGGCGCATAGAAACGTACCTAAAACAGCGCCAAATGCAGATCATGCAAAAACAAAACGCTAACATTGGCAGGTTAGGCACTGCCCCTACTCCATACGGCCAAGCCGCTGCGGTGTAAGAAAGGAATCAAGTGCCAGGTTAATTGAATAAGCTTCAGAAAGAGTGGTACTGGGTGTTTGCCATACTGCTGTTCTTTTTGGAAAGAGAAGTTTTAGTAGACACCTTATTCCTCATCTTAGGTATAATATATAACGCCACCCGATAATGCCTTTTAAGAAACTGAAGAACGGAAAGTTCCGAACCCCGTCCGGCAAGCAATTGAGCGCCAAGCAGGTTCGCGCCTACTACGCCCATAAGAAAGCCAAGAAAAAGAAGTAATGCTCAAGAAATTCATATCCAGCCTCACCAAGACTTACCACGAGTTAGACACCAGTGAAGTCATCAAGGCGCTGGCAATCATTCGTGACGAGCCACACTTCAAGCAATTCATTGAGTTCCGTGAAGCTCAGAGGGAAGAGGTCATACGCCACTTGGGAGTGGAGACGGAGACCAACCGTCACTTCCTACTTACGGGCAAGCTGGAAGCCATAGACCAAGAGTTGGATATGATTAAAACACTTTCATAGCACCACACTGCTATAGCCCTTCTTCCGCATAGCGGGGGAGGGGCTTTTTTGTGCCATGACGTCAACCGTCCGCTAAAGGGGGGGGCTTTAGCGAACGGGATAATTTGGGGTAAACCCACAAGAAAAAAAGAATCGGTTTGCTGGAGAAAAACTTCGGGCATGTTGGTAATCAGCGAGTTACGCAGGTTGTTGGATCATTTTTAATTTTAGGCAACAATGTGAATTTGGGGTAAAACTCAAAAGTCCTTAATGCAAGTCACTTGCAATAAGATTGCCACACCGACTACCGGAAGCTACAATTTGCAACACTGAGGCAAAACGCCTCTGAAGTATTATGGAAACATCAGTACAAGAGGAAGTCTCCGAAACCTCTCAAAATTCGGTGGAAGTTGAAACTAGTCCGGAGGGCAACCTTACGATGGCAGAATTTGCTGATTCATTACTGAAGAAGCGAACGACACCGGAAGAAGAGTCCGAAGGCGCAGAAGGAGAAGAGGAAGCCGCTGAAGATACTGCGGAAGAGTCCGATCCCGAAGCAACGGAAGTCATGGAGCAAGACGCGGAGGATTCCGCTGAACCGCCCCCAGAAACGTCCGATGTTCTTTCTAAATTCAAAGTAGACCTTGATTCACTCTCAGAAGAAGAGTCAACGGCACTCGCCAAGCAGTTGAATGCTAGTGCGGTGAAAAGGTTCGGCAAGCTGACGGCGCAGAAAAAAGCCCTAGCTGCTGAAAACCAAGCACTCCAAGAGCAAGCTCAACAAGCACAGCAAGCGCCGCCACCTGCATCTGCACCAGCCTTTCTAAGCGAGAACGCTTTGTCCGGGGCAAGTAACGATCAGCAACTTCTAACGGAAGTGGAAAATCTCAACTCACTCATTGAGTGGGCGGAGGAAGGAATGGAAAACGAGGCTCAGTACGATGACGAAGGTAATGAATACGTCGTCAAAGATGCTGACAAAACGTATTCCAAATCCGATCTCAAGAGAATCCGAAACAACGCGAGGAAGATAATCCGAAAGGATGCACCTGCTCGCCAAGCTTGGATCAAGGAACGCACTAGCTCTGACGAGCAAGCCATCCAGACCTTTCAGTTCTTGGGAGAACCAGACAGCGAGGATTACCGGATGTTCATGCAGGTCAAGAATAGCGCGCTCTACAAACCTTTGGTAGATCACTTACCTAACTCCAACTTCGCGGTTGGACTAATGGTGAAAGGTTTACGCTCCGTACAGGCAGAACAAGCTGCTGCGGGGAAGCCTAAGAAGACGAAGAAGCCGACTGCACCAGCCGCAATAACGGAAGCTGCACCGGCAAGATCGTCAGGGCCAAAGGGAACTGTGAAAGCACGGAAGTCACTGGCGGCGGCTCAAGCGAAATTCCAAGAGTCAGGCGCTATGGCGGACTACCAAAACTATCTGCGAATCAAAAGCAAAGTCGCAGCTTAAATTTAAAAATCAAATAGCTCAAGGAGGGCAAAAAATATGGCTAAAGCAGCCACTTACAATACCAGCGGGAATAGGGAGGATCTCAGTGACGCAATTTCACTGCTTGAGCCTGAGGCAACTCCATTAACCAGCCTCGCAAAAAAGGAAACGGCAACCGGAACTTTCGTAGAATTTCAGGCAGACCGCCTCGGTAGTCCGGACATCTCCGGCGTAAACGAAGGTGAGGATGTCACAAGCTTTGAGGACAAAGCAGCGAATCGCGCGAAATTAGGAAACTATGTGCAAGTCTTCAGACGCAGCTACATGGTCTCTAATATCCAGCAACTCGTCTCAACCGCTGGCGTGCCAAGTGAAACGGCACGGAGCATCAGTCATTGTGTGCGAGAAATTAAAAGAGATTTTGAGACCGCAATTTGCTCAACCCAAGATCGTCAGCAAGACCAAGGAGCGGGTTCACCGTACTTGACTCGCGGCATGATGAAGTGGTTGGGGAATGCATCTCAACCTGCCGACGTTCCTGTTGACTATCAGTGCGTAGCCACAGATGCCACCACACCAATTACGGAAACGCTTTTCAACGGAGTTCTTCAAGACCTTTACGAAGCGAACGGAATGCCCGGTGGTCAGCTAACCTTAATTGCCGGTGCTACCGTCAAGAAAGACATCTCTGAGTTTTCAAGGACTTCAGCAACAACGCGCAACGCCTATCATGTTACGCAATCTGCTGACTCCAAGAAGGTCACCTTATCAGTAAATATTTATGATGGGGATTTTGGTTACGTAAACGTAATAGCCTCAACTTGGGTTGGACGTGCCGCAGCCACTCCTGGCACAGCAGTTCCTACATCCGCGCTTCTAGTTGATCCTGAGTACGTTTCCATACATACGTTGTCCGCAGAATCGCGGAGCGCGTTGGAGAATCAAGGAGGTGGTCAACGAGGTTACTGCGAGATGATCGCGGCACTGACCTGCACGCCTAAAGCGCACGGGTACTTAACTTAAACTTGAATCTTAACAAGGAGACTTAATACAATGGGATTAACATCAAATCAAGAAGCAGCGAATGGCTGGACAGACGAAAAGATCATCACTTCCGATGACTTCAGCATCGCAAATATCGGGGTCATTGCCGACAGTACGGCAGTAACCCTCACCTACACAATCCCGCTGGGATCAGTGGTTCACAATTGTGGCGCTGAACTAATCACAGCATTCAAGGATTCCGGTGGTGGCGCTCAGTTGAACGTCATCGTGGGGGATGATGATGATGACAACGGTTATCTTGCTACTGCGGCTCTTCACGACTCGCAAACGGAGATCACCAAAGTCATAAACACGGGAGCGTTATTGGCAACTGCGTCCAAGGCTTATGCCGCTGCGGATACTATTGACATAAAGTTCAGTATCGCGGGAGCGGGTTATACGGTCAACGAACTGACTGAAGGCAAAGTGAAATTCAAGTTCACTATGTTCACGGTTTAATAATCACAGCTTAGTTTACTCATGTTGGGTTTGCCGTAACACGTTTGGGGAAGCGTGTTACGGCTTTGCCCGACTACGAAAACAGACGATAACCTACAATGTCAGACGTATTCATACCAGAGTGGGAGCACGGAAACGGCAGCGCCTTCATGAAAAACCTAGAGCGATATTTGCGCTACGAGGTGGACTTGGAAAAGCATGAAGCGGCGGTACGTGACGAAATGGTTCGCAAAGAGAACCGTGAGATAGGAAACGCCAAAGTGGACGGACTTGGACAACTGAAGGCGACTATCCCGGCGAGAGAATACTTCCGTTGGGACGCGCAAGAAAAAGGCTGCTGGGGGGATAAGCAGTTCGTCAATGAATGGGTCAGGGACAACGATTCCCATAGGGCGCAAACGTGAGAGTATCCACGGTATCTTTCCTATCCGGCAATGTCGCTGCGCTGGCGGGTGTAGATGCCTTCATAACCAACGAGGCTGCGGCAGTAGTCACCAGCCTCAACCGCTTTGGCAAGCTGGCATGGGAGCGTACAGCGTGGCCCTTCAGTAGCGTTCTAAAACAAGTAGTGCCTGACGTACGGGTACGGAGCATAGACGTAGGTGATGGTGGCAGTAGCTACTCTTCAGCCCCTACGGTAGCAGTCGCAGGAGCGGCAACCGCCACAAGCACGATAAACAGCGATGGCGAGGTAAACGGAATAGCGGTAACGGCAGGTGGCACTGGCTACGTGTCAGCACCCGCAGTGACCTTCAGTGGGGGAGGGGGAAGCGGAGCAGTAGCAACCGCAAACCTCATTAGCCTAATTGACATGGGTCAGACGATGGATCTCATATTTAGGATCACGGACGTTGACCCATACGGCAGCACAAACCCAACAGACTTGGCATACCGCATAGATGCGGAGTCAGGAGCAACTGAATACGGACTAGCAATTTTAGAGAACAGAAGCAGCACAGCACCCGTTTGGGTACACTACCGCACACCGTGGCCCGGATACGCCAGCGGAAGCTCGGTATTCCCATATGTCTTTGGTGAGTATGCAGTTATGGGAAGTTATGGGGACTTTTTACAGGCAGACGGACAGGGGAGCAAAGCCGCCGCAGTATGGAATCAGGCGGAAGGAATTTTACAGACAGAACTGGATCAACTTGAGCGTCAACAGCGCCAAACGACTCCACTACTAATTAACACATACGGCACTACAGCGCCGCAACCTTGAAAATACTATGGCAGGAAGCGTATCAGAATATAGAGGACTAGGGCTAAACGGGGGAGAGTACATTAGTTATGACCGTGGCGATACGGGAGCAAAGACAGGAAGCTGGTTTGCCATTCAAGCTACGGAAGCAACGGTGCTCGCCGCCCAAGCAAGCAACATTACTAACCTAACGAACATCGTTACGGACGCAACGTCGCTTGCCGCCAACACGGTGCTCTACGGCAACTTTACGAGCGTCACCCTAGCGAGCGGCGCGGTAATAGCCTACAACATCTAGTCCGATGCCTATCGGTTTAGGAGCGACTCTAGGAATAGGTGGCGGAAGAGCCTCCACCAGTAGCGGCGCGCCGGGTGGTGGCGCAGCGCCACCGCCACCGGCCGAATTAGCATATCCCGGTGGCTTATGGACGACGAGTGATTACGAATGCTCAGTCCAGCCCATCTACCATTTTGATGCTAGTATTTTGGATGGCGCTGCCGCCGCCAACAACCCGTCCGCAGGGACGGCAGTCGCGACTTGGGGAAATCGTTCGGGGCAAAGCACGGACTACGATGCTGTGCAAGGAACCGGCGTTCAGCAACCGATTTTTCAAGATACCTACCTAGATTTTGACGGCACTAATGATTATTTATTCGTGAATAACCCACCCGGTTTGACTGGAGGTGAAGCTTTTACGCTAATTACAGTTGCCTACAAAGACGGCACGACAATGTTTGCTCCAGTCGGAAAGCAAGGGCTGATTAATTCTTATTATTTACCCCTCAACTATTCCACCGGCACTACGTATTTTCTGACCGGCAGCGGAAGTGTTTCTACAGCCGGATACGGCCCACACTTTAACTCCCTTCAGCAGTTTGTTTTAACGAAGGACACCAGCAATGACGTAGAGTATTTCCTACAAGGCAACAACTCGTACAAGACGTTCTCGTATGGCTACACTTTATCCGGACTCTTCGGCACTTTAGGACACAACGGTTATTACCACAACGGTCGGATTTACGAAGTGCTGTTCTTTGATAGTCAGCTAAGTGTCGCAAACCTAAACGTAATCCGAACTTACTTAAATAATAAATATTCGGGACTTCCGTCCTCAACGGCATTTTCATGATGAAATACCGACTATATTCATCACGCTCCGGATGGACATCCCGCAATAATTCACTGGAGTCGCACTTAGGCATACCGGACGGCAATGGAACTTTGCACTACGCGCAAATCAGCGAGGTGGAGAACTCTGAAAATGCTGATTTCGGCAAGTATATAATGCCCGTGATGACTGAAGGCAAATGGAAGTGCGATGACCAATTCCCCTCCTCCGACTTGGTTGACTTTGACCCAGAATGGAATCCCATAGAACCGCCCGAATGAGGCCACTCGCCACAGCCATGCTAATTATGCTTACCGGGTGTTCAATGAAGTCTTTAATCACACCGGCGGCAACCGTCACGGGAGCGGCGGTAGGTAGCATAGGTGGCCCCGGTGGGGCTGCATTGGGAGCGGGAGCGGCATACGCCGGTGCGGAACTCTGGACGCTTGAAGACGAGAACAAGCAATTAGTGACCGCCATCACCACGGGCGACGTTCGTGGCATCGTAGCCGCCCAAATGAAGGGGCAGGAGGGTAAGATCCAAGAAGTCACGAGCGGCATTTGGAACACGCTGAAAATCGCCGCATTCGTAGTGCTGGGCATTATGAGTATCCCGCTGTTCATCACCCGCTCAAACTCCAAGAAAATTAACGCTATATGCGAGGAAACGAAACATGCAAAAACTGATTGAAATATTTAACGGTCTCAGCAAAAGGGGTAAAATCCTAGCTGGCTTCGCGACTATTATAGTAGTGATAGCAGTCGTGGAACTTTTCACGGGTTGCAGTAACCTAGAGTTGGCGAAAACATGGAGCTTCTAGCGGACAGAACAATTTGGGGTGGCATAGGTGGCCTTGCCACTAGCATGGGGTTAGCCCAATGGAGTCACTTAGCAAGCCTATGCGCGGCGCTCTTCACCTGCATTTTCATGTGTATACGCATCATCCAAATAGTTAGGAAGTGAGGAATTATCGCGCATTCGGAGAGCTAGACGACCCAATCCTCACGGATGGCGACAATGGTTTCGCGGGTGTGGACTCCTACCTAGAAGCGGAGACCTTGAAACCGGGGTACGTGCAGTTGTCTGAGAATATGCGACTGGACGGAGACAGAGCAAACGTCCGCAATGGCTGGGACTTCCTAGCCGCAACTGCGTCAGGGCCGCTGAACACATTTTCTTACGATGCTAACGTAGAGCAGGTATTCACCACAGGGCGCTACTCAGACCCCGATGACGGCAATGAAGATTGGTTGGTAGCGGCTACCAAGTCAGCGGCTCTGCTGTGGAACAAAGACACCTTGAACGGATTGACGGTGGAATACTACTCCGCAACCGTGGCATATACCACAGTGGACACCGGGGCAGAAACCGTTACCATATCCTCCCACAAGTTCCAAGTGGGTGATACGGTGCAGGTAAGCACCACGGGAGGGTTGCCCACCAATCTGTCCGCAAGCACCACCTATTACATCATAGACGCGAGCAGCAATACCATCAAGTTCGCCACTACGCTCGCCAACGCAAAAGCGGGAACAGCAATAAACTTAGGATCGCAGGGTAGCGGCAACCACACCATTCAAAGCGTGGTAATCCTCGCCCAAGACCCAATGATCGTGCAAGCGTTCAACCAGGTATATATCATGCGGCTGGACGCTCGCCCACTGGTATGGGATGGCGCAACCGCAAAGACGGGTACGACAGTCACCACCAAATTTGAAGCGTTAAGTTCTTCAGCCAGTGGCACGGGAGATCCATTCCCCTCAACCAATTTTGGAATCTTCATGCGTAATCGCTTGATTGGGTCTCAACCTCCCACTACGGCAACGCCTACTACCGCGAAGACGGGCGCTCAAATAATCGTAGCCTCGGATTTATTGACCCCAAATCAGGTCAATTCCAGTACCTCGGAATTTTACCTCAACTTCGGATCAGCGGATTATTTTGTCGGAGCTATACCGTACCTAGAAAACCAGCTTTTGGTCTTTCTCCGCAATTCCGTGCATATGATTACGAACCTCCATAGCACGGACATATCGGAGCATTATGAAATTACTCGCGAGTATGGGTGCGTAGCCCCACGCAGCATTGCCCAGAGCGGCGCGCAGACTTACTTTCTAAGTGAGGCTGGAGTAATGGTCATGACACCTCAGAGCGACCCCGGCAAGGGCATGGGAATCGTAGTGAGCAAAGTGCAGGGTGATGCAGTGCCACTGTCTGCGAAAATTCAAAATCAGTTTGATGACGTGAACCTACCGTATGCCCATCTGGCTGCGGGTATAGTGTCTGATTCAAAATACTGGCTTGCATTGCCCACGGGAGAAGACACCACCCCGAAGACGGTTGCGATTTACAGTATTTTACAACAAAACTGGGTCAGCAAGGATACTTTTCCGGAAGGCATTTCCAATTGGGTGGAGATGCCCTATGGGGCGACGTCACGGCTCTTTGCCACGATGCCCAAGGGATGGTATCTCATGGAAGAGAATGCGGGGCTGGACGATACCGGACGCGAAATTGGCGACAACTCGGAGACCGACACTACCGCAATCGCCGGTAAGCTGAAGACAAGAAATTATACATTCGGAGATCCGACCATCAAGAAGTGGAGGGCAGGGCAACTTGCCGCGAGAGTAGTGGCGAGCGATGCGTTCAACGTAAAGGTAATTTCCATTGATCCTGACGTGGAGTCACCCGCCACCACCTATACCGCAACCGGCACGGAAGAAGTGTTGGTACGCTTCGGGGCGAGGCAAAGAGGCTATTCGGCGCACGTTGAGGTGAACGTCACGGCGGGATCACCCTCTTTCCGCCACGTCGCCATACAGGCAACAGGGCAAGCCCTCTCACAGAGGAGGACGGTAGCATGAGTTTCAAGGTGGGAGAGCTAATGACCCC
>Ga0209337_1002546_pt1 | contig 13145 bp, 21 predicted proteins | sample LinPmetageLP53_FD_184044 | JGI IMG/M metagenome (GOLD analysis project Ga0209337, IMG submission 184044) | Marine viral communities from the Pacific Ocean - LP-53 (SPAdes) (version 2) | ecosystem: Environmental > Aquatic > Marine > Oceanic | place: Pacific Ocean | collected 2010-02-08
TTTGTACTTTGCAGCATTATAAAGACTCAGTGATTTACTATAAAAATCTTTAACATTATCAACTCCCTTTTGCCCTTCGGGCTGGTTGGCTACAAATTCGTATTCTTTATATTCTTTCCGGTATCTTTTCTTTTGGCCTGCTTTGTCCTCTTCAGCGGCTGTTTCTCCCTGGTTCTTTTCAGTTTTTATATATTTTTCTAGCTCATCTAGGAACGCCGATGCGGAGCCTGGATCTCCAACCTTGTTGGAGTCCTGATTCAACTTTTTAGCTATTTGTTTAAGAATTGTAACAAAGAGATTTGGCCCTCCCTCTTGTTGGCCGTACAACTCGGCAATGGCATCTGCTTGTTTGGACTTGAAAAGCTTAAAGCCGGTCTTTATATGGTAATCTAAAGAACCTATGAGTTCGAAGTACGCTATTTTCATCGCGGGTTTGTCGGCCTTGGATGCTGTTTTAAAAGCATTGAGCGCCTCCGTGCCTTTTTGTATTTCATCTTCGGAGGGTTTCTCCAAACCTTCTCTCAAGAAGTTCAATATAGCGGGATTTGTTGGATCGTTGATGACCATTTCTTCAAATTCTTTTCCAACTTCTTCTGTTGAGCTTTTCTTTATGCCGGCAACTCTCTTTGCTTTCTCCAATATCTCCTTTGGGTCTCGGATTAAGCTTCCATAATATCTGGAGAACAAAACACCCAACGCTCGGAGTTTATCCTTATCATCGCCGGGATTGGCATTGGCCAGTTCTTTTAACTCTTCCATCTTGTTCCCGATATAATCGGAGTCATCGGGAACATTGTGCTCGGCTTTCCCTTTTATTGTACTATTTTGGACATCATTCATTGTGGCGACTAATCCTCCGATAACTCCCTTAACGGCTTGGCCAATCTGCAATGAAACATTGCTCATGATGTTGATATCCGGAACCTTTTGTATCTCTCCTAATGCCGGTTCACCAATTTTTAGAATATATTGTGTTTTCAATATTGATCCAAAGTTCAAATCATAAAAATAATTCCCAAAAGCTTTTTTCTTGTTTGGATGATTGGAACTTGTAAACTGTTTTTTGACATAATTCCCAACAATAGCAAAATCTTGATTCTTCTTCAGACGAACCGTGAAATCTTTGAACATCCCATAGGATACGGAGAATCGCTTTTCGTCCGACTTCATGGGGTCTGGTATTTTCTTACCAGCTTCTGTCTCATCTCTATCTGGATTTTGTATTGTTTCCAATTCTTTGAGTATTATTTCATTAACGTTCATTACTTTTCTTCTTGTGGTTCTTGGCTTCCGGCTGATTGAACCAGTTCTAGGAACATTGGTTTGATCTTAAGAAGAACGGCTTTCTTTTGAGCTTCATTTCCAAAGTCATGCTTAAGAAGTGCGACCAACATTTGCGCATATTCTTTTACAGTATCAATTCTTGGAAGTTGCTTTCCAACCAATTCAACATCGGATGCGACTTTGTCTTCCTCGTTCATGGTTGCTAATTCTTCTAGAATTATTTGTTTTAATCTTTGTTCTGTTAATTTCATAGTTTTATCCTTTTTCAACTTTTGTATTTTTATACCTATCTTTCACAAAATCAGTTAGCATTTGGGTCATATCTAGATTTCCCAATTTAACTGTATCTGGGACATTTTCAAACTTTTTCAGATAATCTTTAATAAATTGATTCTCAACCCTATCATCTAATACTGCTGATACCTGATCATCTACATTCAATGAATCCAGGCCAGTATTGGTTCTTTTATCATCGGGAAGCTTATATATATTCATTAACATACCTGTTATACTTTTTGCTGTTGATGCGCCGGGTATCAAATCTAACAAAATACCAGCGGCGGTTTTTTTTAATTCATCGGAAGCTATTCCTTTTCTCTTGGCTTTGAGTGCTCCCATAAGAGCCGATTTTAGATCTCCAACGGTCAAAATTTCCACAGGTTGTTCATTGACTATATTTCTTCGCCAATTTTCCATTATAAGCTTCATTTCTTTTGACATACTTAGACCTCTACCATAAATAGCAAAAAAGGAGGGTAATTCCCTCCTTCATAATTAGTTTCAATCAATTTAAAAATTCATCGTCTGGCTCTGGTGGTTTCATTGTCATCATATCTCTCATTAGTTTCCCCATTCTTGGATCTTGCGAAATATACCAGCCGGTTGTAGCTATGACGGAAAGTTCTTGTAAAGTAAACCCAGTCATTCCAGCATTTTCACAAACCCTCATGACTTCTCTTAAGACTTCAGATACCGAACCTGATTGGTCGCTTTTAGCTTTATCTATTATTGATTTAATCACTTCTTCTTTAAATATTGACATTTTCAACTCCTGTTTTGAATCTATTTTTAAAGTTTGCTTTGTCAACCAAATTGGAAGAGGATTGTTCTTTTTCCCCTCCTATGTTCCAAAGCATTTCTATTCCTAATTCCTTGCACACATCCATTTCGGGAGTGTTAGTGTTGTAACGATCTCCACCATTTGCAAACGCATCGGGTTTTATTCTTCTCAACGCTTCACAGACGGTTCCATCCGAATCATCAACACCTGACGTCATTACGACACCTTTAACCGATCCGGCAATGTAAGAGCGTTCAATAAAATCCATAAATTTATAATCTTTTTTTCTCATAAGCCAAGCGTCGCTGTTTAAAATAACAACGACATCTCCAAGCTTTGCTGCTTCACGGATCATTCGAACGTGTCCTTTGTGGATTGGATCAAATCCTCCGGATACAGCAATTAATTTTCTTTTCATCTTATCTCCTAAGTTATGTTAATAGTATAACATGTTCTCCGGAGTTTGTCAAGGATTAAGGGAATTGGCTGGGAGTGGCATGTCTGGTTTTTCCGTTCGATCTTTAAGCATAAATTCTTTCATATCTGCTGTCGATATAAGGTAATTTTCACCGCTCAGAGAATGATTCATGGCATCTGTCTTATTGTCATAATCTCCGTATGGCTGCCGGAGCAAATGAACTTTGTGCATCCCATCTTGTACTGGGTTAATAGTTACAAGGTAAGATCTTCCCGTTTCCGGCTTTGTAAGCCCAGGTGTTGGTCCAAGACCATTGGTAATCATTGGCATATATTTACCAATGTTGTTTCTGCTTACTCTGTCAATTTCTTCGCGAATGAGTCTCTTAAGTCGTGCTGTTGTTAATTTCATAATATATTCTCCATAGATTTATGTTCTAGAGTAAATAGTTGAACATTATCCTTTTTTTTTGTCCTTCCTATATAAAATCTTCCCACTCAGGTGGAATTGTAAGACCTCTAAAATACGAAAAAATACTCCCTTCTGGAATATAAGGTTGTTTGGTCAAAGGCATTGAAGCTTCTTTTGGTGTACGATTGTTTTTAATACTGTTACACTTCTTGCAAGCTGCAACGATATTCATCCAAGTTTTCTCACCACCTCTAGACTTTGGTATTATATGGTCCATTGTCAAATCCTTAAATTTAAATCTTTTGGCGCAGTATTGACAAGTATTGTTATCCCGCCATGCTACATTTTTTCTATTACAATGCAAATTAATTCTTCTTGTTGAAATATACTTCTTTAAAACTATAACTGCGGGAAAAGGGTAAAGATCTTCATCTTCATATTCTCGGACAACTTCCGCTCTTCCGGAATAACACATGTTAAATGCCTTGAAAGAATCAATAACTTCTATTGGTCTCCAAGATGCATCTAACTTTAAAGTATGTGTTGTATCATTATTGCCCACATAATAATTAGTTTTTAGAAAACAGTTTAGAAGTTTGAGAATCCATTGGAAGCTTTTCAGCCATAACATCCGAGAGGCTGAAGGTCTCGATAAATGATTTTAATTCCCCAAAGGCTCTTTTGAAGTCTGGCTCCATAACAACCTCTGTTTTTCCACCATGACCGTGAATAGCAGACACTTCTCCGATGCTATCATAAATTGTAACGCTCGGATGATCGCTAAGCCAAGTAACAGCAACTTTGCCATTATCAAAGATAAAACCTTGAGCAACTCGGCCTGTACCAGATATTCCTGATTCATCTTCTGTTCTTCTTAAATAAAAAATTTTCATAACCACAATTCTCCATCGTCTTCGGTGCTTTCATCATCAGTTTCAGATTGATCCGAAGCCTTATCTTTTGCATTGACTGGCTCTTGTTCGTATTTTTTCGAAATGAATTCTAGGGTGTCCATAAATATCTTAAAATACCCTTCTGCTGCTAAAGGTGTTATCTTAAGAGTGCCACGGTGGATAAATATCTCTGCTAGATCTTCTGATACAGAAGAGACCACAATAGTCCCTGTAGATTCTGTTAGGAAACAGAAATTATTTTTAGAAATTAAAAAAGAGTTTAATCCTGTTAGAAAGACCTGTTCTTTTTCATCGGACATCTCGCCTAGATAGATCCCATGCTTAATTGCTCGCTTTATTTCATCATTAATGTTCATATCATTGCTCTTTTTTAAATAGAGGAATTAAAATATTATCTAATATTTCGATCGTTTCCCGGGGATTCTTGACTGAGAAGGAGTTGGGTTTTAGATGCTCGTAAATCTCTTGATCGTTTCCTCCTCCGTCACAGCGATCTCCTATAAACCATTTTCTATGTTCAGGAAAATGTTGTAGACTGTGTGTTTTATTCCATCCAATTGGAAAAATATCAAAACTAGTTTCCCCGCCTAATTTAATTGTTACCTTTAAATTTAAATTATCAACTTCTGCTCTCAACTGGTCTAGAATTATTTTTCGGAATTCAGAGTCTCTAAAGTTCTTATCTAAATTCACAAATTCTCTCCTTTCAATTGGAGAAGCATTTCGGCCAATTGGACACCAATTAACCATTGATTCTCTATATGAAATAAAATGACCAGACAGAGGTATTTCATAATGTGTGCTGATATGATTCTGGTATTCTATAAGAAGTTTCATCAATATGTGAAACTTCTTATCTCCTATTTCTCCTTTAAAGTCTTTCTTATAAATTAACTCGTGTTTTTCATGATTTAAAGAAGGCGGAGCATAATGTTTGGTACCATTACATGGAAGTAGATGGAGATTGTATCTAATTCTAGAGTTAATCAGAAGGTACTTCAATTGTTCTTTTAGATAATCTATATCACTCCCTGTTACGATTCCAATATCAGAATAATGAGTCAATATCTTCATGGGTCGTAAAAGATCTAAATCTAAAGATTGTCGGGGAGCAGTAAGAGTTCCATCCATATCAAATAATACTATTCTTTTCATTTGTCTCCTGTAGTTTTAAAATTGTTTTTATGTTGTATTAATATTATAACATGTTAAGAGTTAAATGTCAAGTGTTATTATTAACTTTTTTCATTTTTTTTCCTGTAGTCTTAGCAACCTCTCTTCGGCATACTTCTCTTTCATAACCTCCAGCCCATCATCAATCTTGTCAATAGCCTTCTCTAGCAATTGTTCTTGCTCCATCAAAGCAGATACTATTTTCTCTTGATGGTATTGTAGTCTCTCGGCAGATAACTTTTCTTCTTCTTTTTGATCTTTCCTTTGTTGAAAGTTCATCCATAACAAACTAGCAGTCCAAAGACCTAGTGGTCCATACTGAGCTAATCCTTCAATTAAAATCTCCATTCATAATTCCTCCGATGATGGTTACTTAATTAATTAGTATCCTCGTAAGTACAATCAGCTAGGTTTATCTTAAATTTTTTAATATCTTCGAAGAGATCTCTTTCTCTAACTCCTAAAATATTTGCTGCATCTTTGGTAGTTCTTGATGCTGATAAGGCAAATATAATTAAAGATTCTTTTATAATATATTTAATAGATTTATATAAAGGTATATTATATAATTTATTATTTATATATAAACTACTTAACTCTAATTTAATAGCTATAATTTCTTCTAATGTTAAAGAGTTCAATATAACTTCAAAGTCTGAATTAATCCTTCTTTCCCTTAAGAGCTTATTCCTCAGAGAATACTTACTGTATTTCCCCTTGTATGATCGTAATTTCTTCTTCCACACAGCTTACATCCTCTCATCTATTCATAAAAAAGTTTATCACACTACTTGACAAACACCTCATATCATGTTATATTATAGTATGTTGTTTTTTATGTTGTTTTTTATTGTGCTGCTTTCTGATACTCTGGAGATTCTGGTTCACTTACTGATTTCTGGAGTTCATCTTCAAATTTATCAAAATAAAGTTTAATGTTGGTTAATAGGTAATCAACAAAAACTTCTTTATCTTTACCGTTAGCTAGGGTGTCATAAGCATCCAAAATATATTGGGAAATTTTTCTAAAGGAGGTATACCCCATGTTTCTACCAGTCTCATCCATCTCTTCAAGTCCAGAGCCAAAGTCTTCTTCCGGAGACTGTTCATCATCAGCCTCAACGGGCACTTTCTTTTCTACATCTAAGCCATCGATTCCATCGTCGGCAATATCAACTTCAATGTCTGCCTCTTCTAGAGCTTCCAATTCAGAGTCTATTTCTTCATCACCAGCAGTGCTTTTGATATCATCAGAAGGAGGCTCTGACATCAATCCACCTCCGCCTTCTTGGCCGGAGAGATATTTCCAATTAACTAGTGAAGGAGCGAGTGCATCTTCTATAGCTTTAAGAATATGTGCTCTAAACGAGTCTCTCTGGGATTTCTCAGTTGTGAGGCGTTTGTAGTCAGTACGAAGTGTAGGTATTGCTTTCTTAAGCACATCTTCTAAAATATTGATTGCAGTAGATCTATGTGGATGTATATCAGAGACATCTCCTTCCTTAAGAATCTTTCGAATAGCTTCTCTCAAAGGTCGTTCTGACTTATCACGCTTTGTTATTAATTCTAGAATTTTTGATCTAACGTGCTCTCGTAATAGTTTTTCTACTTTGTCCATTTATTTTTTTCCGGTGTTTTTTAATTCTTCGCGAATCATTCTTTTGATAGTTTTTATAAGTTTCGATTCTTTCATATTCTTAGAAATATGTTTCCGAAGTTGAGGAGGGACTTTAGAGAGATCTTTCTCTTCTTTACCTTCTTCATCTTCTTCTTTCTCTTTAGATGCCTTACTGACGGGCTCTTCTTTGTCACCATCTTTGTCAACATCAGCAAAATCGGGCTTTGCTTCTTCTTGAAGTTCTTCTTCTAATTCTTCTTCTTGAACAATTGGTTTCTTTTTATCATGATCTTTTACATCATCTCTTTTGTGAGAGTGCATTTCTTCTTCGACAATGTTTAAGTTTTCAATTGCAATGTTCTCAACAATAACTTCTTTGAACTCAACAGTATAATGACTGATGTCTCCATTTTCATTAAGACTATGAGCAACAGGGTGCCCTTCTTTGCCGCTTTTCTTGTGGGTTACATGTAAAGCACACATATGGGTAATCTCTTGCTCTTCCTTAAGTACACTCAGGTCCATTGAGAATCCCCATTTTCTATTGAGGTTTTCATTTAATTCTTTATTTTTCCAATCTTTGATAGACATCTTATAGTTTCTCCTTTCATTATAAATAGTCGGTTTTTCTTGTTTTAGTTGATCTTCCCAATCTCGAAAACACATGTTGCCTCTCTCGTAAGCATCGCGTTCCATATTGCGAAGATTTTTATTTTTTTGAGCATATCCCTCTCCGTGATAACCTCCTATATCCAGTTCACCATTTTCATTTTGAGCATGGTGAACAAGTTCGTGGGCCAAAGAGCGAAGGATATCTTTTTGATGGCGACCATCTACGTAAATCGAGACTGCCCTCTCTTTTGGGTCATAGTAAGCTGTCTTACCTAATGGTTTCATATGGTTATCTTGATCAGAGATCAGATTAAGAGTCGGAGGTCTTTTAAAACCAAATTGTTTTTGAGCGTATTGGCCTAGACTATGGAAGAGTTCTTCCGAGTCTCCGAGATCCATATTTGCATTATTGTTTATCTTTAAAAAATTCATAGTATTATAATTAGTTAGATTTGCGGATAAGAGTTATATTAATAAGGATTGTTTCTTGTGATCCGTATGGAAGTACCTTTGCCATAGAAACTTCTCTCTCTCCATTCTTCTGATGTAGAATATCAACGAGTACTCCCCTGTGGATTATTGTCTCGATGTCATAGTCTTCGTGTTCTTGCCAAGTAAACCAGTAGATGAGATCTCCAATTTTAAATTTATTTTCGTATGTTGATCCGAACGGTAGCGACTTTGTTTTCATATATCCATCTTTTTCTTAACTTCTGGAGAATAATAAATAAATTCAATACAGTGTCCTGAATTATCAAACACATATACTCCAACTGTACCGTCTCGATGTTCAACACGCTCCCCGTTCTTGGGCAATTCTTCTAGATTATCAACTAAAATTCCAATATGGTTGTAACTATAGTGGTACTTACACACCAAAGCAATCGTAGTATTGAAAGTTTGCATTCTACGGTAATTTTTGTCACTAAAAACACACACTGCGTTAACGTTCTCTTCATACCATTTCTGGGATTCATCTAAATCGTCTACTAATAATGCTATATGGTCAACTGTCTTCATAAGATTATCCTAATCTTGGTGATCTGGTCATTGCTCAAACAGAGAATTAAGATCCTCGTCTTCAATTTCGAAACCATCAGCCGGATGAACACTAATAGGTTCAACAGAATCTCCGCAAGCTCCGGAGGACATACCCAACTCGTCTTCCAAATAATGTTTAACTTTACTTATATAATCCTGCGCAAGAGTTATCTTTGATTGAACCCAACCCTCAAGTTGAGTGTTTTCATCAAGCATCATTGCTAGCTCGGAAGCATATTTTGCGAGGCTCTCTAATTGACGTTTTGCCATACCCCCCTCTTCATCGTGAAATTCCTGGAAGGAATCGTAAAGATCCATCTCTTCTTTTATAATTTCTTTTAATCTTGTTTCTGTTACTTTCATTTATCAACCCTCGCACTGTTTAAGAAAATCAAAGATAGCAATAATACAACCATTAGTTCGAATCCTAGGAATACGAATAGTAATAGTATTATCATTATGTATATACATAAATAGATCCAACCATCCATTAGTTGAACCCCAATAGAATTATTTCTTCTTCTTCCGCTACAATTATCATACCTTGTTTAAAGGTATATGGAGAATAAAGAAATAATCTCCCCTTCTCATCCTTCTTCCATGGCAATAGATATAATTCACTATCGCGATGAACGTAGACAAAACTCCTATCAGAAGCAGAATAGTAATATCCTCCCCCTTCACCTTTAAGTTTTACGCTCGGAAGCAGATTACCTGCCTTGGATACCATAAATTTTTCTAATTTGCTAACAAGCGCTTCTACACTTAGGTCCAAAGGTTCTTGATCGAATGTACTCATCATAATAACTCCATGTTTATTCGCCACCGCCACCATCACCACCACCGGAATCGCCGTCATATAGGTTAAAATAACCGCCTAAATAGACGTTTTTAGCCTTGTTTTTGCGTGATTTCTGACGTTTTTTGGCTCTTTTCTTGCGCTTTTTACGCTTTTCGTCTAGTTTTGACCCTTTGAGATCATCAATTATGCCTCTTAAAGCCACTTTCATGTTGCTGGAGAGAGAATAGTGCTCATCTCCGCTCGCTTTTCCCACTTCTGGGTCATCATTTGGGTGATTTATAGCTAAAAATGGTTGATTTTTGGGATCTGGTACGCCAAATCCTATTACTTTTTTTGTATATCCGTCCTCAACAGCCCCTTCGAGCCTGTCAGAACCTAAAGAGTGACCTATCCACAGATCATAAACCATCTTTTTTGGCTTACCAGGCCATAAATATGCTTCACTTTCATAAAAATCAACTAAAAAACCTTGATTTTTAAGTATTTGGGCAATTTCGTTGTAAAATTTCTTAGAAATGTCCGGATTTTTCTTTAAATGTTCCGGGTTTCCCTTAATAATAGCAGCCTTTAGTTGCTTTTTAGTTATTTTTACCTTAATTTTTACTTTTTTTTTACTTTTTTCGTCATTTTCTTCCAATTTTCTCTCTTTAAAAAACTTTTTGGGCCATTTTTCATCCCCAATAGTCTCTGCCATCGGCGGAGCGGACTTGGAACGACTCATTTCGGGCCTAGAGTGTCCCTTTCCACCGCCAAAACTCTTATTTTTGCCGAAACCGACCATGTTTTTCTTACCTTTGAGATGTTTTTTCTTCATTTTAAGCTGATATGGTTCGTTTGTTTCGAAGATTTGCTTCATGACTGACAACTCTGAGTGCATTTTCCGTAAATTTGTAGTTGATTTGATCAAATATTGTTCTATTTCTTCCATGGAGAGCCATTTGTAGTCAATGTTCTCTATATGATCTTGTATATCCAACCTTACATATGGCTTTTCTGAGTCCAATTGGGTAATATATATGTTAATCTCATGAGATTTTCCTCTATAACTGAAGTCATACACCATAAGATCCTTGAGAAATGGCAATAATAGACCAGTCTCCTCAAAAACTTCTCTCTCAGTACCATCTTTCACCCCATCTGGTACTCGCGCAACCTCAATATGTTTGATGTGTCCACCCGGAAGGTCCCAATAATGACCTTCATCGGACCTTTGGAGGATCAATATGTTACCTTTGCTATCAAATATACCGACTTTTCCTACGATATCACTATCCGGGAAGCCGTCGAGGGGTTGTTTTACCTGATATTCGCTATCAAGAGCGTCACTATGCTCCTCAATGTCGTCGTCATAGTGTAGTTCGGTACCTAGTTTAAGCAAAGTAGGGTACTTTGATCCTGCATTGGTATAAAAAAGTCGATCCGGAAGGAAATATTCGTCCAACCCAAGCTGTTTGAGGTGAAATGGTATCGATAATTTAGGGAAATACTTCTCCAAACTCTCTTTTCTAGAGGTAACAAGGTAAACTTCGTTACCTTCTTCTATATTTTTCTTTATTTCATCAATAATCTTATAATTATACTCTTGGAAGACCGGGTTTGGTTTATCACCAGTGGTATCCATGTATGACATTGCCATTGTATTATCAAAATCGAAGGTAATTATTTTCATTTTTAGTTGACATCCTATAATAAATATGTTATAATATATTATAACACCTTTTGCCTCTCTTGTCAAGGCATTTTATTCTATTTTACTCTTTGCATCCACTTTTTTTCCGAATCGTTACCTTAAATCTTATTTTTTCCGACTCCATAACATTGCGAAGCCCTTGATGTTGTGATCTTTCAACGTGACCGGCGTGTTCTTCCTCACCAGAAACCTTGGGGAACCCACCATCGATACGAATAGCTGAAGATTGACTGATTTCTTCTATTTCTTCTCTATCATCAACATGACCGGCCACCATCCCACCGCCCATTGCGGAGACTTCTTTAAGTTTTTTCTTGATTATAATTTTCATAACAATATAACTAGCTATCTATTCCGGAATCCAGAATTTGGGGCTCATTTTTTCCCACAATGGGTGCATTATATGACCTTCTTCTTCAACATGGCCATAACCTATCGCATGTCCGAGTTCATGTTCAAAAACGTTGTCTATTCGGTAAGTTCCGGCATCGAATTCGATAATGGCGGAGACTATCTTGTTCATAAATACTCGTCTCCTCGTTACTCCGAGAGTATTATGAGGTAGATCTCTCTTTTTTATCATGATAAATCCCCGAATGAACCCAGATTCGCAAATATGAGGAGGAGGATTGTTCTCTATATAAGAAAACCTATGACCTTTGATAGTCCAATAGTGAATAGCCTCAACAATATACAGTTCGTCTAATTCTTTTCCATAACAATTAAGAACTATTGGGTCTTCTGTCCACTCAAATGGTCGAAATGTTAGCTTTTCGTATGAAATAATGAACAGTGTTCCGAGAAGAATGCCAATTAAGAAAGAAATAAACACCCAAGCGGTGTTCCGAACACCGTTCACTCTCCGCAACCCCACACTGCGTACTCAATTGTTATCGTTTGTCCCTCGAAGGGTGTGTGGTCTTGGTTAAAAATGACACTGTTTAACAATGCATCGTAAGTCCAGTTAGATGAGACTTGCCCATTAACCCTAACTGAGATAGTGTTTTCTATAGGATCGACTTCATCTAGTATAAAAGAGTTTCTTCCGGTCATTTCCTCTGCCATATCTTGCAATTGGACACCCCAATCTGAGGCACAAATGGAATACCAGCTACCGCCGAAGTGATCTATAAGGTCCCAATAGCCAAATCCAGGATCAGCCGAACGATTAGAGGACATCATACACCCTCCGGGAACATCTCCGATGACACCATAAGGAATAAAGTCCCCTAGTGGCTTGATTGTGTTAAAGAAATTGATGTATGTACTCCATGGAAAGCTATGATCCGGTTCATCGGAGACAAAGACAACAGCCAATTTTGCATAATCACGAAAAAAGTCTCCTCCGGGAGCAGCAGAATCATGATCTAGGGAACGATAAGCCATCTCAATGCCCTTTTCCATTCCAGAACCATGTACACCAGTCATTATAAGGGCACTTAATATCGCCTCAGCATTAGGTGTATTGGAATCAATCACAGTTATGAAAGAAGAACGATCAGTTGTTATTACCGCCATCCTATAATCAGCGCCGGTATTTGCAAAGGCGTTCATAAAGATGCCAATATTTGCCGCTAGATTAGTTTGGAAGATATTCATAGATCCGGAGTTATCAATCACCCATAAAATATCCAAAACAGAGATTTCCTCTTGAACCCAGATTTGTGAAAACCAATTTTCAACGTCTCCGACACCTTTCTGGCCAGTTGTGACCTCCGGATTCAGTGGATCATCAGAAAAAATAATAACTTCGCTGCTATCTGAACCCACATCAGTTGGGATATAAGAAATTAAGAAATCAATTTCATGTTCCGGCTCCAAAACCCATGGAGATTCTGGTAAAGACCCCAACTCCATTATAATATCTACCGGTAAGGTGACCATCTGGGAAATTTCGTGGACGGTTAGAGGCATGTTCCCAACATTTTTGATGGTAACTCTCTCTTCATTGTCACAACCAATGGTGATTGTTCCATAATCAAATATCGAAGGAGTCACTAGTATACTCGGAGCATCTCCATAACCCTCCAATGTAATTAAAGAAGATGGTTCATTGTCATCATTCGATAAGATCTCAATATATGCACCGTTTGCCTCAAAACTTTTTGGTTCATATTCAACA
>Ga0209337_1002547_pt1 | contig 13145 bp, 19 predicted proteins | sample LinPmetageLP53_FD_184044 | JGI IMG/M metagenome (GOLD analysis project Ga0209337, IMG submission 184044) | Marine viral communities from the Pacific Ocean - LP-53 (SPAdes) (version 2) | ecosystem: Environmental > Aquatic > Marine > Oceanic | place: Pacific Ocean | collected 2010-02-08
AACAGGAAGATTTCACATTATGAAAAACAGATACGGAATGGATGGCCTTACTTACCAAGTAGATGTAGATACAACTATTGGTAAAATAGAAATTGGTGATGTATATGATGATGAAGCTGATACTGTTTTACCTGGTTCTTCAAATCGTGAAAATTTTGATAACTTAGATCGTCAAATGTTAAAAAATAAGTTCTTTGAACTAAATTCATAATACCTAAATTTTAAAAAATGTCAAAACAACCAAACCTTTTAAAGGAAAGAATAGTCTACAAACCTTTTGAATACCCTCAAGCCTTTGATTATTGGCTAAAACAACAACAAGCACACTGGATCCATACAGAAGTTCCAATGATGTCAGATGTAAATGATTGGAAACAAAACCTTACAGAAACTGAAAAAAATATTATAGGTTCAATTTTAAAAGGGTTTGCTCAAACAGAAACAGTTGTAAATGATTATTGGACAGGATTAGTAACAAAATGGTTTAGAAAACCTGAAATTATAGCAATGGCTACTACTTTTGGGGCTATGGAAACAATACATGCGGAAGCATATTCTTTATTAAATGAAGAATTAGGTTTGGATGATTTTTCTGAATTTTTAGAAGATGAAACTACAATGGCTAAAATAGAAACTTTAATGGATATTAGAGACAGTTTTGACGGTGAAGTTGATTGGCATGAAAGAGCTAAATCATTAGCTATATTTTCTGCGTTTACTGAAGGTGTAAATTTATTTTCTTCATTTGCTGTTTTACTTTCATTTAAAATGAGAAATAAATTAAAAGGTGTAGGTCAAATTGTTGAATGGAGTATTAGAGATGAATCAATGCACTCAGAAGCAGGATGTTGGTTGTTTAGAACTTTATTAGAAGAAAACCCAAATTTAAAAACACCTGAATTAGAAGCATCAATTAATGAAGCAGCTTTACTTTCACTTCAACTTGAATTAGATTTTATAGATAAAGTTTATGAATTAGGTGATCTTGAAGGATGTTCAAAATATGATTTACAAAATTTTATTAAAAATAGAGTAAATACAAAGTTAGCAGATTTAGGATATAGACCTATAGTTTTAGATGTAGATATGTCAGCAATTAAAAATATGAAATGGTTTGATTCTTTATCAGCTGGTAAACAACACACAGATTTTTTCGCAAATAGAGTAACAAATTATAGTAAAGGACACATTGAGTGGGATTCCACCTCATTATTTTAAAAGTTATGGATAACAATTTAATTGCAGATTATACACAATGGGAAAAAGGTAAAGATTACCCTGAGTTTTTAGATGAAGTATCTTTAGCTACAATTTCAAAAGGATATCTTTTACCTGGTGAAACCCCAAAAAAAGCATATAGAAGAGTAGCTAATGCTGTAGCTGATAGACTAGAAAGACCTGATTTAGCAGGTAAATTTTTTAAATATATTTGGAATGGGTGGATTGGTTTAGCATCACCTGTATTATCAAACACTGGAACAGATAGAGGTTTACCTATTAGCTGCTTTGGTATTGATACTCCTGATTCAGTTAGGGGTATTGGTTTAACAAATGCAGAACTAATGAGATTAACTTCTTATGGTGGTGGTGTTGGTATTTCTTTATCTAAAATTAGAGGAAGAGGTACACAAATTAGAGGAAATGGTAAAAGTGAAGGTGTAGTACCTTGGGCTAAAATTTATGACTCAACTATTATTGCAACTAATCAAGGATCAGTAAGAAGAGGAGCAGCATCAGTTAACCTAAATATTAACCACCCAGATATAAAAGAATTTTTACAAATTCGCAGACCTAAAGGTGATCCTAATAGACAATGTTTAAATTTACATCAATGTGTAGTTGTAGATGATGTGTTTATGAGAAAATTAAATGATCGAGATCAAGAAGCAATGGATTTATGGTTAGAAATTTTAAAATCACGAGTTGAAACAGGTGAACCTTATATTATGTTTGAAGATAATATTAATAAGGATAATCCTATGGCTTATTTAATGAATAATTTAAGCGTATCAATGACTAACATTTGTTCTGAAATAACACTCCATACAGATGAAGAACACTCATTTATATGTTGTTTATCTTCATTAAATTTAGCTAAATATGATGAATGGAAAGATACAGATGTAGTTGAAACGGCTATTTATTTCTTAGATGGTGTAATGCAAGAATTTATAGATAAAACTAGTGGTAAAGATTCTATGAAACGTACTCATAGACATGCTTCAAAAGGTAGAGCTTTAGGTTTAGGTGTTATGGGCTGGCACACATTTTTACAAAAGAAAAATTTACCTTTTAATTCAATTGCTTCTACTGCTTGGACACATACTATATTTAGTAATATAAAACTTAAAGCAGAAGCTGCAAGCCGACAATTAGCACAAGAATATGGTGAACCTTTATGGTGTAAAGGTACTGGTATGAGAAATACCCATGTTTTAGCTATTGCACCAACTGTTTCAAATTCTAGAATTAGTAATTGCTCTGCAGGAATTGAACCTTATCCTGCAAACATGTACACATTTAATGGAGCTAAAGGCACATTTATTGTTAAAAACCCAGATTTAGAAAAATTATTAAAAGAAAGAGGATATAATACCGATAAAGTATGGGATCAAATTTTATCTGATGATGGATCTGTTCAAAATTTACCAAGTGAAGTACTAAATGAAGATGATAAAGAAGTATTTTTAACTTTTGCAGAAATTAATCAGTTAGGTTTAGTTCAACAAGCTGCTATTAGACAGAAATATATAGATCAAACACAATCTCTTAATTTGTGTTTTTCTCCAACTGATTCACCAAGATGGATAAATCAAGTTCATATAGAAGCTTGGAAACTTGGAATAAAAACATTGTATTATTTAAGAACAGATTCAGTAATTAAAGGAGATTTAGGTTCTCGCACAGTAGATTGCATAAGTTGCGATGGGTGATATATGTATAATTAAAAATAACAAATATGGAAAATATAAAGATTGCTTTATTTATAGTTTTAGCTTATATTAAAAAGTTTTTTAAATGGATTGGAAGAAAAATTAAAAGTTTTTTTACATGGATATTTAGCAAAACAACTATTGATGAAAAAGTTATAGAAGTTGCAGAAGAAATATCTGACCGTGCAAAAGCTGTAAAAGAAGAATTAAAAGATGTAAAAAAAGCTCTAGGTAATGTTGTAGATCAAACAAAAGATATAGCAGGAGCGGCAAAAGGCAAAAAAAGAAGAGGTAGACCTAAAAAATCTTAAAAATTTATTTATATTTTATTTAAAAGGTGTACATTTGTATACCTTTTTTATATTTATACTTGACAATTAATGTTTTATTTTAAAAAGTTTTTTATGAAAATTTACAATTATATAAAAAATAGGATTATGGCTTTTAAAGACATGTTTAAGGATAAAAATGATGTAAATGAAAAAAACGTAATAGGTTTTTTATCATTTGCAGTAATGGTATTATTTGCTGTTGCTGATTTAATAACAGGGTATTTAGGTAAAGATTTAGTAGTTCAAGAATTTATTTATAATTCTTTTCTAGTAATTACCTTAGGATGTTTTGGTATAGCAGGAGTTGAAAAAATATTTTCTAAAAAAGATAACGAAGAACAAATATGAAAAAGTTTTTATTATTACTATTGTGTATAACTACATTTTTCAGTTTTTCACAAAATACTTGTAATTATGTAGAAGCAAGTGCTTATCAACAATGTATCAATGGTGGATCCCAAGCTCTTATAGTATTTGAATGGGTAAATGATACTACTAGTTGTAATGTTACATCTGTTTCATATTCAACAGAAGAAGGTGTAGGACCATTTACATATCCAATTGGATACCCTCCAGGTGTTCCATTTGGAAATTTTGGAGTATTTGCTGGAGTGCAAAATATGCCCCCAAATTGGTCTGTAGAACATTATTTAGTTTTAAATTACGCTAATGGAGAAACCTCAGACACTATAGCATATACCCCCTATGCTTGTACCCCAGGTTGTACAGATCCACAATCAGAATCATATAATCCATGGGCTAATGTAGATAATGGTAGTTGTGAAGGTGGTGATGGAAGTGGAGATAATTGTGATCCAGGAGATTTTGAAATAACAGTTGAAGTTACATTAGATAGTTACCCAAGTGAAACAGCATGGACATTAGTATCTCTATCAGATGGAGGTTCACCTATACAAATACCACAAGGTGAATATGATTTTAGTGATATTGGACAAACATATGATTATACAGTTTGTATAGATCCATTAGGAGTTGAACTTATTGTTACTGATACCTATGGTGATGGATTAGCTGGATCTACAACAGGTGGAACTATTGATGGGAATGTTGTTATATATGGTTGTAATGGTGAAATACTTTGGGAATTACCTGACCCAAATTTTGAATATACTGGATACTCAGGAGCTGTTTTTGGTGTTCCTTGTAATAATATTGAACCTATTCCAGGTTGTATGAACTCATCATATCAAGAATATAATCCTGAAGCAAATATAGATGATGGAACTTGTGAAAATCTACACATATATGGGTGTATTGACACAGCAGCTTATAACTATAATCCAGATGCTACTATAAATCAAGTAATAGAAACATGTAATTATACTTTATGGATAGGTGATGCTGCAGCTGATGGTTGGGGTAATTCATATATAGGAGTATATCAAGATGGGGAAACTTTAGGTACGTATACAATGGGACCAGGGTTAAACGAACAAATATTTTTAATCCCATTAAATACAAATAAACCTGTAGAAGTTTACTATTTTGAAAATGCTGGCCCTCAACAACCACCTGAAGAAGTTGAATTTCAAACATGGCATAACTCATTTAAATTAACAAATTCCGATGGTATAGTATTAATGCATGAAGGAGCTAACCCATTTGCTAATAATGGACAGGGTGCACTACAACCTTTTGAATCCCCAACTTGGATTAAATATTCAGCACTACCTTATTGTGGAGATTATTGTGAACCAAAAATATATGGTTGTATGGATTCACTCTCAGTTAATTTTAATCCATTAGCAAATACTAATGATGGTTCATGTATTCCAATTGTATATGGTTGTACAAATGAATTAGCTTTTAATTATGATTCTTTAGCAACAGTAGATGATGGAACTTGTATATCAACAGTATATGGTTGTATGGATCCAATATCTTGGAATTATAATTCTGAAGCCAATATTGATGATGGTTCATGTATTTATTTTGGTTGTATGGATTCATTAGCATTAAATTATGATTCTAATGCCAATGTTGATAATGGTACTTGTATATACCCAATTTATGGATGTATGGATCCAGAAGCATTTAATTATGATCCTTTAGCTAATGTTGATGATGGTTCTTGTATATCTGTAATATATGGATGCATGGATCCTACAATGTTTAACTATGACCCACTAGCTAATACAGATAATGGCTCTTGCATACCTGTAACATTTGGATGTACAGATTCAACAGCATTAAATTATGATCCACTAGCTAATACAGATAATGGAACTTGTATATTACCACTCTCAGGATGTACAGATCCAAATGCTTTTAACTATAACCCAACTGCAAATGTATCTGATTCAACAGCATGTTTATATGATGCGGGTTGTATAGGTGGTCCTGGTAATCCTTATTGGTTAAATAATGGTTGTTATGCTTGGGTAATAGATGTAGATGTTTATTGTTGTGAAATAGAGTGGGATGCTTCATGTCAATCAATGTATGACTATTGTGAAGCAGGATGGCCTGTAGGAATAGATGAAATGGATATTAATGGAATTATAGTTTACCCAAATCCAACAGATAATACCTTAAATATTGAAACTCACTTATCATTTAAATATGAATTAAGAGATGCAATGGGTAAATTAATACTAACAGGAGAAGATAAACGTTTAGAATTAAGTAAGTATAATGATGGAGTTTATTTTTTAACTATAATTCATAATGAGAAAAAATTTAATAAAAGAATAATAAAACAATGAAAAAGATTTTAATTTTATTTCTATTATTACCTATAATATCTTTTAGCCAAAGTAGTAATTCTAAATTTAAAAAAACAGTTAAAAAAGTTTTTAAATATTCTACTTTTTATGGAGCAATTACTGGTGGTAACTCAGTATCTGATGTTAATGTTTATTCTGTAACAAATGGTTTAGAAACTTCAATTAATAAAACTCCTTTTGATTATTCAATTGCATTAGGAGTTAGAAAAATAGCTAGATTTGGTTATGAAAATAGAGCTAATGTATTTTTTGATGGTACAGAAAAAACATATGGTGATGCTGCTACAATTGGTAGAATAAATGGGTTTGAATATTTACTTGAAGCAGATTGGACAAGACAACAAGGTACATCATTTTTTAACCAAGATTATTTTTTACGATATGTAGCGGATAAATGGATAGTTAAAGCTGAGTATTTAGAAGATGGATTTGCAGATATTAGATATTTTGAATCATCTGAAAGGTATAGACAAAAAATAGGAAATAAATTATCTTTTAATGTAGGAGCAGTACAACGTATAGCTGAACCTTATGGTTATGACCCATTAAATCAATGGTTATTATCAAATGGTAGTCTCCACTATACAGATTTAGCATTACAAGAAGGATATTCTATTGAATTTGATGGAGATGGTGGTGTAAATTATTTTGATCCTAGTGGTAAATTAGTAGCAGAAAACACTCAAGTATGGGAAGCAGTTACTATACCAGAAGTATTAGCTAATTATACAGAAAAAGAAAGAAAATCATTAAAATATCAATGGAACCATTCTTTAGTTATAGGTTTTGATTTTTATCATTATACTAAAGATTTTTGGCTACATTCATGGGGAAATATAATGCCATTACATTTAGAAACTAAAAGCGATTACTCATATCATAGATTTAATGGTGGACAATGGATAGACTATTCAGGTGGTTTAATATTTGGATACAAAATTACTAAAAATTTAGGAGTATTTTTAGAAGGTAAGTACAATAAATACTGGAATAGAAGGTGGCACGATTTTAGTGTAGGAATAAATTATATAATTTTATAAAATGGAAAAAGAATTAAACGAAGATACAGGTTTTAAAGTAAGTGTAAAAACTTTAGCAGGTATCGCTGTAGCAATTGCAACAGTAGTAGGGATGTGGTTTGCATTACAAGCAGATATACAAGCAGCAAAAGAATTACCTAAACCCCCAGAACCTGAAGTAACTAGAATGGAGTTTGATATGAAAGATCAAATAGTTAGGCAAACAATTATGACAACACAAGAAGATGTTAAAGAATTGAAAACCGATATGGATCGTATAGAAGAAAAAATTGACCAATTAAGATAATATATTATGAAAAAGTTACTTTTATTTTTGTTTAGTTTTTTCTTTACAATAAACTGTTATTCACAAATCACAATCAAACATTTTAATGCCTCATGGAATGCTACAAATAATGTTATATGGCTTAAAGGCTTAACAGATTGTAGTGTAAAATATTATGATATAACTAAATACCCTGAATTACAAAAAAGATATAAAGTTGTTGTTGTTCCAACTATTGTAGTATTTCAAGATGGAGAAGAAATAGAAAGGTATCAAGCAGATATTTCTTTTAAAATGCCTGCTACAAAAAGTGAAGTACAAGAAGCAATTGATGAAGCTATAATGGGTGGATTTTAAAATTTATAAATAAAAAATATGTTACTAAAAAAAGGATCAAAAGGAAAAGAAGTTAAACAACTACAAGAAGCTTTAGAAATAGGAACAGATGGTATATTTGGCTCCGGAACAGAATTAGCAGTTAAAAAATTTCAAAAAGAAAATGGATTAGGTGCTGATGGAATTGTTGGTAGAAAAACCTGGGAAGCTATAGGAATAGATACAGATTCAGATATTACTGCTGAAGAAACAGATTATACAACTAAAGATGGTTTAGTAATTGAACGTCAATACTTAGATAAAGATGAATATGTAAGAGATTATGGTAAAATAGAACCATTAGGTTTTTTTATTCATCATACTGCTGGCTGGGATAATCCATATAACACTGTAACTATGTGGAATAAAGATAAAAGAGGTAGAGTTGCTACACAATATGTAATAGGTGGAAATAATGTAAAAGGTAAAGAAGCTAAACATGATGGTGTAGTAGTTGAATGTTTCCCAAACAATTATTTAGGGTGGCATTTAGGAAAAGTAGGAAATTTTAAAATATCTAAACTATCAGGTGGTGTTGAACTTTGTAATTTTGGGTATGTAACAAAAAAAGGAGATAAATATTATACTTATGTTAAAACAGAAGTTAAACCTGAACTTGTTTGTGACCTAGGATATAAATTTAGAGGACACCAATACTGGCATGCATACACAGACAAACAAATAGAATCACTTAGATTGCTAATCTTACACTTAAAAGATATTTATCCAAAAATGGATTTAGTAAACGGACTTCCAAAATTATTAAAAGAAGGAGTTCATCCAAAAGATGCATTTGAATTTAATTCTGATGCTTATAATGCAAAACAATTTGGTTTATGGACACATACAAATGTTCGTAAGGACAAATTTGATTGCTTTCCTCAACCTGAATTAGTTGAGATGCTTAAAAGCTTATAAAATATATTTAAAAATAGTTGGAGCCCCAAGAGGGGCTCCTTATTTTACACGCTATGAAACGATTTTTTCCTATATTAATCTTAATAGCTGCCTTAAGTTTAGCAACAGTAGCAGCATATTATAGTGTTTTTGGCATTAGTAAATTATTTTCCTCCCAAGCTAGTGCTGTAATATTAATGGCTGCTATACTTGAAGCCTCTAAACTTATTACTGCTTCTTATTTAGAAAGATTTTGGGAAACTATTCATTGGCTTAGAAAAACCTACCTCATTACAGCTTTAGTTGCTTTAATGGCTATAACCTCACTTGGTATTTATGGATTTTTAGTTTCTGCTTATCAAGAAACAGCATATAAAATGCAAGCTGTAGATAAACAAGTTGAAGTACAAGTTAAAAAACGGGATAGATATAAACAACAAGTATTAGATGCATTAAAAGAACAACAAAATATAAACACCCAAATAATTCAATTAAGTGAAAATTTAGGTAATAATGTGATACAATACACTAATAGCGAAGGACAACTTATAACTACCCAATCCTCAGCAACACGTAGAATTATCCAACAACAATTAGATGCCCAAACTATTAGAAGAGACAATATAGCTATAAAACAAGATGCTTTAAATGATAGTATAACAAAACTTGATTTAAATATACTAGATTTAGAAACCAATTCAGAAGTTGCAGCAGAAATTGGACCTTTAAAATATGTTGCTAGTATTACAGGAAAAAACATTGACCAGGTAGTAAATTGGTTTATATTAATTTTTATATTTGTTTTTGATCCTTTAGCTGTTATGTTACTTATTTCTGCAAATAAAATATTCTATGAAAATTCTAAAAAGAATATTTATGGAGAAAAAAAAACTAAGGTTTTAAAGGAAGAAAAAGTAGAGGTAAAACAGGAGGAGAGTAAAGCCGAGCGGGTTAAAGCCCCAACTCCACCCTCTACTACTTCTTCTGAAAAACAAAAACTTTTAGATGAAATGGCTAAAATTCAAAGATCTGGAGCTTCAAGTAAAAGATCAGGGCAAGCTATAGAAAATCTAAAATCTAGAATTAGAAAAATAGATGATGATAATATTAAAACTTATTAAAGTTACGTGTTTTTTTAAAGGTTATTAATTATATTTAGGTTATGAAAAAAGTAAAAATATCTCACGAAGTACCATTTTGTTTGTTAAGTAAAAGTCTTGAATTTAACGACTATGATTATTGTTTACCTCATTTGTTAGATCAAAATGAAGAGTATAGAACATTTTTTAATAATGTTAAAAGTATAGGTAGATATGTTGTAATGGATAATTCACTACATGAATTAGGAGAAGCATACAATACAGAACGTTTAATGCATTGGATTAAAGAAATCAAACCCGATGAATTTATAGTACCTGATGTTTGGGAAAACTATAGTGAATCAGTTAGAAATGCTAAAATATGGTCTCAAATTGAATTACCTGAAGGAGTAACTAAAGTTGCAGTAGTACAAGCTAAAACACAACATTATGCAGCGTTATGTACTCAAATGTATAAAGATTTAGGATACAAGAAAATAGCATATTCATATGGTGCTTCATATTATAATGATGTTTGCCCTCACCCAAATAAAGATTTTGGTAAAGCAATTGGTAGATATATGGTTATAAATAATTTAATGAAAGATGGAATACTATCTCCAACAGATAGAGTGCATTTATTAGGCACTGCTTCCCCTATTGAATTTGGTTTATATAAAAATATGGAATGCATTGAATCAATAGACACATCAAACCCAGTAATGGCGGGTATAGAACAAAAAATGTATTTTGATTTAGGTTTACCTTATAAACCAGAGGCAAATATGAATAATTTTCAAGATATAGAAGAAAAGGATGTTAATTTAGAGTTTATAGAATTTAATGTTCGAAAATTTCGTGAAATAAATGGATTATAGCTTGGAGATTACAAGTTTTTTTCTTATATTATTACAAATTAAAGGTTATGTTATATAAAACGTCTGATGAAAAAACTGTAAGGCAAAAAATCAAACAATTACAACCCCTAAATTATAATCAATTTTTTTGGTGGAGGAGATATACAACTAAAACACAACCATTACCAAAAAAATCAACATTTTTAGATCGTATTAAAAACGGTGAATATGAATTTTCACATTATTACTGGCAGTGGAAATTAGCTGAATTAGAAATTAACGAAGTATATAAATCATATAATAATGATATGCAAAGGTTATTAGAAGAAAACCAAGTAGATTTAGCTCGAAGAAAACGATTAATTGAGGATTTTGAAAAAGATGAAACTGCTAAATTAGAGGCATTACAAAAAGGATTTTTACGAGAATTTGTTATGACAAAAGATGAATATGAAGAGCATATTATAAATTTTGATGGTACAACAGAAGAATTTTATATGTATTGTTTAAAAACATTTGATCACTCTGGTAGATCAATAGAAAGAAGAGGTAGACCCCCAAAACAGAGATGAGTAAAGAAGAAAATAAGAAATTAGTCGGTAAGCTACTAAAAGAATTTAACGAAATTCATAAGAAAAGATTAGCTAAAGCAAATTATATACATCTACCAGCAAAATTCATACAACAACGAGCAGACGAAGAAGGAGTTACATTTGATGAAATGGTAAAGATAATTGAAGAAGAACTTAAACCAAAACAAAGAAGATGAGTAAAGAAGAAATAGAAAGATGTTATGAAAACTACTCTAAAGAATATGAAAAAGACAATTCTATTGGAAGTATACTACTCGTTAAAAGACGCAACTTTGCAGGCAAAGAAATGTATAGAAAACTTACAATAGAAATGTTTGAAGGTATTATGGATAGTGATGAAAACTTTAGAAATAAATGGACACTTAAACCAAAACAAAGATGAGTAAAACAATAGTACATACACCAGAAGATTTTAGTTCGTATACTAAAGAAATGAAAGAGACTCTAATAAAGTCGATTAAAGAAGAGTACGGTGATAAGGTTACAATATTATCTTACATCCCTAAATCTATTAGAGAATATAAACCAAAACAAAGATGAGTAAAGAAGAAATTAGTTTAAGTGACCTAAAAGAAATTAAGTCAATTCTCGAAGAAAGACTTAATAAGAAATATCGATATATGACTATTGAACGGGGTTATGATTATGACGAGCGCTGTAAAAGAGAAATTTTATATCGCCAAGATGTAGATTACGAAAGGCTGAAACGGGTTAATAAAAGAATCAAAGATTTTGTAAATACAATATAAAACAAGAAACAAAGATGAGTAAAGAAGAATTTTATAATAGACAGTCCATAGGAGGTTATTTATATTGGTTAGATTCCAATAATGTTATTAAACAAGGACCATCATTGTGGGGTATAGGAAGATATAGAAGTTGGTTACTATTAGATAAGATACAAAATAGTAATGATTTTATTAAATGGTTAAACTAAAAACAAAGATGAGTAAAGAGCTATATAATAAAGGTTGGTGGCTACAAATAAGCCCTCTAGCCAAAATTAACCCAGAAGAATGGGTAGTAGGTGTTTTAAGAAAAGGTAAAGCTTCTTGGATAACTGAAGAATGTAAAAGTAAATTTAATAATCCTCAAGATGCATATGATTGGGGAATACAATGGATAAATGAATATAAAGAAAAAAAAGGAATTTGAAAAATTCCGTGAAGAATGGAAAGAAAATTGGTATGATTATTATCGTCTATTAGATATAGATTTTGAAGCATTCATGCTAATGAAAGGATTAACAATAGAAGAATATAAACATTTAAATAACGAAGAATTATGGAAAAACACGTTGTAATTTCACTATCTGGAGGAATGGACTCCAGTACATTATTATTGCGTTGTCTTAAAGAATATAAGACGGTAACAGCTATTTCATTTGATTATGGACAAAAACATCGAGTTGAATTAGAACGAGCTCAATCATTAGTAGATTATGTTAACTATATGCGATTAAGCCAATTAGGATTGGATGCTCTAAAACATGGAGAACATAGAAAATCTCTTGAACCTATTACATATCAAGTAATTAAATTAGACGGTTTAGTTGGTTTACTTGATTCTGCTTTAGTAGATGGTGGAGATGAAGTACCTGAAGGTCATTATGCTGAAGATAATATGAAAGCAACTGTTGTACCTAATAGAAATAAAATATTTGCTTCAATTACACAAGCAGTAGCATTATCTATAGCAAACCAAACAGGCGAAAATTGTGATATTGCACTTGGTATTCATGCAGGTGATCATGCTATTTATCCTGATTGTAGACAAGAATTTAGAGATGCAGATGATGCTGCATTTAGGATAGGTAATTGGGATGCTGATAAAGTAGGTTATTTTACACCCTATCTTGAAGGTGATAAATTTACTATCTTACAAGATGGAGAAAAACTATGTAAATATTTAGGTTTAGATTTTGATGAAGTATATTCACGTACAAATACAAGTTATAAACCAATTCAAATTATATCTGCTTCTGGTGATAATTGGTTTTCAGATTATAAATCAGCTAGTTCAGTTGA
>Ga0209337_1002548_pt1 | contig 13145 bp, 23 predicted proteins | sample LinPmetageLP53_FD_184044 | JGI IMG/M metagenome (GOLD analysis project Ga0209337, IMG submission 184044) | Marine viral communities from the Pacific Ocean - LP-53 (SPAdes) (version 2) | ecosystem: Environmental > Aquatic > Marine > Oceanic | place: Pacific Ocean | collected 2010-02-08
ATCACGCTCTCGCTCAATCTCATCCATGTCATAATTTGTCATCTTCCTCCCTGTCATCATCTTTATAAATAACGATAATTTCTTTTATATCCCCATCTGCTACTTCGTCTGGATGTACTGAATCAACATATGACCAATTAGTGTGCCCTACTTCTGAATAACAGTAAGCATCTAGAAAGTCTGTTGAAAAATTTGTTAACCCCTCAAGTTCCTCATATGTCATATTGCCCCCTTACGTTAGTACCTGTTTACTTTGTTTCGTTGCTTACAGAGCGATCTGAAGCCTTTTTTTGTTCGCCAATTGCTAATCTCTTAAGATATTCCAGTTGTTCGTCTGGTAACTCCTTAAACATACCTCTTAAGGATTCCAGTAGTAGTGGAACCCTTAGCCAGTCCTCATGAGACAGTCGCATAACTCCTCCATATCTCCAAGTCTGCCTGTGCAATTGTTGAACAGGTCTTACTCTGTTCAATGTAGTTGCCCATGTATGTTAATGCAAGATTCTCAATAGACTGATACGTGTAGATTGATGTAGGTGTAGACTTTGGAATGTAGTCCTTATCATTATGTTTAGTCTTGATGAACTTTAAGATATGTGTATCTAGTGGCACACATCTTGCCTCTGGATCAGAATGTAATTTGAAGAATCTTGATGTCTTCTTACCTACTGATGGTACTGTTTCAATATCAACATAGTCTGACTTCCTAAGCCACTCACCTATAGTCATGTTATTTCTATCTAGGAATAGCCACTTCATATGTTTGAAATGGTCAATAAGTTTTTCCCATTGGTTGTACTTACCAAACTTAAATTCCTTCAGTAAGTTTATACCTGCTGTACCCTCATCTTGTTCACCAAGCAGGTAGTGTATCACGCCTGTTTCTGGCTTAATCTTTTCATAGAATGGATTCTCTACGAATTGTTCGCTGATGTGGTCTAGTAGACCTTGCACCTTACGTGCCGTTTGCTGTGAGTTCTTACCTTGAACTGCAACTGCAAAGAAAAAGAATGCTTGCAAGTCCCACTCATTACGCTTGTAGTCAGTTATCTGATTTGGATTAATATTCATTTGTCTCCTTTATGAATGGGTCAGTTGAGTAGTGAAACCTAGGTAGTGGTGCCCTTCCCTCACCTAGATAAGCCCATTGAGGTGAATCCTCATCAGACCATAGGATTGTAGATTGTCGAGGATACTCATACTCATATCCTGCGTCTAACATTTCCATCCTATCGTAATAATTATATAGTGAAAATCTCAAGATCACCCCCTTCCTTTGTTGTTAAAGTTATGCCAGTTATGTAGTTTTATTCCTCCTGTCATCATCATTATATCCTTTTCTGAGTAGTCACTCAACTCTACAATAAACTCTTTTACTGTAGGGTCTGACTCATCAATGATGTAGTCATCTGATGGTGACTTCCTCGCTGACACTCCTTTAATACTGCCATTGTAAAATACAACCTCTACTATTATTTTCATGCTCCCCTGTTTCATTGTAATGTTTTCTAATATAGATGCAGTTCCTGTGCCACGACTCACGTTACTGTCTGATAAGTCAGGTTTGACTTTCGTTTGGGTTGTTTAGTCATACGGCATCTCCTTGATATGATAGAGTTTAGTACTGTTTTTGACCTTCGTTTGGGCGTTTGGGTACCCCTCACTATATATATAAATGGAAAAGGCTATTCATCCAGATAGGGCTAGAGGTACTCAAACACCCAAACAAGTAGTTAATAATAATAATATATATATAATATATGTAATAATTATATATACTTAAGGTACTTTCTATCAACAATGTTTTTAGTCAGGATTCACCCAAACGAACCCAAACGTTGGGTAAATCCTATGTGAAATGTTATACATCAAGGTAATTATCGAACACCTTATGCATTGCCTGAGATCGTCTGATCTGATCTCCATAGAATGATCCCTTGTTTATATGGGTGAATGCATGTTTAAGGTCAAGCATAGTGTTACCTCCTAAACCATAGTTGTAGGATGGTTTACGAAACTCACCATCAACCGCAGTAGCCTTAGTCTTAGGTAATGCTCTTTGTCTGACAGCTTCCATGATTAGATGGTCACTTGTCTTTTCACCTATAGTCACACTCTTGTACCTATCATTGCGTTCATGAAGTGAATCACCCTTTGCCAATAGGTTGCGGTTCATTTCGTCCAGTCTCCAACTGAACGTGCTGTGAATGTTTTCTGTGTGTTTTGCTCCAGCAATCTCACTTTCAATGTGAAATGCCATATTGTCACAGATAAAGAACTTGTCACCAAGCCCACATCTGAGGCTGAATCGCATGTCATTTGAGTGCCTCCACCCATAGAACATTTCATAGTCACCACGATTGTCACCATCCTTACGTAATGACATTGCACCAAAACATTCTGTACCTCGCTTGCCTGACACACCATACTCCTCTGCTACTACTGAGTAGTCTGTAAATCGTCTGAGACTCTCCCTTATTGAATCAGCTACTCTATAGTGTGCTAATGGTTTGTGAGTTGCTGTTAGTGGTTTGTAATGTTCACTATTCATTGCCTTTAACCCCTCATATGTTTGAGGTACTGCACATGCATGTAGCATTAAGTTACTCATATTCCTCCTATTTTTGGTTTAATCGCAACAATTGCGACTTATGAAAGGGTTTACCAGTTGAAGGCTGGACATATCCCTTTGTTGCCAGTACCAATGCGATACTGGAGTAAGACTTGTTATATTTTCGTAAGTTTTTAATCTGTTTAACCATGTTTGTGTAGGATGTCTTACCCATTATTTCTTCCAGCGACTTCCTACCTTCGCATTTTCCGTTCTTCGCCTTGACTCGTTCCCTTGCCCCACGTAACTTACTGACAAGATTACTCTTTTCAAACTCTGCCACACTACCGAGTATCTGGCGAATCATGGTCAGGCTTGGACTATCTCCTGTGAAGTAGTCAGGTGCATCTACAGGAATTAGTTGTAAATTTAACCTCTTCAACTCCCTGTATCCCATCTCTTGCACTATCACATCTCTTGCAAATCGAGATGCGTTCTCACAGAGGATTGTGTTGACTTCATTATTCACACAATAATCTATTAGTTTTACAAACCCTTCACGATCATAAATTGAATCTGATCCTTTTACTGCAAGGTCTGACACTCTAACTGCAATCTCCATACCATTCGCCTTAGCGTATGTCTCCATCGCCTCTACCTGTCTATCCTGTGAATCTCCATCAATGTTAGTCGCTGAGGATGTTCTTAGATACATTGCTACTTTTACCATGTTTAGTCTTTTTTATTATTGTAGAAATTATCGAAGTGCTTTTCATAAGTGCATTCATCTGAGGCTCCCCTGTCAGAGTCAGGCTCATCATATCTGTGGTTGTAAGGGGAACCATAATCTTCATCGTTACCCCAAAACCCTTTGAATGGGTAGTCTTTACGTTCCATATTGTTTCTCCTGTCAATTGTTTTAGATATTAAACCATTCAGGTTCTTGACTGTATCTCCATTCTGCCATGTATGCTTTTTCTTTATTATAATAATTACGATATGCCTCTACTGTATTATTTAATTTGCATTCTTCAGGCATACATTGAGGTGGCTTCTTAAAACCTTTAAGCCCAATATTTATAGGATGCTTGGATAAAGGCTTTAACAGTCTCTCTGTTGCGTGTGATTTGTTATATCGTTTAGTATACTCAAAGCATAAATGCCAGAATAAACGGAAAGTATACATATAATGGTCGTATGATTCTCTAACCCATACTGCACTTGGATGGTTCTTATGGGTGGCTTTATACAGTTCCTCATTTTTTTCATCACCATCTAAGATACGGTGTGCTGTACTCAGTAGTTGAGCATACTCAAGGATCATCTTGACAACATGTTTGTCACAATGATAATTAGCACACTTCTTTGCATCTGAATCTAAATAAAATATATTCATTATTCTCCTGTTAGTTAATGTGAATGACTGAGTAGCGTTTCAAGTTGGTTACATCCATGTCCAGCCACTTGTACGAAGAGACTTAGCAGTACCATCTGGAATAATACCAATCGGTAATACCGTTGCTTAACTACTCAGTCAAATTGTGTCCATTAGGACACTCAACAACGAGTGTCCCGATGGAAACAATTACTTATTGTCTTCAAGGATTGCAATGCAAGCCTCAGCCTTAACAATTGTTTTTCTAAGCCTATTCTTCTGACTCATGATTGTTGTATAATCCATATGCTTTTTAGCATACTTAGTTGACATAGGCTCAATGTCTACTATCCTGCCTATTTTACCTTCAGACCAGACCTTAGCTGATCTTTGAAAAACAGTCTTTTTAGGATTAGTATCATGCATTACATATCCATCTGTAATCTTACGGCTCCCATTAGGTAACCAATTTCCACCTTGCAATGGTAAACCTTTCCTTTGTGCTTGTTCTGCTTCTACTGTTGTTATGTATCTCATATTAATTCTCCTGTTTAGGATTCTTGTTGAGCCTACGATCCTTTTTGCCGTAGACCTTAGCGGAGGTCTTGACCTTCATGCGAAACCGCCTCCAGAAGTTGTTTCGTGTATTACCATTAATCATGCTATAACCGTGCCAATCTTAAAAAAAGTTTGTGAATTAATTATTCATTACTGTGACTACCAGATATGCGGTCATCATAAAGTTCATTGTCAACATCAGACTTAATCCTATCTGATAAATTACTGATTCATTTTCCTTTTGATATGTCTCCATCAGACCTCCGAATACTCTGTTAAGTAAGATTTCTTCCTCACATAATTTTGGATTAAATGGATGTCCTAATTCATTTAGATCGTGAATTACCTTAGTCCTATTCTCTCTGAGAACATCTATTTCCTCACTCTTGAAGCGTATTCCTTCTTCGATAGCACTCAGCGTTTCTGTTCTTTCTTGAGTTTTCCTAATTTTTTGCATTTCGTTTTCCATATTTTCTCCTGTTATTAATGATTCACGATTCATGCCAAACTATTTCGGCAATTACAATGTTTGTTGGTACAGATGTAATTGGTTCGATTGTCGAATCCCTCGCCTAGTATACGCAATGACTTCTTCCTGCATATTGGGCATTCACGATCTGTACTATCTAATGATGCAATCACTATGCCATCACGATCTAACTGGTCTTGAATGTTTCTTTGTCTATAGTCCATAGGAATTATTTGCCTAGTGTGAAAGATTTGCCTAGCAGAATTTGCCTACTAGGCAGTTATTGCCGAGCCAGTAAACCACGGAACATGAAGATTAGATACTTCTATCCCATCAGTAAACTTCTTTGATTTCTCTGCAATCTTAATGCACCATTCCTTGAATAATTTTATTCCTCCTCCTAATAATTTAACTACAGCAAGGTAATCTTGTCTTTTTTTCTTCAGCAATGCCTTGTTCTTACATTTTTTGTTATAGTCTGTAATCTTTGGATCGAGACCATACCATTTCATCAAGTTACTATCTAGGCAAGCAAATGCTTTCATGCCTGTAGCTAGTAATGCTACAAATGATGCCTTCGCCAATCCAAGACCATCTGCTTCAAGGAATAATTCTAAAATTCTATCAGCAACATTCTTCTTACTACGCAATATCTTCATCATATTGTCATAGTAATACTTGCGATTTTCACTAAAATGATTGATGTAATCCATTCTCCAAGAGAATGTATCTCCCTCAATGAATCCTTTTTCGTCATATTGTTTACCAATGTTCGTTAAATTCTCTGTTGACTGTTGAACAGTACCATGAGCAAATAATGCAATGCGATATAGTGCATCGGGACTACTTTGCCCATAATGAGCAACAACAAGCATATCTTGTCTGTAAGTACACATACTATCTCCTGTTACTTGTTACGGCATCCATTAGTGAATACCTCAAAGTGTACCTTGCAAAACTAATGCCTAGTACACTTCAAGTTATTAACTATACCAAATCAATATGTTCATGTGTTACCATTCGTCCACCAATTCTCCAATGGTCTATATGGTTTTGAAGGTCTTTGCCATATGGGACAATCCATTCCGCCCATCCCCATGTTCCATTCTCATAGTAAAATAATCTTAGTCTACACATATTATCTCCTAATATAATTGTTTAGGTAAATCCTTTCTGGACATACCGATTGTCTTAATTAATCTGCCATCTGGAGTGCATCCAGCACTACCATCTGGTAGCATAGATAATTCCTCAATTGGAACATCAAGATGATATTTTTTAATATCTTCTTCACTAAACTTTTCTAATAATAATTTATATCTAATCATACATTCCTCCCAAATAAATGGTGAAAGTTTACATCATCACTCCATCGCATACCATCATCGCATACTGTACCATCTGCTATGCCTCTACGTTCCTGTTCCCATTCTAATTGAGAATCTACTGCATCTTCAGGATTTAAGTCTGAACTTTCATTCATGATTGCTATTGCATCTATCATCCTCATATTGTCTCCTGTTAGTTGTTGGTTATAACTGATCAAGTATATCTAAATCAGTATCAATAAGTTCATCTAAGAAACCTTGTACTGCATCATCGAGGTCTTGTTCAAATTTTGCTTTCTTATTCATCATTGCCTGTCTTGCAAAATCATCTTCACCATGTGGATGTTCCATATTATCTCCTGTTCTGTTTATGATATTCGTTAGTGAATATCTCAAATGCATCTGATGTTCTGAGATGCATTCAAGTTATTAACTAATTATTACTGGTGCATTAACCAGTTTATCCTCAACGACAATCCACATTCTAGGATGAGTTATTGAATTGGTAACGTATGCCCTATGCCAGCATATTTTCTCCCAGTTTTTATGTTTGATGTGGATATTATGACCATCAAATTCATAATTATCTTGAAAACCTAGTAATACTGATTTACTCAGCGCAATTGGTGCATCTACTTGTAATTTATGTTTCATATATCTCCTATATTGTTGAAATTAATGTTTCACCAATCTTCGTAGGATTAGCACGATGCCAATCTGCTTCTGTTCTCATAGTACTGATCATATCTTCTTTGTCCTCTTCGCCATCTATTCCCCAGATGGTAGTTGGAAGATACTTTCCTTTGTAGAATGCTAAGTTTGCATAGTGATCATCACTCAAATATATATCTAATTCTTCAGCTAAATCGTCATTGTCTCCTGTCACTACTTTCAATGTCAGGTTTTCGCTTATCGCTTCGCTTGCAACTACTCGCATATATTCTCCTGTTATGTTATGATTGATTACCCATACTCATGATTGAGCATGGATCACATATGCTACTCTTATCTGTAGTATTGTCAAGCAAATAATTTATTGGTAATAACATGAGAGACAAGTTAACACAAAAAGAGTTAAAGTTTTCAATAGCTTACGCTTCTGGATTGAATGCTAAAGAGAGTGCTATAACTGCTGGATATAAAGCTACGAATGCATCCCAACAAGGACATAAGTTATTGAATGGATCGAAGTCTGGCCTAATAAATGAGGAGATTGAGAAGAGACTAGAAGATTTACAGATAACATTAGGCATCACTAAGCAATCAGTACTGAGTGATCTGATTCGTCTGTATAATCAAGCACTTACAGCAGAATCACATGGTGTTTGTAAGGACATACTCAAGCTATTAGGCTCAGAGATTGGCCTATTCAATGAAGCTAAACAGGTTAAAGTTGAGCATTCCCATTCATTTGAACAGCTATTATCTGCATCAACTACTAAGGATATAACTCCAGCAAACCCAGCAATAGCAATGGATTAGAGATGGATTGCGATACTTTATCCTGAGAAAGAGTGTCAACCTAGCGGAATGAATAGATGAGACACACAGCAAAACCATTTAAATAACTGATATGACAGGATAAAATTAAAAAGGTGGGGCGGGGTCGCATCCCTACCCCCCTATATATACATAAAGTAGTTAGGGGCATAAGTGCACACTTGCATCTTTTACAGTTATACATGAGAATATGTAAGGGCTTTGTCTCCAGCCCTAGACAGCCCTAACCCCCCTTAGTACCTCGGTTGGGGCTGTCATTCTCTAATAACCCAATAGGGGCATTCAATGTCTTATAGCACAAAAGTACTAGAACATTATGAACGACCAAGGAATATTGGTAGTATGGATGGTGCTAACGACTCTGTCGGTACTGGGCTTGTGGGTGCTCCAGAGTGTGGAGATGTAATGAAACTACAAATAAAGGTAGAAAATGACAGAATTGTTGATGCAAAGTTTAAGACGTTTGGGTGCGGAAGTGCTATCGCTTCCTCATCTTTGGCTACAGAGTGGGTTAAAGGCAGGACATTGGATGAAGCACAGTCTATTAAAAATACTGATATTGTGGAAGAGTTATCCTTACCGCCCGTTAAAATTCATTGTTCAGTACTGGCAGAAGATGCAATTAAAGCTGCTATCAATGACTACAAAAACAAATATATGCATTTGTCAGGAGTGTAGATGTAGTCCTTGTGCATGTAAAAAATAGTAAATGGAAGAAAAGGAGATAATACAGCTTATACGAAAGTTACAAGCTGACCCCCAACTCTATTTTGAGCATTGTTTAAAGATTCAAAATTTTGGGACAGGTGAGCTTATACCGTTTAAGCTAAATGAGGTACAAGAGATTATGCATTCTATGATGCAGAGACAGTTAGCTGAACATAACCATGTCAGGATGATTGTTTTAAAGGCACGTAGATTCGGCATATCTACCTATGTACAGGGGCGGTACTTCCGACATGCCGCAATGAACCATAATAAGGTGGTACAGATCACCACCCATAGTAAGGCAGCTACAGATGTAATGTTTGCTATGACTAGGACTATGGAGCAAAACCTTCCTAAAGAAATAAAACCACAACTTAAATATAGCGGTAGACGAGACCTACATTGGGGAAGTGAGGAGGGGGGTCTTAATTCATCCTATTCTTTATCAACAGTAGGGGGTCGGGAGGTACGTGGAAGTAAGATAGACTATTTACATTGTAGTGAAGTTGCATCTTGGTCAGGAGGCGGTGAGGACTATTTACTTGGGCTGCTCAACTGTGTAGTACAAGGGTTTGAAACAGAAGCAGTTATAGAATCAACGGCTCAAGGCGTAGGGGGTGTCTTCCATGATATGTACTGGGATGCAGCAGAAGGAAACTCAGGTTGGGAGAGTGTCTTTTTTCCGTGGTACCTATATAGTTACTATAGTAATGACTTTAAGTCAGAGGAAGAAAAAGAAAAATTCAGGAGTGAGTTAGGGCAGGATAAGAGATACGGAGGAGAGGAGGAGACTGCACTACTGGGTATGTCATGTAAGTATGATGTAGGGAATGAAATTAAAGAGTTTAAGATTACCCTAGAGAACTTGAACTGGAGGAGGCAATGTATAAAGACTCAATGTCAGAATGACCTGAGAAAATTTCATCAAGAGTTCCCCACAACAGCCAGAGAGTCTTTTGTAACAACAGGTAGGAGTGTATTCAATATAGACACCCTGAGTAATCTTGTCTTAACCTCAGAGAAACTACAAAGAGAAGCCCCTTCAGAAGGATTCCATATACCCGTGCAAGCGTGGAAAGAACGGGGCGGTGAAAAATATGTTATAGAATCAATGGATGATGGGGAGTTACAGGTATGGCAGAGACCCCAGCCCGGTAAGGAATACCGTATAGGTGCAGACATATCAGAGGGCTTAGACGTAGGTAGAGACACAGATTGGAGTGTAGGAGTAGTTTTAGATGCAACCAGTATGGATGAGGTGGCAACTATACGTGTAAAGATTGATCCAGATTTATTTGCATGGCAGCTTGCAAGTTTGGGAAAATGGTACAATAATGCAAAACTAATTGTAGAAAGGAATAATCATGGTCTGGTGACCTTAAAGTTCCTTTCAGATGTACATCTATATCCAGACATATATTCGGAGAAAATACTAGATGAGAGGTCAAGTCGTTCAGCCCGCAAATTAGGATTCCATACCACAGTAAAATCGAAACCCCTGATTATAGACTATTTAAGAGAATTAATCAGGGAGAATGAGATTAAGGTTAGGAGTCCCAAAGTCCTAGATGAATTACAGACCTTTGTAAACTATCCTAATGGCAGAATGGCAGCGCAGTCAGGTTCACATGATGACTGTGTAATGGCTTTAGCTATTGCGTGTTTTGGATGTAAGATGTTCCCTGCAATGTCAGAGTGGGATAAGAATATAAATAGAAGACATTGGAAACCTGAACTAAAGTTTTTCCAACCATCTCAGTTATGAGTAATGTAATAAAGGTAGATTTTAGGGAGAAAGCCCTATCTAATGAGGAGAGGTTTATAGAGGAGGTACAAACAATATTACAGGATTTGGTAGATGTTTCACGTAACAACTTTGGTAATGTTACTGCAACAGAAATACTTAGTGATGTAATGGGAGTCCTATATAAGTACGCAAAAGAAGAATACTATGTACTTACTATGGAGAATGGTGATACTATAGACTTTACTTTAGATTATATTGAATGAGGATATTATTAATAATTTTACTATTATCTGGATGTGCTGCTAGTACTAACAAAAAACCAGAACTAGGATACTGGTTAGATGGAAGATCAAAGTATGAGTCAAAGTGGCAATGTGTACAAGGGGATACCCCATATAAATCAAAGGAGTGTTAATGGCAGAATATGAAATGGAAGAACCTGAATCTGAAGATAAGATGAAGATTGGGGGCAAGGATATAGACGTAGATGACTTTGCCAAGGTAGTACAAGAGAAGTTTGAAGAGGCAAAGGACTACCGTAGAGATCATGAACAACATTGGTTGGAGGCTTATGATGCATACAGAGGAAAGTATCCTTCAAAAATATCGAAGGCACATGAACTGGCAAGTGAAAGGGGTATATTTGTCAATCAGACTAGGCGTAAGATTAATTCAGCGAAGATTAAGATTAACACGTTATTATTTGAGGATGGGAAAGTACCGTTTAGTATTACCCCCTCACGTAAACCAAGGTTCTACCCTCCAGATATACAAGCACCGCCAGACAGACCTGACATGCTTGAAGACGCAATTCTTGAACGCAGTAAACAGATGGAGTTTAGGATTCGTGACATTTTGGAAAGGACTAACTATAATGAGGAAGTTCAACATTCTGTACATGAAATGTGCCTGTATGGCACAGGATGCACGAAGGGTATTACCCTTGAATATAAAAACTTCCCTGTCTACACTACGGTTACGACTCCAGACAATATGGTTGCAATTGAGTCGTTCCTTGAACAGGAGTTAATGCCTACATGTAAGTTTGTAAGTATATGGAATGTGTTTCCATCTCCAGAGGCAATCAATGCAGAGGATGCAGACTATGTTATTCAACGGTCATTCCTCAGTAAAATTCAACTCAAAAAACTAGCAAAGACAGCAGAAGGCTTTATTCCGGGCGCACTTGAAACAGTTCTTGAAGAAGAGATAGGACTTAATCATGGAGGAGATGACAGCGAACACCCTAAGAAGTATACAGAAACCTCAGCTTCAAGACTAAAAAAGTTTGAGGTACTAGAGTTTTGGGGGCGATTAGATGGAGAAGACCTAGAACCTCATCTATCAATTGATTCAGAGGATGTTCCAGATGTCATACCTGTAGTAATTACAGTTATAGGTGATAAGGTTGTTAAGATTGCAGAAAACCCATTTGATGACACACTACCTTTCCACTTCTGTAACTGGCAGAAGAATCCAGAGTCAATATGGGGTGACGGTATATACTATGCAATAAGAGATGCACAGGCTATCCTAAACTTCTCCTATGCAATGATGATAGAAGGTAAGTCTTTATCTGCGGCCCCACTTACAGTTATAGACCCCAACGCATTTGAACCCGGTACAGATACAGAACAGATATATCCGGGTAAACAGTTCCGTGTAAAACCCGGAGCTTCAGTCCGAGATTCCTTCACTTCAGTACAGATACCAGATGTAACAAACGGACTGCTATCAGTTATCCAGCAGATGGAGCGTGAGGCAGACTTAGACTCAGGTCAGACCAGTATAGGATATGGTGACACATCTCCTGCACAGACTAAGACTGCAACAGGAATGTCTATCCTTAACTCCAATGCAAACAGACAAACCGCAGATGTTGTAAGGTCAGTATCTTCAATGATCACCAAGAACATAGGTGCCGTATACAGGTGGCTTATGGTGGACTCTACAGACATGTCCATTAAAGGGGATTACGAAGCAATATCAACTGGTTATGAACAGTATGTTGCTAAGGAAGTACATAACACACAGCTTATTAACTTCCTACAGGTAATTGGTCAGATGCCAGAGATAAAGCAGTACCTCAAGCAGGAAGCATTCACAAGACCATTACTACGTGCTTTTAACATGGAGCCGGATAAGGTTGTAAAGACTGAAGAGGAAGTAACTCAGGAAATGCAAGCACAGCAAGAGGCTCAACAGAAACAAGTTCAGGAACAAGCTGAAGCAGCAAAACAAGCTGCTCAACAGCAAATGCAAGCTCAGGCTCAGATGGCGCAACAACAGATGCAAGGTCAGACACAGTCAAGTATAGCTATTGAACAGAATAAAGCTATGTTAGATGAAAAGCAATCTATTGGGGAAGACCAGCGCAAATTAGAGATGCAGGAGAGACTTGAACTAATAAAACAAGGTAATGTACTTAATCCTGCCAACTTAGAAATCAATAGCGTCCTGTTACGTGAGAAAAAAGAACAAGAAGAGGGACAACAAGAAGAAAGTGCTCATGGAAGAATACAGCAGATGCTACAACAGAAAAAAGCTGAAGAACAGCAACAACAGCAACAACAGCAACAACAACAAGGTATGCATCGAATGCCAGACGGCTCCATGATGCCTGACTCAGAGATGCAACAACCTCAAGGACAGATGCCACAAGACCCCACACAAGCAGGGCCAGCACAAGAGAGACTACAGGGAGGCCCAACTGCACAAGATATTAGAAAAAGGGAGTTCGCAGAAAATGCCCCGCAATGATATGTTAGGTATGTTAAGCCAATCTCCGGGCTGGAATATTTACAAAGAAATGATTGAAAAAAAGATACAAGATGCATATGATATAATTAAATCGAAACAATTAGTTGACCAAGAGTCAGTTTCAAGGCATAATGTATCTATCGGTAAGA
>Ga0209337_1002550_pt1 | contig 13133 bp, 11 predicted proteins | sample LinPmetageLP53_FD_184044 | JGI IMG/M metagenome (GOLD analysis project Ga0209337, IMG submission 184044) | Marine viral communities from the Pacific Ocean - LP-53 (SPAdes) (version 2) | ecosystem: Environmental > Aquatic > Marine > Oceanic | place: Pacific Ocean | collected 2010-02-08
TTGTTAAAGATAAACTAAGAGTATCTGATAAAGCTGATGAACTGTTTATAGTTAATTTTGTTGTTACTGTTGCCATTTTATTTTTATTTTAATTGTTATTATGCTACTTCAAATATTCCTACTTCTAACGTTGGTGTTCCAGATGCTGCATCTACATGTAAGTTGTATGTAGAGGTCCAAGGAAAGAACGCAAATTCTTCAGGGCCTAATGTCATGAATATATCTGTAGCATCGTTATCTATAGTATCATCCGCTTCTGTATCCATACCAACACTTACTACTATACTAGTATCTAAGTTTTTTAAGTATACATATGATTTACCATAGCTAGCTGCTAATAAAAGATTAGCTTTAGTAGTTGAAAGTACTGTTTTAAATAGTCTTACATCTCCTGCCACAGTTAAAATTTTAGATAAACTTAAATTTAAAGCATCAGAAGTAAGGTTAGTACTTGACAGAGTTAATTTTGATGTTAATGTTCCCATTTTATTTTATTTGTTAATTATTATTTTTTTATTTACACTTCCATCATCATATATATACAATAAAAGTTGATTGTTAATACTACTTACAGGTCTTCCTAATAAATCTGTAATCATTATTAATTTTTTATTTTCTATTCTTTTAGGTAAAGGACTACTCCAATTACTTTCACAGTGATCATATGTTAATGCGCATATTTCATCCCATTCATTTTCACAACAATAGTCATCTACTTCGATTACCCAGGCATAACAAGGATCATTTAACCAGTAAGGGATACTATCACCAGATATGCAATTAGCACTATATAAACAAGAAGCGCTGTCAGAACTATTAACCAGTCCCGAATAGTTATAGGCAGTTGGATCCATACACCCTTCAACCACAGCCACACACGAACCATTATCAGTATTAGCCAACGAATCAAAGTTAAGAGCAGTATTATCGGTACAACCGTACATATAAGGTATACAACTAAAATCTTCTGTATTGGCAGATGAATTATAGTTAAGGGCGGAAGGGTCAGTACACCCATAAGTAATAGGAATGCAAGTATTATTATCAACATTAGCTAAAGGATTAAAATTAAACATTGTGCTATCAGTACATCCATAAAGTACTTCTATACAGCTACCATCATTAGTATTACAAGTATCACAATAGTTAAACATAGTTGGATTTATACATCCATAAACTATAGCAATACAACTATTATCATCAACATTTGCTAAAGGAGAATAGTTAAAAGCTAAAGTGTCTGTACATCCATATATTACTCCTATACAACTTCCATCATCAGTGTTTGCTACTGAGTCGTAATTCAAAGCTATTTGGCTCATACATCCATATACAACTGCAATACAAGTGTCTGACGTATTAGCTAGTGGCTGATAGTTAAATGCCAATGGCTGCATACACCCATATATTTTAGGTAAACACCCAACACTTACATTTGCTACTGAATCATAATTAAACATAGTAGTATCCATACACCCAAACTCAGCTATAGTATCACAGCTTCCATCATCTACATCAGCTACAAATCCTTGAGTATAATAAGTTAAATAAGCAGGAAATGTACAACCTGGAGTATAATAACAAATAGTATCAATGTTTGCTTCTGAATTATAATTATAAGCTAAAGAGTCCATACACCCAACTAGCTTTTCTTCACAGCTATTACCGCAGTTAGTATAACCATTGTAACAGGTGAATGGAATTATATATCCAATAGGCTTGTCTACTATAACATCTCCTAGTGGTCCTATTAAAGAAAATCCACACTCTGTTGACGTAGCGCTTGCTTGTGCTACTATTTCAAATATAACCTTAACAGAAGTTGGTGATTGTAAATACACGTACTGCGTATCTGTAAAACCGCTTGCTAAGAAAAACTCAAGAGTATCATCTTGTATTATTTTAAGAGTACTACCTACCCATCCATTTCCTAATAAATCGTTTAAAACTAAAGTATACAGACAACTGTCTATGTAATCAGAGTAGTTAGCTAATGTGTCATAGTTAAACATAGTTGTATCAGTACAACCTACTATTTTTAAAGTAGTACAATAACTACTATCATTTAATGTAGCTGCTGGATCAAACTCTAAATAGTTTTCATCCATGCAACCTGGTACAGGTGGTAGAGGTGCGCAGGTATCTGATATAAATGTATGTGAAGTATCGGTGCCAAAGTTTGGAACATCTCCATAAACTAAGGTGTCTCCGCATTGAAATATATAGTATGACCCATCATTACCTCCCCACAAGCTACCAGCTAACCCATCTCCATATGAATCATACATGGTCAGGGTGACCCCTCCTGTAGGTAAACAAACATTCTCAAATTGTGGTTGATAATCAGGAGCTTGTGTATAAGGACCTCCTGCATATAACAAACTACCTGTAGAGTCATGTATTTCCCAAGTAGTCTCACTTTGATATTGATCTAAATTTATATTAAGTATTGCTGGTACACATGGTCCTGTTGGAGGGCCATTGCAAGGTGGAATAATTCTATTAGAAATTAATCCTGTTGTAAATGAAGGATTTGGATAGCTTATTATAGTATCTGCGCATATAGAAACAAAATAATTTCCTGGAGCCATTATACCATCACCATAACTATCATATATAACAAAAGATATATTAGTTAAACTATCTGGTATATATAGAGTGTCAGTGTACGAAGTACTGCCTTGAGTGTAGTAACCATAATTAACATCACCTAATATATTACCATACAAACTATCAGCGTGTAATACCCATCTAGTTTCACTAGGATAAGCGTCGGTAGTTAAATGTACTATAACTTCTTTTTGCCCAAATAGCAATAAGGGTAAACATAAAGTAAACCAGATCGTTAGTAATAATAAGAATAGTTTTTTCATTTAAAAATCGCTCATTAATTGTTCGTTAATAATATCTTGTACCTCTTTTTTTGTAGCCTTCATACTAAATGATATGTCTGCTTGGAAGCGCTTCACTTCTTCACCTTCATAAAAAATAATAATTGTTGGTACAACTACTATCTCATGCTTCTTTTGAAACTTTGGATATTTTACTATATCAACTTTAGTTACCTCACAGTCTTCTAGGTCTATTACCCATTTTACCCCATTAGACTTATTCCACTCTGCATTAAATTCTGTTACAACAACTTGTGCTGTTGAAGTACCTCCTAATAACATAAGAATAATTAACAGCATATATATACCAAATATTCTCCAAGTTACCGTTCCCTCTTCCATTATCTTAGTTTATCCATTTTATCTTCCATTCGTATTAATTGTAGTTTAATCTCATCTACAACTTTCTCTGTATTTTCAATAGACATTCTTATGTTCTGGTCTTTCATATCAAATTCCATCCTAGACACATCTGGAGGTAATGGGGCTGGTAACTCTTTAGCTTCAGTAATGTCTGCTTGAAGAGTAAACCACATGCCTACTAGTATTGCTATTAAGGTAGCTATTCCCCCTAAAGTTTTTAAACTTAATTTGACTGCCGTGTCTTCGCTTAATTCTTTTTCCATTATATGCTAAATCCAAAGTTTAATACTATACATCTATGCTCTACTCCTGGATTACAGTATAACTCTAATACTGTAACCTTTCCAAATCTAATACATATATTGTATATTGTCGATTTCTTATTTCCCTGTTTCCAACTGTTTATCCAATTCATAATTTTAAAATATTATATAGTTAATTCCTAATTTAAAGTCGTACCATTCTCTGTTCCAGTACTTATTGTATTTACCTTCTACGAAGGTTCCTAACTGTTTATTAAGTTTATATCCAAAAATAAGACCGCCTGAGTAGTCGTACCATTGGTCTCCTTTGTTATAGTTATGATAAGAAAACTGCCCTCCATCATTATAATGCCAAGGCATTAAATTACCCCAACTATGTACCCAAAAATCTTTTTTATAATGATAAAAATCAAATCCTAATACTAAAGATTGCTGCATTGTATTTTTTAATCCATTTCTTTTTTTATCCACATAGTTAGATAATATAGTGGGAATTACAACTCCTTCCCATATTTCTACAGAAGTAGCTACTGTATTTCCTGAAGGATCTTTATATTCATTTGCATATACATCTACTGTATATCCCTCTGTTATAGCTAAATACGTATAATGTATATCACCATTATCTAATATCCATTCTTCTAAAGGATCATACCCATATGGCTCAGACATTCTTTGAACCGCTCCAATATTAAATGATAATTTTCTATTTACTTTATATCTGTATCTCTGAGATGTTTCAAAATATTTAATATCAGCAACGCCATCTTCTAAATACTCTCCTTTAATTATATAAGAGTCAGCTACATATCTTAAAAAATGGTGCTGATCTAAATACTCATTTCCTTGCTGTCTGGTGTAATTAGCCTCCGCAAGGAATTCTAAGCCGGACACTTTACCAATGCTTGCGCCGTCAGACCAAGAGTTCTCAGTGCCGTCATAAAATGTATTAGCTTTATTCTCATAGCCAAATCTAGCTATCTTTCTAACACCAAAAGCAATATTATAATCAAATGGAGTTCGTACTATAGAAGTCTCTAGTCCACTAGATATAGAATATATATCTACATCAGATACTGATGTACCACCATTTACTGCCCCATAGAAAGTAGCATACTTAAAGTATTTTTTAAATTCACTTTGAGCGCTAACTGTAGTTGTTATACAAAATAGTATGAGTAGTAATATGTGTTTCATTTTTAACTTATTTCCGTTAGTCTATTATTTTTATAAGTTTATTAATTTGTTGAGCTGTAATATCCTCTGGTAATGTATCTTCATTAATTATATGAAGTTCTGCCTCATCTTCTTCTTCCATCATTTCAGCTACAGAGTCCATTTGTTCTCGTCTAGCAGTAACTAGTTCTTGATTATCTTCCTCAATTTTATCAATTTGTTCTTTAGCACCTTCTTCATTTTTATTAGCTATTTCATTTACCTGTTCAGCTAATTTCATAAATTCTTCATTAGGTTTTCCAGCATCTTCTAATTCTTGTAACTTAGTTTTTAGAATAGCAATATTTTTACTTACTGTTAAACTGAATTTTTTACCTTTTAATTCTTGAACTGCAAATAATCCATTGATTATATTTACTAGTTCTCCTTTTGTTGTTTTAATTGTTGTCATTGTTCTTGTTGCATTAATTGTTTCCATTGTCTATTGTTTTTATTGGTTAATATTAACTTTAATTTATCACTAAAAAGTGAATTTTACTTGCTGTTGCAGAAGTAGCGCCACTTGAATGTGGATTTACTACACTAATTACACAAGAACCATCAGTAACAGATACTAAAGCACACGCAAGTTGTGCATTATTAGTTGTATTTGCGTCTTGCATTGTTAGTAGTATAACAGACGCTGCTAAAATTGTCTCATTTGTAAATGTAAATTCTGCATTTGTTGTAGCAGCTAAAGCTACTGCCGCTAGTGTAATTATTCCAGAAGTTGCATTAATTGTACAACCCGTTGTATGATTTGTAGCTTGTGTAACTGTTCCAGTACCTGTATGCTTAATACCTTTTGTAGCTCCAGTGATAATTAAATTACCTGTATCTATAGTTACATCTTGACCATCATCACTTACTGTTAATGCAGCTACTGCTGAGGCACCAGTATATGTTTTTAATTGAACTTTCCCATTAGTATTTCCTCCTCCATCCTCACCCGCTGTAATAATAACATGTCCAGCAGCTGCTGCACCAGAGGTAGAACCACCGTTTAAAAGTAAATTTCCTGCAGCTCCAGATGCACTAGATCCAGATGCAATTGTTACAGGTTGTCCCACATTAGAAGAAGTTGATGCTGTTGGTTTAATTGTTGGGGCAGCATTATTAGTAAATTCAATACTTCCTTTTATATTTAATGCTGATACAAATGCTGCAGTAGGAGTAGCTTCTCCTATAAATACTTTACCATCTACATCTACTGTCATACCTTCAGCTTGACCAGCAGCACCAGTAATCCAACTTGCTCCAGCTGCAGTATTTAAATTAACATTATAAGTAGCCATATTTAATTCTGCTGCCATTGTAGCTAAAGTAGCATCAAGAGTTAATACTCCGGCTACAGTTCTATCAAGTGTTATGTTGTCTCCAGCATCAATAGTTGTCCAGGCAGGTATTCCTGTAGTTGAATTGTATACTAATATATCAGCATTATTAGATGGAACAGCTGTTGCTGCTATTGAATTTGCAGCATCTGCATAAAGAATCGCCCCTTTTGCTATAGTAGATAATCCTGTACCCCCATTAATAACTGCATTTTCTCCGGTTACAGATCCCGTGAAGTCCATTGCAGAAAGAAATAAAGATGTTGTATTATTACAAAGACTTAAATCTATTCCTGCTTCTAAGGCAGTTAATACTATATTGTTAGAGGCAGTAGTTACAGTTAATAATCCTGTATCTCCACTTTTTATTCCTTTAAAATTTAGTTGATTTTTATTTGTTATACTAACATAAAACTGTTCTGAACTTGTTCCTGTAGTAGCAAAAGCAGGAAATATTGAATCTATTAAAAGTTTCTTAGATAGTTTAGTTGTTGAATTAGCAACCTCTACATAATCAGCGCTATCTACGCTAGTTTTAGATAATGTTGTTAAATCATATGTGTTTCTATTTGTTGCCATTTTTATTATATTTTAACTATTTTTATTATTTAAAATTGAGATATTACAATCAGCACAAAATTTGTTTACAAAGTTAAGAAAATTATCGTAATAATTAGTAGTTGTTGTAATACTTACAGTATTGTAGTCTAAGCATTGTGTATAGTGCGTAATTTTTCCATTAGGAGTACATCCAAAATGAGCTCCTTGTGGATTACTTGGAGTTAATGTTAATGTCCATATAGTATCATTTAAAAAATCCATTGGATGCCCAGGTGGAAGATCCCATTTAACTACATCTCCTACAAAAGTAAAATTATTTGGTGGGTTAAGACTTGTATCTCTACCATACCAACCAAGAGGAAACCCGTCATATCCTGTAACTGTAGTACCTTCTCCTATATTAACTATACTTGCAGCAGCATGGTTTGGATCATGATTTAATCCTGTACTAGGACCTCCTGTTATCCATAATTCATTACAATCTACAACGGCTGTTGGGTCAGGAGTTTGTATATCAGCACAATTAAATAAACATGATAATCCTTCTTTTTCTTGACTAAGTAAATATTCTATTAAAATTAATTTCCACTTATTCATTAAAGTACAATCATCTGCTCTTCCAAGTTTATAATCTTTTAACCAGTCTGTACCTTTTAATACAAGACATGCTCTAACTCTCTCTATATCTTCATGTAATGTAGCAGGTATACAAGGACTCGGAGGAGGGGGATCATATTCACATTGACAGGATGTATTTGCATTAGGATTATAATTTGATGCATTAGGATCTAGACATCCACAGATTTGACAACAACAATCACAAATTGCATTTGGATCATAATTATCAGCTGCTGGATCTGTACATCCTACTAAAGGGCTAGTACTACCTATAGTAAAAGCTGAACTCCACTCACATCCCAGATTATCTGTAACTACTATATTATAATTACCAGTACCTAATAACGAGTATGTATCAGAAGTTCCAGATCCAGAATATACTCCAGAACCATTACCCCCAGTAGTATCAGAATATATAATACTAGTCATTGAATTATCCCATATTACCCAAGTCCAAGTTTGGGCTATGTTATTTATTACTACAGCTACATTAACTGTTCCATCATTATTAAATACTGTACATGTTGACGTACTATTTGTAGATGTAATTGAAATAGTATTTACTGGAAGACAGGGATCTATACAACAACTATTATCTGCCCCTATAATTTGAGAAGGTGCGTAGTAATTACTATTACAACAATTTTGATATTGATTTGAAGCATTAGGATCTAAACAGGCTGTATATTCACAACTTCCATCATCAACTGTTACTGTAGGGTCATAATTTACAGCACAAGGATCTGTACACCCATCTGTAGGAGGAGGCACACAATAATTATTACAACATCCTGCTCCAGTTTCACAATTATATGGACCTGGAGTATGGGGATAAGCTCCCGTCCAAGGGTCAAAACATAGACCAGTTACTGGATCACAATCCCAGCTGGGAAATGCACATGGACCCGGACAAATAGCTGCTGGATCATAGTTATGTGCTCCTATAGTCATACACCCAGATAGAGGGACTGTGTAAAAATATTGCTCCTCTTCTATACAAACATCTGTAGTCTGGCCGTTAATGTATGTAGATTGTATTTTAACTTTATAAAATCCAGTACCGTTAGTACCAGCCCAATTTGTACTTAATGGATTATTATTCTGAAAAGCAAAAAGCTGAGTAGGGATAGTAACTAAACCTAAATTATAACTTCCAATACTTGTCCAGCTAGATCCAGCAGGACTATAAAACCATTCTACAAGTACAGTTCTATTAGGATCACAATCTACCTCAGAAGATAGTTCTGGAAAACATCGTTTCTGTCCGCCATTATCTTCTACAATAGGATCAAGTTGGCAGCATGGAATAATTTGAGTACATAGAGATGGGTTAGAAGCTCTTAAGCCCGGATCAGTAGGAAGAGCATTATAAGAAGAATTAGTAGGGTCATCACAAACTTCAGCTTGTACAATTCCGTACCATTCAGTCCAACAATCTTCAGTAGTACTAGTTGTATTAGTATCTACATATCTTACTCTTATTGTATACCATCCATAAGCTAATCCTCCCCAAGTATGTGCAGCTACCGTTACATTATTAAGTGTACCTGCATTAATAGTACCTCCTATTTGAGTTGCACCTACTGCAGTACTAGCATCACCAAGACCTACTGTTTTATATAATAATAATTCAAACTTAGAATTAACATCAAAAGTTAAGTAAGGTAAAATAGCAGTTACTGGGGCAGCAGAAACTGATAATGTTCCGTCGCTATTATGGGCGGTACTACTTGCAGCTGTGGCTGCACTACTACCCGCACTTAGTGTGTCAAATAACGGTGTTGTATTACCACTAAGAGGATCATGTAGTAATCCGTCTGTAGCATTACATATAATACAAGAGTTATCATCAACAACTGCTGTTGAATCATAGTTAACTGCAGTTGAGTCAGTACATCCATATGGTGGTCCTTTTTCACCTATTATAACTATTGCACACTCTGTACAAGTATCTTCATCTGTTACGCATACCTGATAAAAAGGATTAGCTGCAGTGTTAGGAGCTAAAGCGCCGTGTTCTCCGTACATTCCCGTAGAGAAAGTAAGAGTTGTATTAGTATTCGTTGCAGTAGCAGGAACATCTACTCCTAAACTATTTACTAAACTAAATTGAGTTACATCAATACTAACAGTACCTGTCATAATACTCCCTACATATGAACTTGTTGGTATACCTGTACCAGATACTTGCATTCCAGGTTTTATTGCCACACTTGAATTACATCCAACAAAAATATTACCACTAGCAGTATCGCAAGTAGCATCTGTAAATGTATTGCTTCCAGTAGGAGCAGCTGTTCCTACAACTGTACCAGCTGCATTTGTAACTGCAACAGTATACATACTTCCAGATCCCCAAGGATTACCAGTAGCTGATCCTTGTGATCTAGCATCCCAACTTAAAATTCCATCAGAGACTCCATAAGAAGCATCACTAGATGTTACAGAAACTGCAAGGGTACAAGTTGTACAACAAGCAGGGTCATGTATAAAAAGACAATTACTATAATTTGATCCTCCTGGTCTATCTGCTACTGGTATTGTTAAAGTATTACATTGACCTTGAGTTGAGCTTCCTAAAAAAGTTGTTTGCCAATATGAAGGATTTCCTGGAGTATCACAAACATAATATTCTGTTAGTCCTGTTGCTCCACAAGGTGTTATATTTTCTGAATAATAAGCAGTATAAGTAAAAAGTTGATTAACATTATTATTTGTAAGAGAATTATAGAGGGAATCAAAAGATGTAGGTTGTCCGGAACCTGTTAAAGAATCATCATAGTAGAGATTAGAGGTAGAGAAGTATGTAGATTGTGTATAATTAGTCTCAAACCAAATAGGAGGTTTACCGTCAATAGTGTTATTAGTTACACCCACAACATATTGTGAAGTAGCATCTATTCTGTAAAATTTTTGTTTTGCTGTTTGATTCATATCCGGTGTAATAACACCGTTATTTCCAAACTCATATGTCAGTGGGTCTCCCCAAGCAGGAGTTGTAGGATGTAAAATATGAAAAGGGTTTGATACTCCAGAGTGAAAGGTTTCATAATGTCCAACCTCTAATAAAGTACCTGATGGATTATTTTCAGGTTTATATCTAGTAAGTATACTATAATCACTACCTGGATTAGCAGAAGACCATCTAGAATTATTAGTTTTAGAATACCAAGCATCTTCTCCACACCCACGCACATCTTGTGTTAAATTAATTATATTTGCGTAATTATAATTAAGGCTATTTCTATAGTTTGACCCAACTGGAGCTAATAGATTAAAGGATTCAATATGCCCAGATAAATAACTAACTCGTATCTGCATAGGGAACGCCCCACTAGCACCAGGATAATTATAATATCCTCCTGCAGGTAGAAATGCATCCTTGTCATATCTTAACTCAATATGAGTACCTGTATTATGAATAGTCATATTAGATGCAGAGTTTGGAGCAGTTCCTCCGCTCCATGCACTAGGATTATATGAGGTAACATCCTGAACGTTTACAACTTGATCCCACCCGCTATTATTAACAGGTTTTATATTAGTAGTTATAACCAGATCCGTCCGACGGTAGGTTTGATCCTCATCGCTGTTTAGAGCACTATAACTCCAAGCCTGAACTGAAGTCCATCTCTTACCGAGAGTTGAAGATCTTTGAGCTGTAGGAGCTAACTGATCTGAACGTTTTATATTTTTTTTTGTTTTGGGATTTAAAGGATTAGAAATTGTGAAATCACTATCTAGCTTAGAAGATGACTGATACATATAAGCCCGTGAATCAGTATTCACGGCTTCAGCCATCTTTTCTAACGATTGTTCATTTTCCTCACTGTCCGATAAATATAAGTCTGCCATTTATTTAATTTTTAACAATCACACCCACAACTATTATCACAAATTTCTTTTGCTTTACTATATTTCTCATATATATCTTTATAATACCCTGAAGCCTGAGAAACTCCTGCTATTTCTACAGCAGATTCTGCACTTTTTAATAATAAAAAGATTTTTTGTGCTTTTGCTAAAGCGGTAGAACATCTTGGGCAATCACATGCGCAATCTAATAATTCATTAGTTAATTTTACTAAACAACAATCTATATCACAATGAATAAGTATAGGTTTACAGGCATATTCAATACCCCCTTCAACTATACATACTTTAAAGACTCCATAAGGTGATGATAAATTATCTATTGGAATATTTATTCTTCCTCGTCCAGCCGCATCATAATTCATAACAGCAGTATAGGAGCCGCCTCCTGGAGCTACATCTGTTACAACAACATCTGCTGTAGTAGAAGCAGAATCATATCTACTACCCATAACAGCTAAAATTTTACACGAATTTGTTACATTTACATTAAATGCCATAATTTTTTATTTTAAAAAAAAGACCAATAGGGGGACAATGCCCCCTATAAGTCTAATTAAGTTAGTAGATTAGTTTACTAAAAGATATTCTACTATAATATCTAGGTCTGCTGTACCTCCAGTTAAAGCTGCAGTACCTACTGCTACTGTAATATCAGCTCCAGTTGAAAGTGCTGTTGCATCTTCAGGAACTGATTCTCTAACTACCCATCCTGCAGTATCAAGTTTTGCTTTTGCAATTGCAGATGTGATTGATAAACCACCTGCAATAATTGTAATTGTAGCTGAACCACCTGATGCTATTGCCCCTCTTGCGATTACAGTTGTTGAAGTCATAATTGCATTTTTAGGAATAGCTGATGTAGTTGCACATGTTTGTGTAGCTACAGTAACTCCGTCAGTCGCTAAGTATCTTGCGTAAGCGTATCCGTATTTTAATTCTCTTGCCATTTTATTTTATATTTTTAAAGTTAATATTATAGTGTTACGTTCCCAAACCCAACAGACGCACAATACGCATTAAGTTTATTTTCTGTCAATAGTGCATTAGCCGCCGATCCAGTAGTGTCTGCAATAGTAATATCAATTACATTATCTACACCGTGGATTTGTGAAGCTGAAGAACCGTCTTTAGTAGCAGCTACGTGCCACATGTCATAGTTAGTTGCATTTACTGCATAACTAGTTGGAGTGTTTGGAAGCTCTAATCTGTTGTGGTACCCAAATTGAGTAGCATGATTTCTTTCCTCCATTAATTTTACAAATATCCCATCACCAGCACCATCAGTTGGAGAAGTATTTAAAGATCCTGAAACAGTTCTTGCTGCATCTGTTCCGTTTACATCTTCAAAAGCTACATCTAAAATTTTAGATTTAGTTACTAAATCACCATAACCATCAGTTGCGCCGATTGCATAACCAGTTGGTCTGAAAGTTGCGTTTGAAGTTGTTGCTACAGTTTCAATACAGAATTTTGCTGGATCAGCAATAATCTCTGCTTTTAAAAGATCTGCAATTGTAGTTGCAGTTGCACCAACAGCATAAGATACTGTCCATGATTTCAGTTCAAAAGGCTCTAAACCATTTGTTTTATCGATAAACTTAAGTGTTGCTTCTCCTGCAGCCGTAGCTGTAAGAGCAGAAATTGTATAAGTAATATCATCAATTACTGCTGCAGTATAACTTCTACCACTCCAGTCTATAATGTCTCGTCCGTAAAACCACGGAGAAACAATGTTTGTTGTGCCAGTTCCTTGAACTATTCTAATTTGAGGAGCAGTTGCTACTGTGTCTCCTAAAACTAAAGGTGTTGGTCCTGATGCACTCATTTTTTGGATGTCAACTGCACCTAAACCTAATACACCGTTTGTGTATGTTGCTGCCGCTTCTGCTCCCACATAAATATGTCTTGCCATTTTTTCTAATTTTTAATTATTAATAATTATTCATTTTTACTCACCTCTAATTGATGAGTTTTATATCGAGGATCACTAATCCCCTCTAAAATACTGCTTA
>Ga0209337_1002551_pt1 | contig 13130 bp, 22 predicted proteins | sample LinPmetageLP53_FD_184044 | JGI IMG/M metagenome (GOLD analysis project Ga0209337, IMG submission 184044) | Marine viral communities from the Pacific Ocean - LP-53 (SPAdes) (version 2) | ecosystem: Environmental > Aquatic > Marine > Oceanic | place: Pacific Ocean | collected 2010-02-08
AGCCGTTGCAAGCTCAAACGACATCGGTACGGTGCCGCCATTAAACAGCGCCCGGATAGCGCTCTTTCGAGCCATGCGGGAATAGTCATCTACCCATGGGCCGCTACGTCCTGCTTTAGAACGACGACGCACCTTGTCGATGTCTACCTTCCAAAGAACCTCGAAGTAGCATGAGCCGTCTTTGAGTACAGCAACGGAGTATGCGGCAATAATCTTGTCGTCAGACCTGTCTACATCGCCACGAACACCGTGTTCAATGTTGGGATGCAGCCCAGCGGTTACCTCAAACTTCTCTCCCTCGTAGACGACACGAGCATCGAGACGAGCAACTTGTCCACTACGTCGTGCAAGCTCAAGGTATCCCTTGTATCCAATGATAGGCGTACACTTGTTGCCGTATGGGATGAAGTAGATGTGGCCCAGTGTGCCGCCTGGCTCCAGCCCGAGTTGAGCGGACAGCATAATAGACTCTGCCACGGAAATGGTGGTGCATTCCAATAGCTTAGGAGTTCTGCTTGCCTCAACAATCATGACCTTGCACAGGCGTTCAGGAGTAAGGTGTTTCGGTAAGATAGCTGCCACTTGCGACTTCATCTTACCGTTGATGAGATCTTTAAATTTGTCCATCTTAGTTACTGGTTTTTGAGCGATTTCGTTTTTAGCCATTAGTTGCCTCTCTTGTGTTGAATGTTCATTCTTAAAATCCTTGCAGGTTCAGACGTTCTAGTAAAAGCTTTTGCTATGTCTGGGTGTTTTTCCTTAAGAGCTTTGGAGTTGAGGCTTGACCGGCCCTTGCTAAGCTTCCAAGATACGGTTCCGAACACCCCACGAAAGCCCGCGTTCTTGCCTATGCGTTCTTTAATTTTGTTCTTTAAAAGCGATTCTTTTTCTTTCAAAGACTTGATCTCCGTTTGGATGTCATCCAGATCAAAGATCAAAGCCTCCTCCTCTATGTCTGGAGAACGGTACTCATCACTTGGATTGCTAAACTTGTCTTGTAAATATTTGTCAGCAGCCGAGGAACCGTCAATGGGTGGCGGCTCTCCAAGTAAAACGTGCTTCTCCCACCAGTCACCACATTTCTTTACAAGCTTCTTCTCTGTCTTCTTGTCCCGAAAAAGCGTGTAGCGGCGAAACTCATCGTTGACCAAGAACAGAACAGCGAAGTCCCATCGGTCGATACCAGTGCAAGCCATGTACCAAGCAGCCTGGGTTGCATAATAGACAGGCACGCCAGCGCTAAGGGAGTCTCCCCAACCGTCAGCACTACGCGCTGTTTTAATCTCCAACCCGAATCGGGCTCCGTTAACACTGACGTACCTATCAGGACTTGCAAGCATAAATGGCTTTGGCCCAACGATGGGCATCTCTTCACCGTCCAAAACATCGAGACCTGTTTCCTCTGCATACCATTCAGCAATAGCAGGTTCTAACAAACGGCCTCGCCTCATTGGGTTGGTCTCATCGAGCGGCTCAACAAGACCCCGCTTCTGGTTCCACACGTCAATGGGACTGGTCCATTTAGATAATCCGAGGACTGCCGCAATGTCAGAGCCTCCCAAACCAGACATTCTTGCCTCGTGCCAGCCTTCAGGTTTAGTCAATTTGTTCTCCATAAGCTATAATGTTTGAATGAAAAATAAAATCAGTCATCAAGGAATCGCAAGAGCCGCCAAGTACGCTAAGAAAGCGGTGGACTCTGGAGACAAACCAAAGGTCGCCCTGGAACGAGGTAAAAACCTCGAACTTGCAGGGCTTCTTAGTGCCGATGGGTCGGTCCAAAGGATTCATCCTGATGAGCGCCGATCAGTTCGTAGGTCGTTTTCCGATTGAGCGCTTTTGATTAGTGGTCTTGGCCTTAGCCTTAGCTGTAGGCTCTGCTTCCTTAATGACTTCTTCCTCATCTGCTGAGGAAAGCACGCCCTCTAAGCGTGAAATGGCTTCGTTAGCATTGACTTGCCCTTCGGCCAGCATCTTTAAGATCTCAAGAGTCATTGTGTTGTCGCCGCTTGGTTCGCTTTTTGTGGTGACGTTAACGTTTACAACAGGGGCACCGTTCTGATAGACGACATCTTCTCCCCCGTTTTCATCTGTCCATTCAACACCGAGCATCAAGACGGCATCTCCTTCGTGCTCGCGGATCTCAGCTTCGAAACCGCAGGGCTGCCAGTCGCCGTTTGACTGCATGTTGTTTAAAGTTTTCTTCTGCCCGTCAAGCGTTGCCGATACCATGTTGAACCAAGTGGACTCATCAATAGCGCTAAGAAGGTTTGAAACGTGCCAGCGAGCGATCAAGCTACGGGTCCGATGCTCTGCATTACCCTCAACTGTGACCTTGGAAAGCATGCGGTTAGCCGTGGCAATCAAAACGCTTGGGTCTGTAAGCTTTCTTGAATTGCTTTCCTTCATTAGAGTCTCAGGAACTTCTGGTAAAATAGACACGGTCGCTCTCCTTGGATTAGCATAATGTAATGACGAGCCATAAATTGACCGTCGCCAAAAGAACTTGGCGCATTTGATGCGCCCTGTCAAGGGTGGGTGTGCATTTTGCCCCCAATACTATATAGTAGAAACAATGAACGAGCCATATCGAATATTTGGTCAGAACCTTCACTACCTAATCCAAGCTTACGGCTGCGGGTTTAGGCAGTTTGCTAAGGAGTTAGGCATAGACTACTCGCTTTTAAAGCGGTACATGTCAGGCCGCGTTGCTCCAAGAAAAAAACGGCTTGAAGAAATTTCCTCGCGGCTTGGCGTCAAGCCTGGTTCTCTTATGTTTGATGACCTTGTTCCTGAAGTTTTGGAGATTTCAAATGAGTTTGATTGTCGGGATTGACCCTGGAAAAGATGGCGCGATTGTCGCCATGGATGAGCACGGAGCAGTAAGGAGTGTGGCCCTTACTAAGGAACGGTTCACGATTCCGATTGGAAAAGGCAGCCGACGAGAATATGACGCGGTCGCTATGGGGAATTATTTAACGGAGCTTCATGCGCTGCAAGAAGTGCGTCTTGTATGTATAGAAAAACAACAGGCCATGCCGTCACAGGGCGGGACTTCTATGTTTTCGCTTGGAATGGGGTACGGCTTGTGGCTCGGTATAATAGGAACATTAGCTATCCCATGTTCAGTGGTGCATCCTAAGACGTGGCAAAAGGCAGTGCTCCGAGATGTCCCTGGAACAGGAAAGGGCCGCGCCATTTATCTTTGCAAACAGCGACTGCCCAAACTGGATTTGTCACCAGGAAAAAAACGCAAACCTCACGACGGTATCGCTGACGCTGCATGTATCGCGATGTGGGGTCTTCGAAATGTGATAAGCGAAATGTCATGAATTGTCACAGGCATTGACAGGCAAACAGTTTTCGCTATGAATCAGTAAAAGTGGAAAGGACCGATGGCAAGATGAATAAAGACAGTGGACCGACCGGATTATTTATAACCGCTGATGCGTGGAGGCAGGTTCGGCAGGCTATTAAAAAACCATGGCCGATTAAATTGGCAGAAATTGATATTGGTTTTCTTGAACTTGAAATCGGAAAAGTGCCGACGCGCCGAAAACTAATGAGTCGATGGGGTCTTACCGAAAGAAAAACACGCTCGATACTGGAACGATTTAAACTAAAAGGTCCTAACATAGACACTGTGCCGTCCCAAACTAATGCTGTTGAGGATGTACAAACCCCTGTAATCACAGAAAGCCTGGTTCTTATTGCGTCCCAACAAGCCACTGCCAGCGTCCCGAAACGTGTTGAGCGATTTGTTGTAGAGATTCGAACTGTGTTTGATGTCTGGGAGTTAGCTCAATACCGAAGAACACACCGGCACAATAAGCTAACCAAGGGTCGGGAGAGGGTGTTGCGTGCCGCGTTAACTGGAGGACACACCGCTCAGGATCTTATCCTTGTTGTCCGAATGGCCTTTGAGTTTCCAGACGGTGACTTCTTGGTCGATAGCTGGCGTCAGCAGGGCTACATGGACATCGCAAATCTTCTTAATAGAGAGAAGGTAGATCGCAATGTGACAGTGGCCAGAGAAAGATGGGATGGAAATGAATGGGTATTCATTCCACCTAAGAAGCAATCGTTTGAACCAAAGTACGAGGCTCTATGGGAGCGCTTACTGTTCTTGGTTGGGGCTTATCCTTCTCGGCCAACGTCGCTTCACAGTGTACAACGAGTGCATGAAGCAATGGTTGAGGCTGTTGACTCAGTGGGGGGCTGGAGATTTTTAGGAACCCTCCGGCCTGGAAAACAGCAACACGTTGTACGCGATCAATTTCTATCAGAGGTTCGGACTGAGCTTCAGAGCAACACCCAAAACAAAATCATTAGTAGAGGCAACCACCGATGACCGACAAGCAGTTCCCTAACAGCATCCAAAGCGAAAAAGTTGTTCTCGGAGGATTACTATCAGACTCAACATTATTGAATGACGTTGCTGGAGAGATTGAACCGGACGATTTCTATAGCAACAAACACAAAAACCTTTATCGTTTGATTCGTTCGTGGGTTCACAGTGGCAAACACGTTGATATATTGATGGTTTGTGAGTACCTCGTAAACACAAACTCAGCATCTAAATATAACGACCTTGCATACATCACGAGCCTACCTGACTGTTGCCCGGTGCTCGACTCGGTTTCTTACCACGCTAAAAACATGAGGGAAAAAGCTATCCGTAGACGGATGGTCTTAGCCTCTTCACACCTACAGGCTTGCGCTACTGATGGAAGTTTAGAGATTGATGAGCTTATTGAACAAGGCCAGAAGGACCTATTAGACATTGCTGGCAGACAACGTGGGGACGACTGGCATGAGGGCCCTCAACTCGTTGAGCGGGCTCAGGATCGCTGGGAGAAGCTCGCTGCGCTAAAGGCCAGCGGCTCTGTGACCGCCCTGTCTACGGGCCTTGTGGCATTGGACAATGTGCTAAGTGGTCTTCACCCTGGCCTAACGCTGTTGGCTGCTCGACCCTCGATGGGCAAGACTGCCATGTCTTTAAACCTTGCGGTTGCTGCTTTAGAAGAGCGCGTTCCTGTGGCTTTCTTTTCTTTAGAGATGAGCGCGGATCAACTGACTGACCGCATGGCTTCTTCACTTGCCAAGGTAAACGCTTGGAACATAAAGACAGGAGACCTTAGCTCTAAAGATTGGGACCGGCTCGAAACGTCAGCGCTTGAGTTTCTTCATGATTCTCCCTTGTACGTTTCAGATAAGGCTGGGATCAGTATTGCTAAAATTGCTGCGCAAGCTCGCCGCCTCAAGTCAAGGCAGCCCGATCTTGGTTTGATCGTTGTGGACTACCTGCAACTTATTCGACCGCCAAAAGCGGAGAGTATGGAGCAAAGTGTTTCACAGGTGTCCAGTGCATTAAAGGTGCTGTCAAGAGATCTGGATGTGCCTATCCTCTGCCTTGCCCAACTCAACCGTGGCTGCGAGCAGCGCACCAACAAGCGGCCCATGCTGTCAGACCTAAGAGGTTCTGGCTCACTGGAACAAGACGCAGACGTGGTGATGTTCCTTTATAGGCACAGTTACTACGATGAAAGGGCTGACCCCTCAGACGCTGAGATTATTATATCTAAGCATCGCAACGGAGCGACCGGCACCGTGCATGTGGATTGGAATGCGAGCAACCAAAAGTTTGAGGACAAGACTCGGCAGGTAGTTAGGCCCGTTGAATTCACACAGGTTAAGCGTATAAGGAAAGACCTTGATGATGAGGACAGTCAACCAACCTGGTACTAAAATGCCCATCTTTGAATATCGTTGTGACAACTGCGACACTCAGTTCGATAAGCTCTTGTCCCAAGCGGAGCGCGACAAACCCCAGGCGTGTCCAAAGTGTCAGTCTAAGCGGACGGACAAGATGGTATCGCGGACAAGCTTCTCACTCAAGGGAAGCGGCTGGGCTGCCGATGGATATTCTCAACAGTCTTAGCTGGACGTAAAACGACCCCGATAGAGACCGACACTACCGGGGTCGCAACGTCGTGGTTGGAGGCAACCAACACCTGACAGGTTTAAGTCTAACCGACTTTGACTTCTCATCAACGCTTTTCAATTAAATAAGGATTTGTTTCTAACGGCTCATCAGGTCGGCCAGGTATCCACCCGCGCCGTTCTCCACCGTTTTGTGTTGGCCATCTCCCATAAATCATTCCTGCTTTTTTTGCGTTCTTTCTTAGTGCTTTTTTAGGCGAGACTATCTCCATTATGGGTGCGCCTGTATTAGTGAACGATACAACAGACAGTCTATCCCCTATGAAGATCTCATAGGAAGCCACTATGCTCGATAGCTTTGAGTCCTCTCTCCAGTTTGACCAATACTTTGGTCTCTTATTCTTTCTCGACTTCAAAGGTCACTTCCCCGTCAGGCCAAAGACCAATAGCGATTGATGGCCCACCGCCTTGCTTAAGGGCTTGTGCCCAGTTGTGTAAAGCAGGAATAGGTGTTGGCCTCCAGCTTTTCCTATCGGACGGAAGGAGATATGTTCTTATTGTCACTGGGTGGAAGCTTGTCTTGCGTGCAAACTCTGCCATTGATTTGCATTTGGAAAGCCTGTAGAATTTCTGGGCGTGCGTTTCTTTTGGTTTAGGTGTAGTTCTTATCATGATAGTATCCTTGTTTCCCCGTGCTGATGACGGCGAGTCACTGCCAGCCGGGTCGGTTGTGGGTGATAGAGCAATGGTCCACGATCATGTCGCTATAATCATTGACCGGGTTTGCCCTCATTGCTTTAGGCTTGGTCCTCCATTTGAGTTGTATTTTCAGATTGTCGGTGGAGACTTCAAAGGTTGTCGGTGGTGCCCTGTTCACAACTGGGTAAACAGCGGCAGGGTTTGTCAGAATAATAGTTAGTTGCCTCCCTGTGTATGCATACATTATACAGTCTTAGCTTTGTTGCCAGTAGTTTTTCTTGCTTTCGCTCCAATCGTTCCATCCGGTCGTGCCAGCAACCACATCTCGTAAGGCACACCCCGCTCTTTCCAAGAGGCTGAGATTTCAATGCACCACTTATGCACGGCATTAAATGATCCCGAGCCTTTGTTGAGACCAGACAGAAGTGCGACAACGCGCACCATCGTACTGCTACAGTCAGCGGAGAAGTCCTTGAGCAAGATGGTATCGCCCATTTCTTGCTGCACCTTGCGCCAAGCAAGCCATGCTTGGACGGCACCATAATGCCAGGGTGCTGCGGGTACTTCGCTTCCATCAGCGACATTGATTGCTCTGGATTCTGCGGTTCTTATTGTGGATCGTTTCATGCGTAGTCGTCTTTGGAAAGGTGAACATCAAGAGATTGTACGAGAGATGCGACTCGATGGTTTTACAAGGGCGGAGATAACCAGAACTCTTAGGGAGTTTTGTGGGCTAACTCAGAAGTCGTCCATCAACTGTTATCTATCCGTGGTCCCTAAGCGGCCATGGCCCATCAAGTCTGGTTGGAGGAGATTGTCTGAGTCACTCATAGATGAAGTGCTTGACTGGGATGACGTTGACCAAGAGGTTCTTGAAGACTTGATGACTCTCCCAGAACAGACAAGGTCTCTGTCTGACATGCTGTACAACCAAGACGGCCCTTTGTTTCGTGTTCTTCTGTCATCGTCCGAGGATGCTCTCGCCTATAGGGATTGCAGAAAGAGCCGGAGAGGTAAGGCTGCAAACTTTACAGACCTCAAGACGCTCGACTTGTCGAGTGCAAAGAAGGCCAGGTCTGCGGCTGTCCGTATCCTTGAGCGTTATGCGACGGCCAGAACACAGGAGTCCAGGGGTACTGGGTGGGCACGCAACCGCTAAGGTGCGGGGATTGGTTTGGGTGGTGAGCAGATGCCTGATTCAATCAGACTCATTGCTGTCCGCCCGAAGCCGCCCTGAAGCTGCCAGGCCAGGCCGGTGTCGATAAGGTGCTGCCACGCTTGCATGCGCTTGTCATCAGTTCCCACTAACCAGCCCTCGGCCAAGCCGATAGCGTCGTAGTTAGATAGTGGTTCCATAGTTGCCTCCGTTTTGAAACCGGGGAGGTCAGTCCCAGTTAGTTTTTTGTAGGTGTTGTTCTTCTCTCGTTGAGCAATGACAGCGGCCTCAAGTCCTGTAGAGCCGGAAGCCCTTGCCTTCCTAAGCGCCTTGGTCGCCTCTTTGTGTGCAGCAGATACAGCGCTAACATCTATGGGTTGTCGTTCAAAAGTCGGGAACATTTTTCCGTTCGTCATTAGTAAAAATCTTTTGTCTAATGAACTTCAGCATATCCTGATGCTTCTCGATGTCTTCCCTGTAGGCGGCTATTGCTCGTGTGTTTTTTGGATCTGCGTCAACCGAGTATAGCTCGCGGTGTTTCGCGATTGAGTTCCTCGAATACAAAAGGTTCCGTTGCAGTCCTTGGATGACCATCATCCACTGATGATTGTTTAGTCCGATGCTGTTGATGTCTTCAAGATTAAATTGCTCGCCCATGCTCTACCTCCCAGTCAGGGTGCAATGAAGTTTCAGTAGACTCGATGAGTTTGTCAGCAAACTTCTGAGCCATTTCGTTCAATGCATCCATTGATATTGTATTTGTATTTGGTATGTGCATAGGTTCTGAATGCATCTTGGTATTCCACTTGCCGGTATTTGCATCCCTGCTTTGCACTGTTGTTCGGACGTAATTGTCCTTGACTTCAAGACGACATCGAACGGGGAGCAAGAACACCTTGCCCCCCTCCTCGACCTCGGTCTCAATCCACTTGCTTCTCTTCATCACTCACCTCCTTGGCTGTCGCGCCATTCCGATAAGGACGGAGTTTGACGCCAATCCGCCGCTTCGCCTTCTCCAGCGTAAGGGGCGTTGCCGGGGGCACCGCCGCTGGGTATGTCCTCACCTCCTTGAGAAACTCGCTCTTCATCACTCACCTCCTTCTGCTTGATGGCATACCAATCGGTCAGTTCCTGTATGTATTTGAGGCCGCGCATAATTCTTCGTTCGTATTCTCTGTTCCTAACAGCGTCGGTTACAAAGCTCTCCAAGCTTGCTTCAGCTATATACTGAACGGTGCTAAGTCCCTCGACTGCTTTGCTTGTCAATGATGGTTTACGATTAGCCATCACTCACCTCCTTTGATCTGGTCAGCCAGATTCTTGATGTTGTTCATGATCCCCACGATGGAGTCGGGGTCGTTGTCCCGCATCCACTGCGCATTCTCAGCAGCACCGACGTGGTTCTGTTCGTCGATGCACTCTTGGATGACTTGAGCAAGGGGGACGCCTCGGTCGTCGGCCTCCTCCTGAAACTCTTTCTTCTCCTGTTCGCTTTCGAATCTAAAGTCGAGGTTGACGTTTACTGAGAGCCATGGTTTGTCGTCATGCTGCCTCATCACTCACCTCCTTTATGGGTTGTAGTGTTGGTCCTGTTGTTGCGTAGGTCTACCCATAGGCGGTGTCCTACCGAATACATGCCCGCAAAATGCGATACGTCTTCGAACTCGTTTTCGTCCGCGTCTTTTATTTCCTTGTGTAATTTGGGCAGAGCGTACTCGATTAGGCACTCGATATCGACAAGCTCGGAGAGGCTCAGGTCTAAGTTTACGTTGTAGGTTTTCATCACTCACCTCCTTCTTCTTTGCGTGGCGTAAGCTTGCGATCCTCTGCCACCGCTGCGGCAGGGAACAGGGCTTCAGCCTCGGAGCGAGTCAACTCACGCTGCTCGATTACCAAGCCCTCGCTCTGAACCTTGACCACACCCTTGGCGTGGATAGGTGGAAGCGAGTCAGCCACAATCTTCTGCACTGTAGTCAAGGCTTCAGTGAGTCCGTACTCCTGCATGAGAAGCTTGGCTGCGTCCTTGTCCATCTCGTGAGCTTCACGAAACACCTTTGTCAGCGTCCGCACTGAGGACTTCTTGGTGTAGCCAGCATGCTTGAGAAGCAATGCAATGACGACGGTGTAAGGGATACGGCTTGTTCCCTTGCGACTGTAGTCCTCTGCCACGTCAACCTGTAAGGTTCCGTGGACCAACACTGGCACATCGTATGAACCAGGCTCCAGCTTTTGACGAGCGGTCTTGAACGTCTTGTTGTTGATAAGTTTACCGAGTGCTACGATGAGCGCATCGGTCATGTCTTGGTCGGGGATTGAATGTCCCATAGTTGTTGCCTCCGTGGCTACACAGTAACCACGTTGTTTATGTTTAGCTGTCACGATATGTCACAGCATGCTGTCTTCAATGATCATTGGTTGTGTCTTCTCGTCCAGCATGAGTTGTCGGTACATGCTAAATGGTTGAAGTCTTATTGTTTTATTCTGTCCTCCGTTGTGATTGATGCGAATGCATCTGATGTCTGGCAGGCTGGTTAGTGGCCCCAGTTGATCGCAGTTGATGTCGAACACATAGTCCGCAAAAACATACCGTTCGTTTGAGACTACACCAATGTTCTCTACACTTAGCGGACGCATTGTGTTCTGCTGTTGGCATGACCACACCAACCACCTTGTTGCCAAGATGGTTGGGCTGGTGAAGCGGGGCTTTGATTGCCCTTGTTGCAGGTCCACCATAAACCTCAGAAGCTGGTCGCCTATTGTCCTGGCGTCACCTCCCTCAACCAGCCAGTGGCAGACTTTTGCATAGGTCTCCACTCCTACGTTGAATCGTACAAGGTACACCTTTGTCATGGCTTGAACCCCCCATCACTCAATGAGAGCGGCTCTTGCAATCTCTCACTAAGCCTGTCCATTTGGTCGCAAGTCTGCTCGTATCGTTCCTCTCTCTCCTTCACCAGATAGGTTTTCTGTCCTGGCTTCAGCACTTTCTTGGACGGCAGCCACCGCGTCTTGTAGGTGGGGTTGAACTCCCTGTCGAGAAAACCCATCACTCACCTCCTTCGACGTATGCGATTGCTTCATGTATCTCATCGGCTTCGCCATCGCGCAGGTAGTCTGTACCCTCCAACCGTTCGACAATAACGGCGGCAGTTTTCAACGCATCCAACAAGTCAGGTGCCGCTGCGATGAGCCGCGCCTCTGCGTCCGTGCGATGCACAACCGACGCCCCACAAAGGAGTGCGTCCGCCACGTCAGCTACCATATCCAGGTGGTTCTGGTTACGATGGACATAGTGTGCCTCTTGCCTTTCGATAATCCAGTGACTCATCACTCACCTCCTTTTGATTCGGACACTGCCACGTTTGCGGCGTGGATGATGTCTGAAAGGTTGGGTGCCTGGTGTGCATTGTTGGCTTGGAGATCCTCGAACCAGTCGGAGGTCTTTGTGTCCGCCCATGCCTGAAGCCTCTCAACCACAGCCAAGAGCTTGTTTCGGTCCTCGGCCAGCGCAGCAGAATGGTATTCCCTCACAGTTGGTTCAACGGTGAACGTCACGGTTGCCTCTTCCTCGTCTATCACTGGCTCAAGTAGATTTTCAGCCACCCTCTTCAGTTCAGACCCATTCAATGCGGGTAAGATATCCGCAAGCATATACATCTTGGCGGCGATGTCTCTTCCCTCCTCGTTGAGTTCGTTCGAGCGGGTTGCCATACACCACCGGAAATAGCCGGGGACGTAAACTGTTGCGTTGGAAGTGAATCGGATTGTGGTTGTTGGTTCTGTCATGGTTGCCTCTCTTTGTTGTTGTTGGTTAGATGTCTAAGTCTTCGATTGAAGCCCGCTTCAGTTCAACGGACCTCCATCCTGATTTGTTCTTGCTCTTGATGGGTTGCCGCAAGTGTCGGTGCTTGGGTCCGTGGTTGGGGAATCCAATCACTGGCCCAGGTTGAGAGCCGTCACACAACAGACAGTCATTGCAGGTCAAGCTCTTGCCCATGTCCTTTGCCACCATGGCAGGACAGACAATGCCCTTGGCTCCTCCTGGCGTTGTGAACTCGCGCTCGGTGTGGGTGGGGGGTAGCACTACCGTTGCCCTGAACCCTGCCTCCAGCGCCTCGTCAACCTGACTGAGGTCATCGCAAGATGCCATGAACACACCGGCCCACTGCTTGTTCTCTCGCCACATGTGAATGTAGCCGACTGGTGCAAGGCCGTAGCTCTTCACAGCCTTGAGTGCTTTCTGCATGTACTTGTCGGTCATTGCGGTCAAGTCACCCACCGCTGTGAATCGAGCCATCTTTGCGACACGCTTGCTCTCTAACAGTGCTCGCTTCAGGCTGTAGTCCTTGCCTCTCTTGGCTGCTCGAATCATTGACGTGTGGCCGAAACCCGGCGTGCCGAACTGAGCATAGCAACTCTTGTCTTCCAGTTGCTTGCATCCGATGCAGCTTGACAGACTCTCCTCTCGGGTCCGTCCGACGTACATAGTGGGTACTGGCCCGGTCTTCTCGTTGGATGTGGTCGGTGTCCACATCGCTGCTTCATCAGGTAGTTTCTCTCCTTTGACTGGTTGCACAGTCGTGCATGGTTTCTTTTTAGGGAATCGCTTTGCGATGTATTCGTCTCGTTCTTTACCCGTAAGTTCTACTGTAAGGTTGCTCATCGGTTGCCTCCGTTGAATGTACTTGTCGGTTGAAAGGTGGACAGTTTGATGACGTGTCCAGGTCGTTGTGTTTAGGTGAGTCGGACTGGCATGACCACTGCCGACACAAGCCTCTCCACGTTTGTGACCAGGATTGGTCCAAGTGGATCGGTTGGCTTCTGGGTGATGGTGATCTCTCCATCGCCTACCCACTTGAGTGCAGCGTTGAGCAGTACAGCGTTCACCCCTGCCTTCTCGTGGTGCAGCTTCTGGATAAGCCAGCCGCTTTGGTCGAAGACCTCCGGGTTGATGCCTACCTCTTGCTTCTCCCAGCTTGGCCCGGTGCAAGCATGGACATCGTCGTTGGTTCTAAGCCATTCGTCATGCTGCTCGCTGCCAATGATGTCGAGTGCGATGACACCATTGGACACGGCGAGGCGCGGTGCATTGAATCCTTTGGCAAGTCTCAGCCCGTTCGCTGCGATGTCCGTGCCCTTGAATGTGAATCGCTTGAGACCCAGGTCTCGTGGCGTCCATACCGGACAGGTTCTCCGCTGACGGATAAGCTCCTCGGCTGCTTGTTGGAATGCTCGGGCCATTGCGGTCCCGGCTCGGTTGATTTGTTTGTTGTGATTGAACATTGGTTGCCTCTCTTGGTTGTTGATTGTTGGTTGTTGGTTAGATCGGTAG
>Ga0209337_1002552_pt1 | contig 13127 bp, 8 predicted proteins | sample LinPmetageLP53_FD_184044 | JGI IMG/M metagenome (GOLD analysis project Ga0209337, IMG submission 184044) | Marine viral communities from the Pacific Ocean - LP-53 (SPAdes) (version 2) | ecosystem: Environmental > Aquatic > Marine > Oceanic | place: Pacific Ocean | collected 2010-02-08
CCTCTTCTAGTCCCTGCTGGTGCGAACCATGGGAAAGCGATGTTGTCGTTGTTTGCTAGTGTTCTCAACATCATGTGTGATGGTGGTACAACAATAGTTTTACCTGTGTTGTCAGTTGTTTGTCCTGATGGATAAAACACTCCCAAGAAATCACTTGCACTGATTAGGCCATCTTCGCCGTTGTCAAGTGCACCTGCTGTGTTATTAGCCCAGTTTTGTATGTTAGTTGACGTACCTTCTAATCTCAAAGGTGTGTCACCTACTATAAACGCTGTGTTGTTTCTGTCAGTGTTCAAGTTAATCATGTTTTGTATCAGTTCAGGGTAACCAGGTACAGCAATCACGTTGTAACCTCTTTGGTCTTCTCTGATTGCTTGGTTGGTATCGATCTCTGATTTAAGTTGCTCAACAATAACTTTTCTCTGTGCTTTTCTTCCGAAAGATCCAGAGCCGTCTGCATTGTTGCTTGATTTAGTAACCCATCTGTCAGGGAAGTAACCACTCACAAGCTCATTAGATGCTCTCACGTTACCTAAACCTGACGATCCACTTCCTGGATATTTTGCAGAAGTGATGTAACTGTTTTTGTATTCCTTGACATTGTAACCAGAACGTCTAGTGTTCCAAAGCAAGATACCTTGTGGGAATAAAGTTGGATCTGGAGCATCTGGGTCTAGGAAGCCATCACTTAACAAGTCTTTGATAGGACTCATTGGGCCGGCAGTACCTGTTTCCAATTGATCTAATCTGTCCGCTGTAGTTTGCATTCTTGCATCTGCAAAAACGATACCATCTTCTGTGGTTTGGTCTGTTTTGTCAACCAATTCAAAAGCCGCGCCTGTAGTTGTTACTGCAACTTGGTTCGCTGTGTTTGTAGAACTTAGAGTTGCCGCTGTGTTATATCTGTAAAGTTTTGGATAGTTCTCAATATCGCTTGTGTCAATCCATAAATCGTTAGTCACAAGTGCTGTACCATCTGATTGTGTAGTTGGTGCTGTTGCACTGAACTGCGGACCATTAGGGTCTGTTGTAGAGTATGCTGTAGCATATCCAACGAAAGTTGTTCCGTTGTGTGCCATGATGTCTGCTTCGTCTATTGAAGTAGCGTACCAAAGTGTGCCATCTGCTGGCTCACTTGTTGGCTCACTCAATGATGCAGTGTAGCTCAATCTTTTGAAGTTTGAAGCCACAACAGCATTGTTGGCTGATGAGTCTAATGATTCTCCTGTAGGAGCATCGTATAAATTATCAATCAACGTTGAACTGTTTGCTGTGAATGATCCATAACTGTGTGCAGTGGTTGTGCTTATACCTGCGTCTGCTAATGGAGTGCCTGATGTGTCAACCATTCTGAACTCACCGCCCAGTTTGTGTTTGATCTGTATTGCACCAATGTTTTCACCTGTAGTAATAACCTCTGCTTCTAAGTTTGTGAAGTTTGCTGTTGAGAAAGCAGTCACAAAGTCGTCCGCGTCACCTAACGTAGAACCGTCTCCTGAAATCATTGTAACTGTTTTAGCACTGTCTAATGCTTCGGTGTTCTTTAATGACTCTTGTACAGAGAAAGTCTCACCTGCTGTGAAACTTGGATCTTTTGTCTTAGACTGAATTATTGTTGCTCCGCCTTCGTATCTGAAAAGTTGGAAGTCGCCCACGTTAGCAGTAGTATCTACTCCGCCTAGGTCATCTGCACCCATGCTCTCTTCAGTGATGTTGAATTGTGTGTAAAGTTGTCCTGTTGCTAATGCAGTTCCACCGTTAGCCGCGTCTAGGTTAAAGATCGCTGAGTGGTTTGTTGCAAACAATGGCGCCGCCACTGTTGAGAAACTTGCACTCGCTGAACTGTAAAGTTTCGCTATGATGTTTGCACCTGAGTTTGCAGAAGACGTCTTGAACCAAACTGATCCGTTTGGTCTGTTTTCGTCTGCAGTTTTCCAAGTTGGTCTGCTAGTGTGTTTTGCTTGTAGGAATTTAGGTCCTTGGTATACACCGGTTGTGATTCCTAGGCTTGCTAATAGACCGGTACCTTCATTAAATCTGATAGATCCTGCACCACCTGTTGAGTCACCTGCATTTCTTCCATTGTGGAAGATCTCCAAGTTACCTGTTACACTGTTTACACTTGCAGTAACGTTAGTTACATTTGTACCAATTGCTGTTGCAACATTTGATAATGCTGTGCCTGATACTGTGATTTCCGTATCGTTTAATACCATTTTGTGTCCACTAGTAACTGTAGTTCCTGAAGCAACTGTAATAATTGGTATTGCCGTACTCCATGCACTTGAACCTACGTGGTTCCATTCATTACTTGCGTTCTTTTTGTAGATCTTGTTTGACACGTGTGTCGTGTTAATTGCGTAACTTCCAACTGATCCAATGTTCTGTTTTGGAGCACCTGTTGAAGCAGATCCTACAAGATCAGCAGTCGTAGTAATTAATATTGGAGTAATGGCTGTAAAAGTTTGATTAGTCTGTGACCATTCGAATAAACCGTAACTGCTTGATGCAAGGTCAAACCAGTATGTTCCGTCCGTTGGTCTCGCTGTCGGTGCCGAAGCACTTCCAACTAATTCTGATGTGTCCACATTCGCTCTTAGAACAAAAGCTCTGTTGGCAACTCCTAAAAATGAGTAAGCCGCTTGTAGTCCCCATTCGTTCAATTCATAACCATGAAGTGAACTTCCTGATGCGTCTGTGTAGAATTTTGGATCTCCAAAAGTCTCTGTTAATTCTCTTTGAGAAGAAATCAAGAATGCAGTGTTGGCGTTGGCCGTTTGTGTTCCTGACGCAGTGCTGTCTCCTGCTCCTGTTTTCTTGTCCTGTGATGATGCTACTATGAATAGTGGTGTTGTACCCGCATCTGATGGTACATAAAAGCTCTCGTTTATAATTGAAACTTCTACTCCTGGTGATGTTAATGCCATTTTTCGTATTCTCCTTGCAAGTTACGTATATACTAGAGTTATTTATTCAATCATATGGTTTTTACGACAGAATTTACCGTTTTCTAGGTGCCTATATAGGGAACGTAAATACACACATGCAGTACAAAGATCGACCATTGTGTAAGGAGTGTAGATCTAAGCCAAGGGCATATGCCTACAAGCGTTATGGCAAGGTCTATTGGCGTAGTCAGTGTGACACCTGCATTCGCAAAAGAGCAGGGAAAAAAGTTGGCGGAGTGACTGCTTTGCAAAGATCAGGATACAAGATCAAAAAGAAATGTGAGCTCTGCGGATTCAAGGCTCAAGACAAATCTCAGATGGATGTGCTATTTGTGGATGGAAATCTTAGGAATACTGTAACCAGTAATTTAAAAACTGTTTGCGCCAATTGCCAACGGCTGAGTAGCACTCGTAGACTTGGATGGCGTGTTGGTGATCTTGTTGCTGACGATTAAACTATCTATCTCGGTGTAAAGTTGTTCCTTAGTGCCATTGTTATGTATTACAAAGTCAAATTCTTCTCTGGCCCATGCATACTCGGATGAATGTACACCGGTTGGTTGGATGTTTCCCTCAACATAATTTGTGAACCATTCAGGATCTTTACCCCTTTGCACTAGAATAATTTTGCCACCATGTGCTCTGATTTGTTTAACCTCATTGGGAAACCTGGTATCTGCTATGACCGTTTTTTGTCCTTTGTATCTACCTATACAACTATCAACCCATATTGCATCATACATTTGGCCACGCATTACCTCTGTACCAAAGTATTGTAGTACCCATCTGGGTGTTATAGGTTTGCCAAACTTTTCACTCCAGAAGTTATCTGGTTGTTCTCGCCAATGCCTACTGGATTCTGTGTCTCCTTCAAGCATACTCCTGTCCCAATTAAACATAGATGCAACAGCATCTTTAAGACTTTTTGCAAAACTATCTTTTTTATAACCGTGTTGCTCAACTAATCTGTCAGCAACAGTGCCTTTGCCAGAACTTATTAAACCTACTATACCTATCAGCATAGCAGTATTATACTATTTTTTTAGTCTTATTTCAATCACTTTAATTACTTCTTGGACAGATTTTAAAATGGTAATTCTAAGGCTTTTCTTTTTTTGTTTTAAAGCAACGATACTCATGTTCTCAAGTTCTTGAACTAACACTTCTAGTTCGTCTAATGTGAGATCAGAATAGTTTTTGTATTTTGAGTCTTTCATACCAACTATTTAAATTGATATTGTTTGGTATTAACCAATAACAAAACTATGAGGTGTGCCACCTTCTTGGAAATTGCCTATTTCGTTTTCTAGTCTTTCCATCTCTGCTTGACCTTCGTTCTTTAAAGCATCACCGTTAAGTGTCGTCCCGCCTTGTGGACCTGCGATTGTGTTGAACTTGCCTCTTGCTTCGCCAAGCATTACTTTAGACACTGCAAGAGCATAATCTCTGATCCATGGTTTAGAGTATATGTCTTTGAAAAGTGTGATGTCAGGCCTAAAGTTGTCAGTGTGCATAAGAACTGTTTCGTTGTCAGCTCTGGGCCTTTGTGTAATAGTTAATTTTTTTGTTGCTACATCAAAATGGAACTGTATAAAACTTCCAAACATCTTTCCTACTAATTCTTGGTATGATGCAAACGCATAGTAAGTTGCCAATCCACCTGTCGCACCTGCTCGTAACAAGTATGTGTTTGTGTATGCCAAGTTAAACGGTTCAAACAATGTTCCACCTTCGCCGCCTTCTGTTCTAGATCCAACTGTTCTTCTGTTAAGATTTCTTACATTGATTATCTCATCTGGTAAAATATATGTATTTTGATTTTTCTGGAGCTCAAGAAAAGCATAAGATTCTTCTACAGCATTTGATGATCTCTGTCTAAATTTGTTCACGGCTCTTTCCAGCGCCGTTTGATAGTGTTTTGGGTCTAATTCAACGTCAATCATCCCTTCACCGAGATTGTTCTTAACGTAATCGAATATTTCTTGCTGACCTGTTTGTAGTTCTGACATACTCATATTTATAGCCTTTGCCTGTGCAATAAATATGTATGACATGCCAAGATTATCCATTTTTAAGCCTGAAAAGGGCAATGACTACAAATTCTTTGATCGAAACATCAGAGAGATGTTTACAGTGGGCGGTACTGATTTACACCTACACAAATATCTAGGACCTTACGATCAGGGAGATCAACAAAAGGACGGACAGGCTTCTCCGACTCAACCCAACTACGCAGGTAGTGAAATTAATGAAACTACAATCCAGGATCTGTTGTTTTTAGAGAACAGAGATAGGAAATATCACAGTGATGTCTACACAGTCAGAGGCATATACAATGTGCAGGATCAAGATTTCAATCTATCTCAGTTTGGTATGTTCTTGTCTAATGATACATTATTTTTGACTGTACACATGAATGACATTGTTGAACGTATTGGCCGGAAGCCAATGTCGGGCGATGTCCTAGAGTTCCCACACATGAAAGAAGACTTTTCATTAGATGAAAGTATTCCGATTGCACTAAAAAGATATTATGTCGTTGAAGATGTAAACAGAGCCGCTGAAGGATTTTCTCAAACTTGGTGGCCGCACTTGCTAAGATTAAAATTAAAAACACTTGTGGACTCACAAGAGTTTAGAGATGTAATTGGTGATGCAACAACAACGAATAGTCTGGCTAGTTACATGTCAACATTCAATAAAGAGAAAGAGATTAACGACCAAGTTGTGGCACAGGCAGAATCAGATGCACCCAAGGCAGGTTTTAATTACAAACAATATTATGTTGCACCTATTGATGAAAGAGGCAACATCAGAACAGATAACGTGAACACGGAGAGTCAGAGAGCAAGTAGCAGTACCACAGTCAATGCATCCATTGACACTCCTGCAAGTTCACACTATGGTTTCTACCTAGATGGCGACGGTGTAGCACCGAACGGAAACCCTGCAGGCTTTGGGATATCTTTTCCAATTGCAGATGTTGATAAGGGCGACTACTTCCTGAGGACAGATTATCTACCAAACAGATTATTCCGTTATGACGGAAATCGATGGGTAAAGATAGAAGATTCTGTCAGGATAACTACAACAAACAACGATTCAAGAGCAAACTACAAAACAGGTTTTGTCAACAACACAACAGAATCTACAATTAATGGACTGACTGTCACACAAAGACAGTCCTTAACAGATGCTCTTAAACCAAAGGCTGACAATTAATGTTACATTTCTACGAAGGACAGGTTAGAAAGTTTTTAACTCAATTTATAAGGATATTGAGTAATTTCTCAGTTGAAACAGGAAAAGGAAGCGACGGTTCGGTTAGTTTAAGAGCTGTGCCTGTCGTGTACGGAGACCCAACCAGGCAGGTAGCCAACATCATAAGAAACAACTCAGAGAATGCTTTGCAGTATGCACCAAGAATTGCGGCTTATGTTAGGGAATTGAACTATGACAGGGAACGAATGCAGAACCCTTATCACATAGAGAAACAGCATCTGAGGGAAAGAGATGTGGACGACGACGGCAACTACACCAACCAATTGGGTGCAGGCTACACTGTAGAGAAGGTAATGCCTTCACCGTTTAGGCTGGAAGTGTCTGCTGACATATGGACTACAAACACAGACCAAAAGTTACAAATAATGGAACAGATACTGTATCTTTTCAATCCTGATTTCGAGATACAGAAGACAGACAACTATATTGACTGGACTAGTTTAAGTTATGTTGAATTGACAGGGGTAACATTCAGCAGTAGAACAATACCTATAGGTGCAGATTCAGAAATTGATGTTGCAACGCTTACATTCTCTATGCCAATATGGTTATCACCACCTGTAAAAGTTAAAAAGTTGGGTGTTGTACAAAAAATTATAATGAGTATATACGACGACGATGGTGGAATAGCCAAGGGATTAATTGACGGAGAGTTGACTTCAAGAAGTTTTATCACACCAAACAATTTTGGACTACTGGTATCAGGAAACCAATTAAGATTGTTAGGAACAACAGGTGTAAATGTGAAATCTGGTGGTGACGGCTTCCATACAGGAGCCAGAGATCCAGGATTAGCAGATCCATTTGATACATTCGGGCCGCCATTGAATTGGAAATTAATCTTAGATCAGTATGGAAAAGTGATCAACGGAACGTCTCAAATAAGACTACAACAACCAAACGGAAACCAAGTGATTGGTACAATAGCAACCACCACTTTGGATGACACAATACTACTTTATACAATAGATTCGGACACAATACCAAGCAATTCACTTACTGCTGTCAAAAAAATTATTAATCCTGCAACGTTTAATCCAGGCACTCCAGTAGATGGAGATCGTTATTTGGTTATAAATGACGTTGGAGATTCTACAGCAAGTTTTCAAAGTAGCACTTGGGGTACTTTAGTAGCAAAAGTTGGTGATATAATCGAATACAACGGCACAACTACCAAATGGAACATAGCATTTGATGCCTCTGATCCTGACTCAACCCAACACTATGTTACCAATCTTAACACAGGTATACAGTACAGGTTCACAGGAACTGAATGGGTCAAGTCGTACGAGGGTGTGTACAAACAAGGCGATTGGAGTATCGTGCTTGACGGTGGTTACCAGCAGACAGAGGACGCTGACGCCAACGATGCTACTACCCCTTGATAATTTAAAGCATACCTGTTATAATATAATATGAAAGATAATATAGTATGTTCTGGTGCATTGTTCTATTCCACCAGCACTAAACGTTTTTTGTTTTTACAGCGGACTGACAAGAAGACACAAGGCATGTGGGGACTGGTTGGTGGCAAATCAAAGTTCACGGAGTCCGCTTTTGAAGGTCTAAAAAGAGAAGTAGAGGAAGAAGTTGGCATGATGCCAAAGTTCAAAAAGGTTATTCCTCTGGAGATGTTCACATCAAACGATCAAAAGTTTTTCTTCCATACCTACCTGATAGCAATTGATTCAGAGTTCCTACCGAAACTCAATCAAGAACATTCAGGATACTGTTGGACTGCGTTTGAATGCTGGCCAAAGAACCTACACATGGGTCTTAAAAATACTTTGAACAATAAAAGTATAAAAGGAAAGTTACAAACAATCTTAGATTTAATAACCTAAAAAAAAGGCGACCCTAAAGCCGCCTTTTGATTCTACTAAAAAGTATGAATATTTATTAGTTGTTAGTCCTCACTGCACAGTTTACCAATTTGATACCTGCTTCAGTGTTAGATTCTAATGCTCTTCCAATTACGTTGAAAGGAGAGATTGACTCGCCTGTTGCGGCCGCTCTCGCACAACCCTTGATGCTTGAACTAACAAGTCTTTGACCTTTGTTCACTGCACCTGAAACTCTGACTGGTGTTCTACCTGTCATTGCTACGAATGGGTGTGTTGCATCTTCACCTGCCAATGAGTTCATCATGAATCCAGGTTTGAATGATATCACGCCAAACACATCTTCGGATAAGTCTGAAGTGGCTTCTGTTATCTCTGCTGAACCACCAAGTTCAACCACTGAACCAACTTCCATAGGAGCGTCTGCTTCGAAACGCTCGGCAACGTCCGCATACTGCGCCGATGATGCCAAAGTTGCTAACACGTTGGTTGATGGATTGTAAGTCAAGTTGGTATCAGTTTCTATGCCCTGTGTACCAGTAGCACCGTCAACGAATGTTATGAAAACACTCTCGTTGGCTGTGTTGTTTGCAGTACATGTTACTGCTGTCGCCAAGGACGCAGTACCTGTCAAGTCGCCTGTGACATCACCTTCGATGCCAACTACCAACGTACCTGCCGCTACAGTTATACCACCTGATTTATCACCTGCTACCGCAGTGGTTAGTCCCATTGAGAACTTGTCTGCTGACTCATCCCAAATGATTGCCGCGTTGTTACCTGTTGAACCCCTCTCAATGATGATACCTGCATCGTTACTTGATGCTGATATACCAGAGTTAAGTTCAATCAAGTTATCGTCTACTGTCAAGTTGACCGAGTTGTTTGTTGTTGTGGTTCCGTTAACTGTGAAGTCTCCAGTAACAACTAATGCACCTGATACTGTTGTTGCGCCTGTAACAGTCAAGTTCAATGCACCAGTTGATGTGACAGTTAAGTCAGTACCATCTGATTCGATCTTCTCACCACCTGCACCTAAGGCAAGTCCAACATCATTTGGAAGATGTACATCTGACGTTGCAGTCAAATTAATTTTAGCACCCGAGTTTATCGTTAAGTCGGTACCATCTGATTCAATTTTTTCGTTTGCGTCTGTAAAGTGTAAACCTATATTTGTAGGAATAATAACATCTGCGGCCGCCGTCAATTTGATATTGTTACCAGAAATAGTTAGGTCTGTTCCGTCACCTTCTATCTTCTCGCCATCATCACCAAAAGTCAATCCGATGTTTGCGCCGATGTTGATGTCTCCATTTGAACCAACAGTGATTGACAAGTCAGTACCATCTGATTCTATCTTCTCTGCTGTTGCAAAAGTCAAACCTTTGTTTGCTGGTATGTTGACGTCTGCTGTTGGAGATAGGTTGATGTTGTTACCCGTGATTGTTAAATCGGTTCCATCGCCTTCGATCTTCTCAGCGTCATCACCAAATGTTAAACCAACGTTAGCCGGAACGTTGATGTCAGTTGTTGCCGTCAAGTTGATGTCATTACCTGAGTTGAAAGTAAAGTCTGTTCCATCAGACTCAATTTTCTCATTGGCATCAGTGAAATGTAATCCTATGTTAGTAGGGATGATCACATCTGTTGCGGCAGTCAAATTAATTTTGTTACCTGTGATTGTTAAGTCTGTACCATCACCTTCGATTTTCTCACCGTCATCTCCGAATGTCAAACCAATACTTGCTGGTATGTTGATGTCTCCACCTGATCCGACTGATATCGAAAGGTCAGTACCGTCTGACTCAATCTTTTCAGCACCTGCTGTGTCAAAAACAAGTCCAATGTTGGGTGGTAGAATTACATCTGATGTTGCCGCCAATGTTATCTTGGCGCCTGATGTGATTGTAAGGTCTGTGTTGTCACCTTCAATTTTCTCACCTGTACCGAATGTTATACCAACGTTTGCTGGTACCACCACATCTGATGTGGCTGTCAAATTTATTTTTGCACCTGAGTTTATTGTTAAGTCAGTTCCGTCTGATTCGATTTTTTCGTTAGCATCTGTAAATTGTAATCCTTTGTTGGCAGGTATGACTACATCTGATCCTGCGTTTAATAGAATGTTTCCAGTTCCTTTGGGAGTGATATTTATTGCAACGTTTGTTTCTCCACTTGCGCCTAGGATTGGACCGTTACCTGATGCCGCGTTTGAAATTTCTAATTCATTAACTGCTGAACCTATTGTCTGGAAAATGATTTGTTCATTTCCACTTGCGTCTGCAATAAATCCTGCATCAGCAAATTTTGGTGCTGTTAAAGTTTTATTTGTTAGTGTTAGTGTCGCCGCCGCTTGGTCGTCTACGTACTTCTTGTTTGCGAACTGACCGTCAGCACTTGGTGCCGCTGTCGCGCCGCCTGTGATTGTGTTTGCAGATGCTGATATTACAATATCACCTACTTCCAATCCGTTGTTTACTCTAAAATTTCTTGTTGTCATGGTTCCATATCTCCCGCATGATTGTTAATATTGCAGATATTTATCCTGTTTCGACGTTTATTCTGCTAGACAGTTGATTCTGTACGCATTTACTGTTGTAGATCCGCCTGACGTGGAAGCAACACTCATTTGTAGTGTGTTGTCTTCATCGGCATCAAATGCCGCTGTGAATGAAAGTTGGTGCGTGCCTTTGGTAGATACAAATGTACCTTCTACTACAGATGCTTCTCCCGGCGCTCCAGCACAGAAAACTTCCTGCACACTGAACGCACCCTCCGATGCATTTCCGCCTACAACATAATACAGGGCCGCTGTGGCATCGTCCAGGTCAAAACTGTCAAATGCAGTCGCACTCGAACTTACGGTTGTTGCTCCTATGATCTTCTGATTGGCGTTTGAAACGGCTGACATGGAGTCTGATAGTAGAGTTTTATGTATTTTAAGTGACAAGTTTGATGCCAGACCCGCCGCTGAAAGGACAACATTGGCTGATACTATCTGTGCTGATAAAGTTATCATGTCGTTGTTGCCCGTGTTGACTGTACCATACTGAGTCACGAATGCAGTCGTCCCGTCATGCACAACCAATGCTTCTGTGATGCCAGTCTCTGTCTTGGCGTTGTCATCTATAATAATTAGGTACTTCGCCGCCCTGAATGATGCATGGGCAAATGTGTCTATTACTTCTGAATCCGAATCAACATCTGTGTTGGAAGTTGTGATAGTGACACCTGCTGTGGCGTCTGCCGTGTTAGCTCTTGAAATTGGAATCTTGTAGTAACTGATCTTGGAGTCTGCACTAGGAGCCGTTATTTTGACCCTTACCTGACCACTGGATATGTCAGCAGTTGTTGATGGCAGAGAGTTATCTGATCCAGAAGCACCACCCCTGGGACCACTTATGAAAGCATCTGAGTTGTTGTGTGCCACTGCAAAACAAGATGCACTCGAATGGTCGTTTGTCAAATCATTGAGTGCGACAAAGTACCATGCCAGGTCTGCACTTGTTGATTGGAAGTAGTCCACAGTCCTCGCTGAGGTCGACACTGATTTGTTGTTCTTGACTACGACCCGTGTGTCATCTGAGGGTGTTGCCACTGACGAAGCGAACGACATCGTCCCTGCGCCATCCGTCTTGAGGAAGTCACCATTATTTCCGTCCGCTATCGGCATCTTGAATGCCGTGCCACCCGATGTAAAAATTAGGTTTGTGCCATCTGAAGACACAGATTCGTTTGAATCATGTAATTGTAAAGTTGGTGTTCCGCCACTGTCAGTCAAAAGTAATCCTGTGTCGTGAACGTGTGTCAGTGCTATTTCGTCGTTGGTACCAAATGATAGTATAGCACCATCGTGTTGTAATTCTAGATCTTGTGTTAGTGTAATATCACCGTCTGACCCAATTGAAATTGCGTCTGTATCTGATGTATGTCCTATGGTTGTACCATTAATGATGACATTGTCAACAGTTAAAGTTGTTAAAGTACCTAGAGAAGTGATGTTTGATTGCGCCGCACCTGTTACGGTTGCCGCTGTGCCAGAAACATTTCCTGTAACATCACCTGTTAATGGCCCTGCGAAAGCATCAGATGTAACTGTGCCGTCAAAGAAAGCGTCTTTGAATTCTAGACTTGAAGTACCTAGATCTATTTGATTATCTGTGACCGGAGATAGTGCACCGTCACCGATTGTCAATCTACCTGAACCACCTGTTGCTATCGTGATCACATCTGATCCTGAGAAAGTTATTGATGTGTTTGTGTCACCGTCGCCAGCGATCGAATCCAGTTGCAGTGATCCCACGTTTGTGAAGTTTGAATCTGAAAGATCTAGTGTTCCAGTCACATCCAAGTTACCACCAACAGATACGTTACCTGTTGTTGTGATAGAATCTATGTAAGCATCTTTGTAGTATAGAGAAGATGTACCAAGGTCAATTTGACTGTCTGTTACTGGAGATAATGCACTGTCACCGACTGTCAATCTACCTGAACCACCTGTTGCTATTGTGATCACATCTGATCCTGAGAATGTGATTGAAGTGTTTGTGTCCGCGTCACCGCTGATTGAATCTATCGATAGACTCCCAACATTAGATATGTTTTGATCGTTGAAATCCACCGTGCCTGTGACCACAAGGTTACCGTCGATCTCTACGTTGTCATTGATGTTGATAGTGCCTGAGTCTGCTGAACTTATAGTTGTTCCACGGACTGTTAGTGCATCTAGTACGATATTTCCTGTACCTGATGTAGTCAATGTTAAATCTGCGTTTGTGGGTGCTACTAGATTTGTGATTGAAAGATCACCTTCAGCACCAAACTCTAAGGCGTTTCCTGCCGCATTTACTTTTATTATCTGTCCCGCTGATCCTATTGCTGTGAGACCCGTACCACCGTTTGCTATTGGAACCGATTCACCCGTTTGGAATTCCGCCATCCCAGTGGCAACGTTCGAAGCATTAAAGACTACTCGTACCGGTGTTTTATCCGCCATAAATCAATTCTGTGCTCCGCCTTCTTGTAACCACGGAATGCATTCATTTCCTTTGTATTG
>Ga0209337_1002553_pt1 | contig 13123 bp, 23 predicted proteins | sample LinPmetageLP53_FD_184044 | JGI IMG/M metagenome (GOLD analysis project Ga0209337, IMG submission 184044) | Marine viral communities from the Pacific Ocean - LP-53 (SPAdes) (version 2) | ecosystem: Environmental > Aquatic > Marine > Oceanic | place: Pacific Ocean | collected 2010-02-08
GGATAGTATTATTTTAAGTATAACATCTAAGTTTGTCATAGATGTCATCAGCGCAAACAAATTAAGGCTGTAAATTTTTATATCACTTAGATTCATTTTGAACATAAATATAATTAAACTTAATATCTCCCGCAGTTGTTGTCGCTGTGTATGTCATTACTTCTTTGATTTTTTACCCGATCTATTCTGACCTTTCATTGCACTAGGCACATCTCCGATTTGGTTGCCCACCTCTTTGATAGCCTTAGTAACGTCTTTAAGCTCTTCTCCGACACGATCAACACGTTTAGATACATCTGCCTTCATCTGAGAAAACTTCTTCTCTAGGATGTCTGGGATCATGTTGTTGTTCTCGTCTTTAGTAAGACCTTTTTTTGTAAGCCATATCGAGGCTATATTTATAATGATCAGCGCTGTGATCAAACATATTAAAATTGTTGTTGTCATAGTTTTTGTTTTAAGCTATTGCTAAATAGATGTAATCTCCATCATTTATATCAGCGTTACTTCCATTAGTAGAAAACCCATCAGATAAAAAATCTATATCAATAGAACTTGCATCAACTTCTGCATCAGATGTATTTGCTGTTAAAAATTTAGTTCTTGGGTTTGATGTATCTCTTACACTGTCAACCATAATCCACGAGCCACTACCACTAGTTCTTTTTATCATTAAAAAAGAAACTACAAATCCTGTAGTGGTTGTTTGTTCGCTTCCATTTCCCGTATAAGTCCCTATCTTTTGATAGCCTGTAATTGAATGGAAGCAGTAAGCTAAATATGAAGAATTTGTATCTTGATTAAATTCAGATGCAGAAGGTAAGTTTACTGTTGTTGAAGTAGCACTCATAGAGGCACTATAATTTACTGCCGAACTTGTTGTATTAAGCCCTTCAAGATAATGCCATACATTACTTATTTTTACAAATACAAACCAATTTTGTGAAGATGTATATCTTTTAAAAATAATAAATTCTGCTTCAGATGTTAACCCTGTTCCAAAAGATGTGTTTCCTGTACTCCCTTTATATTTCACAACACTAAACCCTGCCGCTTGATTTGCACTTACAATACTTGTAAGACTTCCGTCTGTATTAATTGTAGGCAGCCCACCCGCTTTCCAGTTCCAAGCTACATATGTAGTACCACTTCCGTTTGAACTTGTATTACTACCTCCTAAAGTAAAACCATTACTATTAAAAGCAGTTAAACCGTTTGTAGTTGGTGAAGTTGAAGCATCAGTTGTATTTGATACAAGACGATAAGTAGCACCTCTAACTGTATCATAAAGTGCAGAAGAATACCCAACGCTTCTTGCTTTTATCCAAGTTAAATCAGGAGCAAAAGAAGTTGATATATTTTGTGTGCCGCCATTACCTGTATATAAAACAGTCTCGAAACTATTCGCTAGGGTAGGCACTGAAGTGTCTTTGTCAGCGGCTATAGCTAGGTAGATGTAATTTCCACCGTTTGCGTTCATATTAGTTCCGTTGTTAGCCACTTCGAATCCATTAGTATAAAAATTGTATCCAGGGTAGTCATCTTCTGCTAAATCTCTATTTGGCCTTAATTCACCATCTAAAGGGTTGGCTGGAGCTTCACTTCCATAAACTCTTTTGTTATCAAACAAAAACCAATCCGCAGTGTTGTCTGTTCTTTTTACTAATAAAAACGCAGGCTCAAATCCTCCGTCTCCTACGGTCAGCTCTGTACTTATAATATTACCAGACGCTCCTGTTCCCGTATAACTCCCTATCTTTTGATAATTTGGAATTGATGTAAAACAGTAGGCTATCATACCACCTGTTCCTGACCTATTAAAAGAACCTGAAGAACCTAAAGTTATAATTGTAGAAGTGGGTTCTGTATTTTGAAAAGGAGTTGCTGATGTTCCTTCTCCTGCCGAATCATTAAGTACTAAAAATTTAGAAGCAGTAATTGGTTCAGCATAAACACCCCAATTGTTAACAGCTCCTCTTGCTTTAAATAAAATAAGTTGAGGCTTTGAATTAAGTCCGTGTGCTACGGTAGCGTTAGCATCTGTTCCTGCCCATTGTACAATACTAAATCCTGCATCTACATTCTTTTTTATAGTAGAAGTAATTGTAGCACCGTTAGAACCTGCATTATTAGTTTCTGCAGTAGGAGCGTACCAGTTCCAGGCTACTACTTCTCCAACATTAACGTCAGCATCTGTACCTACACTAAAACCATTACTATCAAAAGCGTTTAGACTTTGACTATTAAAACTTTCAGCATTTGTTTCGTTTGAGAATAATCTTTCAGAAACTCCCCTAATAGAATCAAATAAATTATTCCATAGGACAGCATTTCTTCGTTTTATCCAAACTAAATCAGGCTGGAATTTTAGCCCCGTATATCCGATATTTGATTCAACTCCTCCGTATGTGCCGCCTACATCTACAATGTCACCGTCTAACTGATAAGCAGCTATACATCCTGCTCCCGCTGGGAAATCTAATGTTGCAGCTGTTGTTGTTGTTTCAGCATATAAAGCAGTTACTTGAGCATCAGTTATTGCTGTGTTAAATACTCTAACTTGGTCTAGCTTACCATTTAAGCTATCACCTCCAGTAGCATTTCCTGAACCAAGAATATTATCTACGCTTTTAACAAAAATTGATGTATTTCCACCTGTATATTCTAAAACATTATTTACATATATTTTAAAAGGATTACCGTTGCTAAATGTAATTACTAAATTATACCATTGATTTGCAGCAAATGTTATTCCGTGATTAAAATAACCACTATTTCCAATATAAGCAAAATTAGCATCAGTTGAAGTTGCTCTAAATAGAATTCTATTATAGTAATCAAATTCTATTATTGTTTGTGTCCCACTTGTATTGTTTAAATAAAACCAAGTAGAAATTGAAGTGTTGCTAAAATTACCAACACTATTAGGTAAAGTTATTGAAGCACTACTACCATTAAAATTCGCTGCCTCATTAAACTTAGCGTCTACTGTTTGTGTAGCTCCAGTTCCGTAGTATGTGTTGACGTTAAAGTTCTGACTAGGAAAGTCATCGGGGTTTGCTGGAGCCTCAGTGTCTATACGAAACCACGCAGCGCCATCATAATACTCAACGTATTTCAATGTTGTGTTGTATCTCCACTCACCCGTGCTAGGAGCAGATGGTCTTGATGCCGTATCACCCGTTGGCAATTGAAGCGCTGTGTTTGTTGCGCTAAAGTCAAATAATTCCGGTGTGCCTATTTTTGTTATTGCCATAATTTAAATAAATGTTATTGTTCCTGTACCGGTTGTAAAAGTTATTACAGAGTCTGTACCAATAATAACTGGAGTTGGTGTATTTAATGTTCCTGTAACTGAAAAAGAACCGCCTTCAGATGTTGCGTATCTTATAATTACTACTCCAGAGCCGCCTTGACCGCCTACTCTTTGAGCGTCAGTACCACTACCAGCGCCGCCGCCTCCACCGCCGCCAGTGTTTGCAGTACCTGCTGTAGCTTGACTAGAACCATCAGTTCCTCCGTTTCCGCCACCTTGTGTACCTGCTCCAATACTAGGAGCGCCAGTATAACCGCCGCCGCCGCCGCCGCCGCCTCTTGGCGTATTTGTTCCGTCTATTCCAGAAGTAGCACGACCAGATACAGCCGAATCATTACCTCCATCATATCCGCCGCCTGTTGTTGCTGACGAACCTAGTCCAAATGCACCGCCTCCTCCACCTGAAGAATCTGTATTTCCATTTACATCAGAACTCCCCCCATTAAATCCAGAAGTAGCACCTGTGGCTGAACCTCCTGCTCTAGGGGCTGGATTATTTGCATTTCCTCTCGAACCGCCACCACCACTAGCTCCATTAGCTCCTACATAAATGTTATCTCCTACAGCAGCAGTAAAGCTTATTCCTGTTCCGCCGCCGCCGCCGCCTATGGCAGTTTCAGTTACAGGTCCACCTGCACCACGACCTTCAAAATTTAAAACCGAAGAGTTTCCATTAAATCCTTTTGACCAATCTGGCTCGCTTGGACCTTGTGTCCCTGGCAATCCGCCTTCTCCAACTGTTACTGTATATGCAATATTTCTTGACATTCTCCCAGTACTTCCAGTTGCGGGAACTGAACCTCCCCCTACTTCTGAATTGTAACTTGGTATGTACGCTCCTGCACCGCCGCCGCCGCCTTCGTTTCCGCCGCCGCCGCCGCCGCCGCCTACAACAAGATAATCTATATTAAAAGTAGCTGGTGGATTTGCTAGGTTTACAAAGTTTTTCCATACGTTGTCTCCCGTATAGTGTTGCATAGTAGATGCTGACCCTTGTGAATCTTGAGTGTCATCATTACGCATCATTCCTTCTGCTGGTGTTCCTGAGAAAGCTCCACCCGTAGGCATTCTAAGACCCGCTTCTGAATAAACAGAAACTAAATTGTCTTGCCCTCCCATGTACCCGTGGATTTTGCAATAATAACTAGCAACACCAAAATCAGTAGTTACCGTTATTGTAACATCACCTGAATAAAAAGTATATGTTATACCCCCCACTGCTAAAGTGCCTTCATTAACAGTTCCTGTATATGTAATACCCGTAAGACCATTATTTAACACAGCAATAGGGTGTGCACTAGGAACTCCTGTTAGAACAGTAGTGCCTATTCTAAGACCAAACTTACCATATACACCATTAAAATTATACTGATTACCGCCTGAGTTTATAACAGTAACAGCATTAGTTGCATTTAAAACATAATCAGGATTACCTGGATTGAATTCAGTTAAGTCTTTTATTACCTTAGTTGTTGCCATAATTTATTTTTCTACCCAAGTTAATGTTTCTTCATCCCAAACATAAACCCCTCCTGGCTTATCAGAAATAGGTTTAGTAACTGGAGCTTTCCATTCTTGACTTTCTTCATTGTAAATCCAACTTAGATAAGGTTTGTCAGGATGTTCTGTCCATGCTAAAACACTCTCACTCCAATACCAATGCTTTTCTTCAGGTCTAGGTGTTGGTGGTTGCCAGTAGCAAGTAGACTCATCTAGTGTCCAGCTTGCATAGGGCTGCTCGCTATAAAAAGCATCTCTTACAGGGTCGTAGATATATCCTACTCCTGCATAATTTTTTCTAAAAGGTGTGCCTCCTAATTTGTGCACGCCTCCCTGAGTATTGTATGACGTTCTTTTGCATCCGCCGTAGTAGCCTTCCCAGTATGCTGAGTTGTCAAACTCTACTTGAGGAACTGCTCTCATCTCTTCAAGCTTCGCTTGTATCTGGTCTTGTATAACTTGTAGCTCTGCCTTAACAACCTCTTCATCTTGAGTGTAGTCAACCTCTTTTTTACTTTCTTCAAGAGCTTGGATTTCTTTTTGTATAGCTGAAGAGTCTCCCTCTTTCATGACTATCTCATCCGCCCCCGTGTACATTGCAGTTACTCTGCACAGCGCATTGGATATTGCAGTGTTTAAATTTTCTATCTCTGTCACTAACGCTTCTGTACCTTCCGCTTCTAATATCTCCATTTGCGATACAAGGTCTGCTCCTTCTTCAGCTAGGGTATCTTTCTCTGCTTGTATAGCCACGTTTAGAGCATCTACATCTTCTTGGGCTGGTGGGTTCTCTCTGTCTGAGTATAATGCATTTAGTTCTGCCTGTAAACCTTCTAAAGTATCACTTGTATTTTTAGAGTAATACATATTTTTAAGAGCTACATAACCATCACTCGCTCTGTTGTCATGCTCAATAACATTTTTTTCCTGCTGCGCTTCACTAAGTCGAGCATATTCACTTACCGTGAACTCCTGATTTGATATTTTTGCGTAGTATGCCATATTAGAATGTTATTGTTGCGCCTGAAGCAGCTGTAGTTATTGAATAAAAATATACACCTGACGGCATATTAGTTGTATCTCCATTTACACTTTGTACAGCTGATGTAGTCGTTCCATTTACTACCACACCTGCGGTAAAAGTTGCAGACGATACTTTATTTCTTATTATCACTATTCCTGAGCCTCCAGCGCCGCCGGATGTATCTGTTGATGCTGCTGAAGAGCCGCCGCCGCCGCCGCCTGTATTAGCTGTTCCATCAAATCCAGGGCAGTTAGAGCATTGTCCTGTACCTGCGCCGCCGCCTGCCGTTGCTGTACCTCCTGCGGTATTTCCTCCTGCGGCCGAATCTGAGCCGCCGCCGCCGCCTCCGCCGCCTCTTGCTATATTTAATCCATCTATATTAGTTGTTATTCCGCTACCTCCATTACCTGCGGCTACAGAGCCAACTCCGTTTGCTCCGACACTGCCTGCGCCACCTCCTCCTCCGGCCGCCCATAAAAAAGCAGAATTACCACCAGAATTACCTTGTGAAGGATTTGTAACTGGGTTACCTGGAAGTAAAGTTGAAACATTATTTACACCTGCTCCTGCCCCTGAACCACCGTCAGAGCCATTTCCTCTGTGTATACCTGCGCCGCCTCCAGTAGCAGTAATATTAGAAAATACAGAATCTTGACCATTAGTCACAGAAGAAAAGTTAGGGTATATGCCTTTTGCTCCCCCAGCTCCAACCGTTATTGGATAAGGGGTAGAAGATGACAACGCTAAAGGTGTGCCCCCAAAATTAGTTAAATATCCACCTGCGCCGCCGCCGCCTGAACCACTTCCAGAAGCGCCGCCGCCGCCAGCAACCACTAGGTACTCACTGTCTAAAGAACTTGTAGCAGCCGCCTCCTTTAGATTTCTCCACTCGGCTGTGCCTGTTTCGTCAGTATATACTTCTGTGCGTTTAGTCTCAGTGTTTTCTCTGAGGTCTCCGATTGTAGTAGTTGTACGTTGAGCAGTAGTGCCCTTTACCCAGGTAAGCCCTCCAGCATTACCACTCATGTCAATTACATCTGTAGTTACTTTGGTTGTTGCCATTGAGCTCTAGTTTAATTTATTACTATTATCTGGATAGCATTAGCCGCCGTAACAGGTGGATTTGTTACAAATGTTAAGGTGTTTGTTGATACTGTCCAATTAGCAGCCCCAGATGAATCTAAATAATTTTGTGTTACCCCGCTTATACTTACTAAACAATTTTGTGCAGCTGTAGGTGTTGAACCTAGAGTCAATGCTCCTAACGAAGAACCAGTGCCTTGAAATTGATTTATTGAACCAAATCCGCAACTTGATCCTCCATAAGCTATAGATCCGCCATAACTTGCTCCATGTACGGAACAATAGTAATAAAGTGCAGGGGTGTTTTGTGTTATTCTTAATCTTACTCTTCTTGTTACGTAAGAATTAAAGTTAGTTGAGTTCGCATAATCACTTTGTGATACAGGCGTAAAAGTATTTGCAGAAGTGCTTCCATAATATTGAATACCGGTTGCATATGGATTAGAGGCTACAGAAGTTCCTATAACTATAGGGTGGCCATTGTTAGAACTATCATCTTGATTAAATTCATAAGTAAAACCTCTAGGCAATACTATTGTAGGTCGTGAAGCGCCGTCGACTACGTAAACGCTACCGGCTACAGTAATTACTTGTTCAGATGTTTGATCTAGTAAAAGCTGATCTGTCGCAACTGCTTTAGTTTGTATGCCTCCTCCAACTTGAACACTATTTACAACTGTTCCGTCGTTTTCTTTAATTTGTGCAATATTGCCTGGAGTTATTTCTTGATTCGTTCCTGCGCCATCACCACCCGCTAAAGTCCATAAAGCAACCGTAGTGTCTAATGTTATTGCAACTGTATCAGTAGGAGAAACACCCGTATTAATATAAGTTCCTCCTGAAAAAGTAATTGTGTCTCCGTTTCCTACGGTTTCTGTGCCTGTGTCACCTGAAATGTCAAAGCCCGTAAAGCCACCAGCTGGTGTTACCCAAGTACCATCACCTCTTAAAAATGTAGATGATGATCCGCCCGTAGGTACATAACCTACATTAGTGGTACCGTTGTATGTGTGAGCAATAACCTTAACATCTCCCGTTGTTGGGCTAACAGTTAAAGGACTACCGCTTGAGGCGATAGGCGTTCCTGCATCAACCGTAGTTACAGCGCCGGATGCAGATATTGTAAATCCTGCCGAGGTAACACTTGAAAAAGAGATACCCGATCCTTTCGTTATTGTGATTGTGTCATCTGTTGCTGTTCCTCCTGGTTTTGTACCATCAAGAGTTAGAACAACGTCTGTTGAACCAGACGCGCCTAAAGTATAGGTAGTGTCTAGGTTAGCTGGTGGGATTTGAATGTTTGCAGTACCTGCATACCCCACTATAAAGTCTACCGCTGCAAAATTGGTTGCTGGGCTGAAATCTGAAAATTTAACTGCCATAATTTGTTTATTCTGTTATTAAGTTTTGACTTGTGCCTTCTGTTACTATTTGAACAGATAGCTCGGTTACAATGTCTTGTAGACCAGGAGCTGATGTTCCAGGAAAATTTAATCCTATAAAATTACCTATTGCAATTAAATTAGCCATATTACCAGAGCGCTATAATGTTAGATGCGGTTGTTCCCCCTGTAGCCCATACTTTTTTTACATGTACTGGGAAAAAACTTCCAGCCAATACTCCATTAAAAGTTATAATATCTCCAGCAACTGTAGTCACTCTTAAATTACCCGCTGTTCCTATGTAAAGAACTGCGCCTTCTTGATTGCTTCCGTATATAGCGTATGTTTTACCTGTTGCAGCAAAAATGTTTTGAGCAACATCTAATGTTGTTCCATTGACAACTTGCTTTACAGTTGTCTGTGTGCCATCGGTTGTGTTAACTATAATCATTCCTATTTGAACACCTGCCTCTAAAAAGTTTAAAGTGTTTAGGTTACCAATGTCTGTTCCTACTCTGTTTGCGTCAATCAATTGTGTTGCGCTACCAGTAGTAGTTGTGCCGTTTACACCATCGAGTCCCGTGTTGGGTATGTCAGTATTGTCACTTGGATAAACGCTCCATGCCTTTCCGGCTTGTAATTTTTGATATGCCATTTTTTATTTTTTATATGGGAATACTCGATTTAGTGTATCGCGTCTGTCATCACATCCGCAATCGGAATTTGTAGCCTCAGCAACTTTATCAACCACATACTTTATTCCTGTGGCTGATGTAAATTTTGCTACGCTATCTCCAAATCCTTTTGATTTCATTTAATTATTTTTTACATCCAAAATTATTAGCATAGTTAGCCATAGCTACCACACTCTTTGAATATTTGTTTGTACTTTTCATAATAGAAGATGCAGCACTACAAGTACTTGAGCCTGGCATATTATTTTTTACCCATCGGGTAAACTTGCCTTGATTCTTTTCCTTTATCTCTGGAAAAGCTCCTTTTTTGGTTCTGCCTCTAACTGCCATTACTTTTTTATTAAAGAGCTAACGTGTTGTTTTACACTACCCTTCTCTGAATGAGATGAACGTACCATAGAGTGGTCTCCACCGTAAGCATGTCCATAAATTCTTTTAGACATCCCTTTGCTTTCGTCTCTACGTGCTTTAAAACTTTGAGATTTTTTTCCGTTTTTTGCTCCTAGAGAGTCGTCTAGTCGAGCGTTATATCCTTGATCCATAATTGAAAATTTTTAAATTATAAATACAAAGATAGTAATATTTTCTTTGCCTATTTTCTAGACTTAGCTCCAACGCATTTCCAGCGCTTTCTCGATAAATTGTTTGGGGTGTTGGGGTCGTTCTGTTTTTTTTTGCTCAAGCGTTTTTTTATGCCTAAACTTCTAGCGCAGTAGCTGTCGCCCTTTGAAGTGCCCGGCTTTACTCTAGGGCCTCCGCCCTTAGCTTTACCCGCCTGACCGTAGCTTACTCTTTTACCCGTAGAGGTAACTTTTACTTTTGCCTTTCCCTTTCGTGGTGTTGCCATTTATGATTTTGTGTGAGTATAGCCTCTCGCTTTTAAACGGTTGTGTTCTGCCATTGTCTTAACAATTTTTACTATTCCCGTTTTACTAAACATTTTGTGTATTTTAAATTTTTTTGCCATTATGCGTTTCTTACTGTTGATGTATTTCTAATAAATTGCGTTCTTCCGCCTGAAGCTTTTTTCTTTTTAGCTGTGGCTGCTAATGCGCGCTTGCTTAATCTTTTTGCTTTCGCTAAAGGCAAACAGCGGTCAGGATTTTTTTTGTTCTTGCTTGTACCGCAAGCTCCTTTAATCTTTCCGTCAGTTCCTATACGAACCCACTTCTGGTCACGCCATTTTTTAAGCTCACCCATTACGTTTATCTATTCTATCTTGCTTTTTTTTAGCTCTGTATTTTGCCATAGCTGTTCTTTTTTCTTTTCCTTTTTTCCAAGAACCTGCAGCAAATCTTTCAGCTCTTTTTTTGCTTTTAAACTCGTACAATTCACCCGCCGCTAATGCTTCGTCAATAGATTGCTTTTTTTCTTTTCCTTTTGCTTTAAAAGTTACACTAGGATGTGCGATATGAACAGTTTTGCCGCTACCACTACGAGATGGTTCATTAGGTGAAAACTCCATAAAAACAGTTTTATCTTTGCCAGACTTATTTCTTGCTAGATTTCTTAAATGCTTTTTGCGTTTCTTTTTAATCGGGTCGGGCATAACTATTTCATTTGAGCCCCAGCTATTCTATCTGCTTGAGTAGGGTTGGGATTATTATCGATGCCAGCTTTTACACTAAGCATACCAAATGCAGGCCGCTTAGACTTGCGGGATTTTTTGTTCATCTTACTCATCTCTATTTATTTAAGTGTGAGCCGTCGCATTGTCCATCTGTATTAGATGTATTACCGCACTGGCACATAGGTTGATTTTTCATGTCTTACTTTTTTTAGCATAGTTAGGGTCCTTACAATATTTGCTTGCCGCCATATTCGCATAAGCCGAAGGGTACTTGTCAAAAGTACGTTTAGCCCAAGCAATACCCGATGGGCAAATCTTGTTTCCCTTTTTTTTAGTTCGTCCAGCCATTAGTAGCCAGAGTTCATTTTCTTCTCCATCCCATATCCTGGGTTGTTTTTAATTGTTCCATTCATCATTTTTGAAAATGAATGGGCTTGAGCTTTCCCTACTGCGTTGTAAGGGAATGTTCTTTTTTCTCCGTTAGGTAATTTTACTGTAGGCATAATTAAGCTGTTGTTATAGGTTTCTTTGTTACAAATGTAGTTCCGAATACACCAGGTGTACCCACTTTTTTCGTTATATTATCAATATCTCTATTTCTAAAGTTAAGAGATTGATACTCATCGAAAGTTCTAGGACCCATAGTCCCATATCTAGTGTCACCTACAGGATACGATCCTCGTCCTTTTTTTTTCATCATCATGATTTAGTTAATTGTTCTTGTTGTCCACGCCTCACCGTTCCAATGTCTAATTGTTTTGGGCGCTTCTTTTTTTGCTACTGCTTTTTTTTCTGCTGGTTTTTTCTCAGCAGCTTTTTTCTTTGTTGCCATAATATTATTTTTTAGTTTTTAAGTCGGATAGTTTTTCTATCATTTCTTTTTGCATGTCGATGATCATCTGTTCAAGCTGATCATTACGAACCTCCATTTGATTATTAATTGATGACAAAGACTCGTTTTTCTTTTGAAGTTTGTTAACCTCATCCGGCTGCTGACCTATGATGGTATAGACAACCATACCTAGTGAACTAACTAGTGTACCAACGATAGCTACAAATAAATCTTTGTTTACAGGAGGTATTTCTATAAAAGCCAAAAACAATAGTAAAGCTACGATTAATATAAATATACCTGCAGCTCCTAGGTAATGTCTAATCTCTTTTCTATCGTTCGTCATAATTCAATATCTTTGATACAAAGTTATAAAATTAAATCTAATGAAAAATAAGCGTACAAGAGACTACATGAAATACTGGAGAGTCATCCGTTATTTCGTAAAACGAAAATACCAACTTAACACCGCGGAGCTAGACATGCTCTTCTTTCTCTACAGCGAAGAATACTTTACCGTCGATACTTTTAAAGAGTTTAACGAACTTCTTGGGTGGAACAAAAATCGTTTTACCAAACTAAAGAAAGAGGGATGGATAGAGGTTGTTAGTAACGCACGCCCCGGCAAAGTTAAGAGCCTATACGGCATTACATACAAGACCAGCCATATGATGAACTCGATATATAATAAGCTAGAGGGGGGTTATATTCCTATGGATAAGACTAAAAATCCTATGTTTTTATCTAAAGTTGGCTACAGCGACAAGGTCTACCGTAACACTATAAAGAAAATGAACGAGGCTATACGACAAGAACAATGTCATTCTCACGAATTATAGTATAGGGCTCGTCGTGTATAAGCATGGTATATCCCGCGCGCTTGTCGTAGTATATCTCACTGTCTTTGTCAATTGCTACAACGTCAGTGCCTACCTCAATAATGCGCCCCTTCTTATACCGAAGCTGATTGGCATCATCCGCAGACAAAAGAAGTCCCGATGAGGTCTTAAGCTCCTCCTCAATTGTTTTTATTACAACGTATTTTCCTATTGGTTTCATAATTTTAATATTTGTTTTCCTACCGCTTCAACTACATCTACCGTAACTGCATTTCCGCACATTTTATATCTCTGTGTGTTTGATATTAAACCTTCAGTTCCAAACTTTGTCCAATCATCTGGGAATCCTTGTAGCCTTTCGCACTCTAAGGGAGTTAATTTTCGTATAGAATTTATAAATTGATCTGTATTATTTCCCGAACCTGATGAGGCATGTAATGTATTGGCTAATTTTTTTTTATGTCTACTCACCACTTTACCTTTCCGATCTCTATAATACCCTAAAACATAATTATCTTTTTGAACACTAGTTAGCGTATTGGTAGAATTGTCATTTCTTATTTCTAATTTTTGAGGTTGATTCATATACTTTCGTGTTCTAGCTGATCCAATATTTATTTTGTTGTTTTTAATAATTCCCTTACTTTCTCTTGTGATAGGAAATATTTGTCCTCCACTTTTGTTTGAAGTATATCCGACAAGGTACACTCGCTCTCTATTTTGGGGGAGAAACCACTTTGTATTAAGCAATTGCCATTCAAGTCTATAGCCCCCAATGTTGGTAAACGCTTGCAAGATTGCCGCAAAGTCTTCGCCAGAGTTTGAGGAGAATGTGCCTTTAACATTTTCCCAGATAAAAAAATCTGGTCTGCATTCTTTGA
>Ga0209337_1002554_pt1 | contig 13116 bp, 13 predicted proteins | sample LinPmetageLP53_FD_184044 | JGI IMG/M metagenome (GOLD analysis project Ga0209337, IMG submission 184044) | Marine viral communities from the Pacific Ocean - LP-53 (SPAdes) (version 2) | ecosystem: Environmental > Aquatic > Marine > Oceanic | place: Pacific Ocean | collected 2010-02-08
TGTAGCCCTTGAGGAACTAGATGCTTCAGATACAGCAGTCAATTCAATGACTATTCGTATTAGAGTAATCGGTTTCTAGACTAAGATCTAGTCATATTTTTTTTCTTAATAATGTTTATATATGACCAATTATATCAATTATTATGACTTATACCAATCATAATGCAAAAGATATTGCTGCTGATGGTGCTGTAAAAGCAGGTCATGGTGTAATTGTTTCAGTTCATGTAACTAAAGCAGGTGCTAGTGGAGACAAAGTAGTGTTCCATAATGGAGATGCTAACTCAGATCCAGTAGAATTTACAGTATATGGAGAAGGCATTCAAAACATACAAGATGTCATGAGAAGGTTTGAAAACGGTATATATGCAGAAGTTACAGGTTCTACTGCTAAATACATCGTAGTGTTTAAATAATCTTTAAATATCAAGTGACTTATATTAGAATATGGTTACTACAACTACATATTGCTCCGTTGGAGATATTAGTGATTTCTTAAGAGTTCCCATAACCAGTACAACTACTCCAAACAAGGAAATGGTTCGTAAAATAATTGCAAGAAAAGAAGAGGAATTAGACAGAAGAATAGGTCATACTTGGAAAACAAAGAAAATTACAAGAGAAGTTCATGATTTACCTTTACTATATACATTTGGATGGGGTACTCCAATATTCTTACAACATAGAAATATACAGATTTTAAATACTTCAGAAGGTGATAAAATAGAAATTTGGAAGGGAGAATCAGATTCATGGGAAAATATTGTAGGTCAAGATCAATGGTATCATTGTGAGTATGAGAGAGGAACTTTACATTTAAGAGGATACTTGTTTACAATTCTAAGAAAAAACAGAGTTAGAGTGACTTACAGATATGGTGGGGAAAACTTTGCAGGTGACACAGAAATACCATTAGATGTTACAGATGCAGTTATTAAGATGGCATCAATAGAAATAATGAATACATCTTTCCGTATGGATGAGATACCAAGTGGAGGAAGTGTATCTCCTAGTGAAAGTAAAAGGTATTGGCAAGAAGACATAGACCTATGCGTGTCAAATCGCAGGGAAGTGTTTGTTGTACCTTGAGAAACAGTGTATTGTATAGACGTATTCAAGCTTTTAGAATGGTCAAAGAAGCACAAGATAGAAGCATAAAAGCTAGGGTTTTAGATTGGGATGATCCAGCAGAAAAATTAGGATATCAGGAAATAGAAGTAGACGGTGTAGCATACAAACTTCCAAAAAGCACTAAACCTAATGAAATAATGATTAGCGAGAACATCTCTCAAACTGAACTGTTAGGTCATCTTACAAATGTTGCTAATAAAGAACAAAACATAAAGGACAATGATCCACCTGACCAATACATAGAGTTTGGTACTTGGGATAGAAAACGTAAGGAATTTTATAATAGCAATATAAATTATCCTGACGGTTGGAGAAAACCAATATTTCCTGCTGGTAAAAGCAGTCCAACTGATACATCATATGGTAAAAAACCAAACATACAAATGATCAGACAGTGGGTAGACAATGTTAAACTTGCAGGTAAGTCACAAATGGAATTGGAAAAAGAGTATAATGTAATGTATGATCAAGATTCAATTAAAACTGGATGGACTAAGGAAAAAATGGACAGATTAATAAATTCTATAGCATTTGTAGTTGCTAGAAAAATATGGTATGTTGGCAGAAAACCATCAGGTATGTCAGATACAGAATGGGATAATGATACTAGACATATGAGACCTAATGATCAGAGTTACAGTACAGGTCAAAAAGGACGTAAATATGGTGATAAAGGAACTGTAAGTGGTGGATCGGTAAAAATATTTGATCAAACTGAAAATTGGGGAAACAATGGTAATCCATACGTTCAAGACGAATATTCTTATACCAGTGGCGACCCAGATGAAAGAGGAGAAGAAGAATGACAATACTAACTTATGATGCAGTAGATGATGTTATTGACCTATTAAGGACTAAATGGTCTAGTTTACGCCCACCTCATATCACTAAAGTATGGGAAAAGAGAACAGTAGGTTTTATAGATGACAGGAGTGACGAGGTAATTGTGTCTCCAAAAGGTGAAAATATAGAGGTATTTGGTCTGGGTGGAAGTGCTTTTTGGCACGAACAGATAATTGAGTTGGATATTCGTACATATCAAAACATCAAAAGACACGATAAAGTTGTAAAAGAGATAGTAGGAATCATAAAAGATAACATAGTAGGAGACACATATACTGATTTACGAGTAATAGGTTCATTTAGTAGAAACTTCCAGTTTCGTAACATGTTCAACTATGTCATAACATTATCATACAGAAAGGCTAACCCTGTTTAAAAATCTTTATATACCTTAACTACCTCATAAAATCATGACAAGAAGTGTGACAACACAATCATCTGGTGTATTTACTGGTGGTAGTGTATCTGTTGGATATGGCTATGAAACAGCATTTGGTACAGCTCAAGGATCAATAGATAAAGTATTCGGTTTAAATACTAAAGTAACAAGTTTAACGTTAAATACAAGTCAAGTATCTCTTAATAAGTTAGGTCAAGTAGAACCAACTAAATTCTACTTTGGTCAACAGTCAGGATCTCTAGGTATTGGTTTTGTTCTTGATGACGAGGAATCACATAGAATATTTAGATGTCTTTATGAAAATAGTGGATCAACACCACAAACTCAAAGTGGAAGTGCTTTTAATTATCCATCATCATTAGGTGAAAACACAACAGGAGTCAAAACACCTGCATCAATAACAACCAGAGTTCAAATACAAAACGGTTCCAAAATATTGACAAGATCATTACAAGGATGCATAGTTAACAATTTAACATTAAACACAGCTATTGGTGAAACTGTAAATGCTACTGTTGACATGATGTTTGCAGAAGAAAGTACTGCTGATGTAGAGGCAGACAGTGGAACTATTACAGCACAAACTGCTATCAATAGTGCAACATTGACACCTTACACATTCGCTCATGGTGAATTAAAAGTAGGAACAGGTACAAGTGGTGCATTGGCTACAGTATTTGATGTTCAAGATATAGATGTTTCATTTGCAACAAATGCTGAATTACTATTTGGATTAGGTAAACACTATGCACAAAATGCATTTAGAAAAGTATTTGATATTGGTGGTAGATTTAAAACAACTATCAAAGATGGTGCTTTATTACAATATGTTATTGATCAATCAATTATTGGAACAGAGACAGAAACACTTGTTCCTGTCAGTGGAGTTGGATTAGTATTGACATTCACAAATGGTACTAAATCAATTAAGATAGAATTTGGTGGAGTTTCACTAACTGACCACAGTGCAAGTGGATTAGAACCAAATGAAGTATTGTTTGAAGAGGTTAACTTCAAGGCAAAATCTTCTAAAATCACAGTAGATTCATCATAAGACTTATAAATAAGCACATTTAATTGTTTTCAATGACTTTAATACCAATTAATATTACATATAATGGCAAGCCTGCCGTTGTTGAATTTGAGGATTCACTGACATTTGGTGACACAGAAACATTAATTGGAGCATCTGTTGATCTTAGTGACGTAACAAAACCTAAAATTGATTTACCAAGATATAGGTTAAACTTGCTATCATTGACAATAAAAAAGGCACCATTTCCAGTAGGCAATACAACTGCAATAAAAATGCAGGATTCTAAAATTATAAAATCGATACTAAAGGAGATAGTGAAGGTACACCCTTTAACGACATATATAGAGGACTGGATGGAAACATTCATGAGCTCAGAGGAAATGACAAACTTAGATACGCAATCTACTACCACTGCGCCAGCCAGTTCGGATGGGACAAAGAAACGGTTGACAAGCAAGAAATAGACTATCTAAAGAAGCTGTTTGCAACGCATGTTGATGCAATGAACAGTGCTAAATCTAGCGGTTCCATGCCTCCAATATCTAAGAATATGAGTAAAAACTTTAAATAGTTATTACGATATTTATATATCATGGCATTATCTGCAAATCAAAAAGAGGAAGCATATATTCAAGCCTTTATTAAGACATTAAAGGATCTTGCAAAGAACGGAGATCAACTAAATGGAGTTCAACTAAAGGGTGTAGAAGGAATGACAAAATGGATGACTCAGATGTCAAATACCAATACTATACAAAAAACAACCTTAAAAACTGAAAAAATGAAAAAAGAACTTGGAGAAAAAGAATTAAAAACAAGAGAAGCACTAAAAAAAGCAGACGAACATCTTGTAAAACTTAGACATAATTTAAATATTCAACAGGAAAGAGAGCACGGTCAACAAGTAAGAAGAAATATTAACTTGAGACATAACATGGATAATTTTAATGATGGACTAAACTTTGTAAAAAAATCACTAACTGGTGGATTTGGTTTTCAAGCAGCTATGAATAAAACAATTACAAAAATGGCTGGTATGACTAGAAGTTATCAAGAACATCAAGTAGCAACTGATCAATTAAAAGAATCAAGTAAAGAAACTGACAAGGCATATAAAAAATTACAACTTCTTACTAAAAATAAAGCACCTAAAGATAAAATAAAAGAAGCTCAAGATGCGTATGACATTGCATTTAAAAAGAGAGAAGGTGATCTTGGAAATGTTGCACATACTAAGCAACAAGCAAAACCAACACTTGGAAAAATGGAACCAATATTTAAAAGATTGGGCAAGGTCGGTGACTTTCTAGGCAAAAAGGCAATTCCTATTGGATTAGGACTCGGTGTGGCTGGTATACTTATGAGTGTTATTGTAAAGGCTTTTAGTGCTTCTCCATTATTTGGAGCTATGATGAAGCTGATGAAGTTCATGGTTACCCTTGTTCTCATGCCAATAGGTACGTTCTTTGGAGCTTTGCTTAGACCTATACTAATCATGTTGCTTAGAAAATTCATAGTACCATTCTATTCACATTGGATGCCAGTATTAATGGATCTAGGTACAGAAATTGGTAATTGGATTACTGAATTAACACCAGATAAAATTGCTACAGCAATTTCAAATTTTCTCACAGGAAAGCCTACTGATGGAGATGCTGATGGAGATGGAATTCCTGATGAAGATGATAATAAATTTGATGAAAATCCTTTCGATTTCTTTACTGAAATGAAAGACTGGTGGGAAGAAGAGAAAAGAAGAAAACAAGCAGATTATGAAGCTGGTAATGTTGGTGCATTTGATGCTTCTGGATCTAGTGGTGATAATTCAATAATAAATCCAAATGATATTGAAAAAGCAGCACCAGATGCTGATATGAATAAAACAGATGATAAAAAACCACTTGATGTAGAAGCAACACTTGCTGGTGGTGAAAGACAACCAGATGGTTCTATTTTACTTCCAAATGGAGATGTGATAAAGGATGGTGTAACATATAAAAATGCTGATGAACAATCCAGTTCTACTAATACATCTCAATCTAATCATACATGGGGTGATGGTTCAAATGATGACTTTGGAAATTATCAACCACCAGTTCCAGAAGAATCTAGAGAAATGACAGAAGCCGAAAAAGATAGAGAATTAATGTTTACTGATCCTCAAGCATGGCAGGCTAAACAAGACAAGATGGCGGCAGATAAAAAACAAGCAGAACAAAAAATATGGATGGATAAGCAAGCTAAAGCAGAAGAATTAAGAGCTGAACAAGCTGAAAGAAGTAAAATAGCTAGGGAAGAAGCAGCAGCAGCATTAGCTAAACCAAATACTAGAAACATTGATGCAGTAATAGCTGCACAGGCAGCAAGAAATGCAGAACAAGAAAAAGTAGAAACTGAAAATACAAGATTTGCTAATACTCCATCAGCAGGAAAATTATCAAGTAGTTTGAATGCAGGTGCAAATGTGGGAGCAGCAATGACTAAAAATGCAAGTAAAAAACATACAATGGGAAGTAGTCAAAGAGGTAGTGACATAATGAGAGAATATTGGGCTTCCAGAGGTGTTACAATGGCAGCAGAAGGGTTTGATGGCATGGTTAATTCACCTACAATGTTTATGGCAGGTGAGGCAGGAGCAGAACATGTAAAGGTAACACCTAATGGTCAAGGTGGTGGAGGTAGTAACATTACAATAAACATACAAAACATGAATGCAGGTGATGATGACTTGAGAAAACTAAAGAAAACTATATTAGAAGTTATACAGCAATCATCTGCTAACAGAGGAAGATTATGACAGAAATATACTTGGTAAAAACAGGAGGTACTGACATAGGCACGGTATATCAAATATCCAATATTAATAATTTTAGTTGGTCAGTAGAAACACCTGTTACGCCAATGCCATTGCCTGAAGACTCACACGAAGAAAACATATTGGTAAAGATGGAAGGCAATACAGCAAAGATTGATGTTTCTTGGACAATGAGTGAGGGTGCATATTTTGGAGAATTAAACAGTAGTAATGTATTTGTACCTGATAATAATCTAACTGCTTTGGAACAAATTAACGAATTTAAAACATTTGCTCCTATATCAATAGGTGATTCGTTTGAAATAAGAATTATTGACCAAGATGCACCATCTAAAGTAGTATTAACAGATAAAGGTACTATAAATAATATTAGTTTTAGCGTAAGTGGAGGTTCTCCTATAGTTTGGAATGTAAACTGTTCATTTTATGTAGGAGCTGTTGTCGCTTCTTTGGAAGCAGATATTCCTTCTTCACCTACAAGTGTTGTGATATCTAATAGTAGTTCAGTTACTGGATTTGACTTTGTGGTTACACCATATGACGGATATGCAACAGAGCCTACTGCTGGAACTGCTTCTGAAGTAACAGGTGTGAGGCTTAAATATAAAGTAAAAGGTGGAACATGGGTTTATGAAACTATATTAGCAAGTGCTTCAAATTTAAGTAAAAATAGTACTACAGCTAAATGGGAAGGTAATAAGACAGTTACTGCTGGAAAATATACAGTAAACATAGCTGAAGTAAATGGTTATAGTGAGGATGCAAATTTGTATAGTTATAAGAGAGGTGCAACTTCTACAACTTCAACAGTAACGGTGACATAGAAATATGCCTAACATAAAAGCTGTAGTGATCAGAAGACCTACACCATTTGACGGATCTGGGAATACAGCTTATATAACAGGAATGACTAATAGAATAATGACTACTCCAAAAAGAGTAAATGTTGTACAAGAAGGACTAAGGGCATCTGACAATATGTCAATGACATTATCTGCCGAACATGATGTTCAACAAAATGATGAAATATATTATATTCAGGATTTTTTAGATACATCAAGTCTTAAGGCTGTATGGAATTTTTATGGTGGATTTAGGGATGAAAGTGGATATGAACATGATGATGTACTAGATTCTAATGATGAACATGTTATGCCTAACTGTGTTGATTCTACTGTATCAAGTGAAATTGATATGGATTCTCGTTACAAGGGTTATTATAAATTTAAAATAAATGCTTTGGCACCATCAAAAACAAGCGTAGAGATAATAAAACAGTTTAAGAATAATAATACAACTTCATCAAAAATACCAGTAATGGATATGTCAGGTGATTTTGATATGATTTTTCATTTTAAATCATTGACAAACAGTAGCAGTTACAACAATATGTGTATATTTGATAACTATGATCATGCAACGTCAGGTGGAAAAGGATTAAAAGTAAACATAAATTCACAAAGTAATACTATAACCATAACAGCAGATGATGGTACAACTGAAAGAATCATGGTTGCATCTAGTGTACCTACATATAATGTATTAGCATTTGTAAGAATTAAAAGACAAGATGGGGTGTTTAAGTTATATTTGGATGGTATTGAGAAATCATTAACATACAGTACTCTTGCTGGTGATCTCAATAATACTAAAAATATTCATTTGTTTAAGGAAAAAAATGAAACTAGTAATGCTTATTCAGATGGTTTTTATGGAATACCAATACAGTTTAGATTCTATACTGGTTCATTGCCTGACAGTGAAGTAAAAAAATTACGAATGGCAAAACCTGTAAATACTACAATGAAATTTGGTGGAAAAATTTGGAAAGTTGAGCAAGGTTCAGGTGGTAAAAAATTGTCATGTGCAAGTCATTCAAGAGAACTTTTAGGTACTAATTTCAGTCAATGGAATTACAGTAATGTTCCTACAGACAATGCTATTGGATATGGTAATTACGTTGGTTCAAGAGTATATAATTTATACCAAAAAGGAATTACAACATTACAGAGAATAAGAATGGATGCAATACTTGAGGATATATTAAAATTTATTCCAGTAGCAGCTGGTGCGTATTCCTACTTTGCAGATGAACCTAGTACTACTTTTGTTGGTGATTTTTTGGCAGAAGGTTCACTTTTAGATATTATTAAAGTTATGATGCAATGTGATACTACTAAACATATGTTTGTTGTAACTCCTAGAAAAATATTATTTATTAATGAAGAAGTTGTAACCAATAATGTAATTAGTGAACATAATTATGATATTATAAGTTCAGGTAAAGATGACACTGGAACATGTAATTCGATAGTTGTACATGGCAGAAAACAAATATACACTGAAACAAAAACACTTTCAAATCTAGCTAGTAGTGCAAGATATACTTGGACAGCTAAACAGCAATGGACAGCACCAGATGGATATTATCCAGTTATTGAAAGAGCAGTTAAAGTTACAAGGGATGGAACTGAAATATTTGCTCAGCCAAATAAAAATGTTAATGGTTACTGGCAAGGTACTGGAAGTGATGTTTCATATACTGATAACACATATATTATAAATACTGATAACACTATGCAGTTTTGGAATCAAGATGATGCAAATTCACATACTTATATTGTAATATATGAATACACTTACACATATTCATTAAATTTGGTTACAGGGAGTGGAGTTGTATGGGCTTCAACTCAACATAAATCAGATTATGGTTCAACTCTTGCTATTGGTATATATCACAGAAACATACATGTCCCACAACTTTACAATGGTATTGATGTTGCGACTTTTAAAAATAACTATATAACTGATAATAAAACTATAAATACAAGACTTAGAGCAAAAACTTCAACTTTGATAAACAGTCTAACAGTTGGTCAAAAAGTAAGATATACTAACAGTGATGGAGTTACTACAGATCAAATTGTACGATATATAGAATATTCATACCCTGATGGCAATACTACTATAGAATTAGGTGAGTATATGTTTAGTGGATTTGATGTAGAAAAACAAACAGTTGAGTCATTAAGGTCATTAGATCAGACTACAAGTGTTTCTAAATACTAGTAATAAAAATCTTTATATACTTAATCACAATATGTTAGATATGTTCTGGAGCAAAACCCCACAAACTAATAATATTAACCCTAAACTTAATATCTGTGTTGTTAAGACCGATGAAAACGGTAATAAGACATGGCTTTATGGTCAAAATCAAGTTACCAATGATGGTGATATATACTATGCTACAAGAGCAGGTGTAAACCCAACATCCCAAGTACTCCCAGATCCTAACTTTTTCGATGCAGCATGTGTTCTTCAAAACCCTTCTAGTGCAGATACAATAGCAAAAACAGATACTTATGCAAATGTCAGTTCTCCAATAGTTACAACTGGAGCAGTACAAGACGTTGAGAGTGGATTCCCAAAAGTAAACGATACAACTACAGAAAATACTGGTAAAGACGTAGATGCAGTAACATACAAATTTACATGGACTACAGCACAAATTAATACCAGTTCAGGAAATGCAATTACTGGTGGATGTATTATCGACAGTGGTGATGCAACAGGTGACAGTGTTACAGGATCTTCTAAAATATTAACTCATTGGAACTTTGTAAGCCCATCTTCATTCCATAAAACAAATACTGATACATTGACACTCTATGTTAATCATACGATGAGTGGTCAAGCATAATGAGTATTAAAAATTTATTTCGCTTATTAGACAGAATTAATCTGAGAGAAACAGGCAGTACTGGTCTTGATACCAAGATATTGTTTGAAGAATCTACTCCATTTTTTCTAAAGAGTTCTACTGGTAAAACAGTAATAGGTAGGTAACACATGGCACGTAAGGGCTATGGTCGTAATAGTACACTAGTAAACACAACCACTCACGCAGATGATGGTACTTCTCCAGTAGGTTCTAATGAATGGAATGAGAATCCAAAGACAGACGGTATATTCGGACTAACAAAAAGCACTCAAGCAATATCAAGTAATGACATAGATGTTACAGATTCATACATAGAAGTGTCAAATGCTGGAGATATCTATACATTATCAGCAGTAACAACTTCACTTCCATCATCTAACTATCCTAGTGATTCAACTTCTTCAATATCAGAAGGAGATTTAATATATGTTGTAAAAGCATCTGGTGTAGGAACAGTAAATCTTAAGCATCAAAACGGTGGTGCAGGTGCAGGTAAAATCACCACGTTAACAGCAGGTGACAAAGCACTAAGTGCAACAGTACCAACAATCTTAATGGCTAGAACTATCGGTTCAGCTTTAGAATGGGTAGAATACGGTGGTGGTGCAGTAGCAGATAGTTCAATAACATCAGCAAAAATTGCAAACAATACAATAGTAAATGAAGATATTAACTCATCAGCAGGAATTGCACTTTCAAAACTAGCCTCAAATCCTCTAGCAAGAGCAGGTCATACAGGTACTCAGGCAGCAAGTACAATTTCTGACTTTGATACAGAGGTTGCAAACAATACAGCAGTGGCAGCAAATACAGCCAAGACAGGCATTAGTACTTCTCAAGCAAATGAAATTACTGCAAACACAGCAAAAACAGGCATTAGTACTGCACAGGCAACTTTATTATCTGCAACAGCAGGTACGGTAACGGCATCAAAAGCACTCATAGTAGATTCATCTAAGGATCTTACTGGCATTAATAATTTAACAGTGGCAGGTGATTTAACAGTAAACGGAACTAATACTATCATTAACAGTACAACATTAACAGTAGATGATAAAAACATTGAAATGGGAAGTGTTGCAAGCCCAAGCGATACGACAGCAGATGGTGGTGGTATTACACTAAAAGGTGCAACAGATAAAACTATTCTATGGGACAATACCAATGATAACTTTACATCATCAGAACACGTCAATATTGCAGATGGTAAAAAATTCAAAATAAACAATGTTGATACATTGACAGCAACTGCTTTAGGAAGTGCAGTTGTAGGATCAAGTCTTACGTCAGTAGGAACACTTGGAACATTATCAGTAGACAATTTAACTATCAATGCAAACAAAATAGAAGCAACAAATACAAACGGAGATGTAGAATTAGACTCAAACGGTACAGGAGTTGTTAAAGTATTAGGAAATACAAATGACGGTGCAATCACACTTAACTGTACTTCCAACAATCATGGTCAAACCATCAAGTCACAACCACATTCAGAAGGACAAACAAATACAATGTTATTGCCAAAGGGTACAAGTTCTACATTGGTGTCATTGGTTTCAACAGATACTTTAACTAACAAAACATTAGTAGCACCAGCATTAGGAACACCTGCAAGTGGAGTATTAACAAATGCAACTGGATTACCAGTAGGAGGAATAGCAACATCATCAGGAACAGCAAGTTCAACAACATTCCTTAGAGGTGATGGTCAATGGCAATCAGCAGGTGGTGGAGCTACAGCAGTACATCAATATACAGCACAAACATCTACAACATATTTAGGCACAGCATCATCATTCGGAACAGTAGGTAATGGAACGAGAGATATATATATTAAGAAAATAGATGCTAATAATGAAGGTGTATTTACAAAGATCTGGAAAAATGGAGCCGCTGTCGAGGTTCAAATTGCTTAGGTGGAATGATTGAATGACAATTACATATCACGCAGGTAGAAGGATACAAGGAACAAAGGTAGTAGATTATACAACACATAAATTTACAAGTACAGGTAATCAGAATTTTGTTGTAACAGGACAAGGACAAATAGAGTATCTTGTTGTCGCTGGTGGAGCAGGTGGTGGAGTGAACGGTTATAGTGGAGGTCGTGGTTCTGGTGGCGGTGGTGCTGGAGGATTTAGAACTAATGTATCAGGTGCTACAAGTGGTGGTGGAAGTAGTGCTGAAACTAACTATACTGTAACTGCACAAACTTATGTTATTACAGTTGGTACAGGTGGTGCTGGTGGAATACATACAGGTGGACAAAATGGTTCTGCTACTGTTGGATCTGATGGTGTAAATTCAAGTATTGTTCCTGCAAGTGGAACTTCAATTATTTCTACTGGAGGTGGCGGAGGTGGAGGACATGATAATTCAGCAAATTTTACAGGTCGTAATGGTGGCTCTGGAGGAGGAGCTCCAAATACAAGTAGTGGTTCTTTTGTTGGTTCTGGTGTTTCAGGTCAAGGTTTTGCAGGTGGTGCTCCATCTGATGCTTCGCCTTATTCTGGTTCAGGCGGTGGTGGAGCTGGTTCAGTAGGAGAAGCTGCTTCTGGTGGAAATGCTGGAGATGGTGGTTTAGGTTTACAATCTTCAATATTAACTGGATCAGCAGTTTTTTATGCTGGTGGTGGTGGAGGTCATGGAGAATCTTCACAGGGAGGTGGAGGAAACGGTGGCGGAGGTAATGGAGGTTCAGCAGGAGGTGGTTCAGGAACAGCAAATACTGGCTCAGGTGGAGGTGCATCTGATGGTACTAATGGTGGAGCTGGTGGAAGTGGAATTGTAATTATTAGATATGTAACAGGTGGAGGAATTACAGCAACAGGTGGAAATACAGTTTCATCAATTAGTAGTATAGAATCAAACATAGTTAAACCAATCAATGCTCAAGTAGGAAGCAGATTTGAAGAAACCGATACAAGAAAGATTTACTATCTTGACGATCTTGACTTTAAGGAACTAGACGGTAATGAAGCAACAAACTATACGTCAGAGTCATGGTATGAACAGTTAAGTGGAGAGACTCCATAATGGCTTACAAACAGCATTTCATTGAATGGTTTTCAGGTAAGGGTGGAACAAATAGACCAAATTTTGCATGGCAATTTAGTAATATTAACGGTGGAACATCGGCTGCTATGAGTGATTCAATTGACGGT